>Ga0164290_1001400_pt1 | contig 36235 bp, 33 predicted proteins | sample Micstemetagenome_FD_108782 | JGI IMG/M metagenome (GOLD analysis project Ga0164290, IMG submission 108782) | Contaminated culture microbial community from soil near Moab, Utah, USA - Microcoleus steenstrupii SON62 (Illumina Assembly) | ecosystem: Environmental > Terrestrial > Soil > Soil crust...
ACCGAGCGGATCAGAGCGACCTTGTCCATCTGCCGGGCGAAGTTCGGCAACAGCTCGCCGATCTGAATGCCGGGGACGCTCGTGCTGATCGGCTTGAACTCGCCGCGGACGGTGGCGGGAGCGTTCGGCTTCAGGTCCCAAAGATCCTGGTGGGCCGGGCCGCCCCACATGAAGATCATCAGGCAGCGCTTGGCTTTGCCGAAGGAACCACCAGGCTTGGTCGCGGTGCTCGCGCGCGCGTCGGCGGCGAGCAGCGTGGGTAGTGACAGACCGAGCGGCGCGAGGGCGCCGACGCGCAGCATCTCGCGTCGGGACAGTCGGTCGCACAAACGGGTCGTCGATCCCAGGAAGGAGAGCATCGCGGGGACTCCGCCGGTTATCAGGTGGGAGGACGTTCGTCCTTGTTCAGCGGGCCGTCTTCAGATCCGCCGACCGCTCGCATGATAACCGAAATAGCGATCACTACGCCAATAATCGCGAAGAAACCGCCGGAGACCTGAAAGATGAACGGCGCCCCGGCGCTGGCTGATCCGATGGCAAAGGCGATCCCAAACAGCACGAAAAAACCACCGAAAACCGCGCCAATGATGGAGCCCATGACCTTTTGGCCGGGCGTTGGATTCCGCGGCCAATGCTCGCCGCTCTTACGCGACTTATCGAGTTCGCTTTCCCGTCGCAAATGCGCGAGGTCCTCGGCCATCTGCTCGGTCCGCTTGTCAATCTCGTCGAGCTTCTGCGTGTAGGTGACGGTTGGATCGCGGCGCACGACGAGTTGGCTGTTGCAGTGCGTGCAGGTGACGTAATTCGCCCCGGCGGGCACCTGCAGCTGTGCGCCGCAATTGTTGCAGGCGAGATGTTCGAGGCTGGTGGACATCGTGCGCTCACGTTGGCGGCTATGCCAGTCGGCGCAGCGACGACTGAAGCTTGCTCAAACCATCAGTCAACCGATACGCTACTTGCCGAACTCGTACCACTTCGTCGGCTGTAAACGTCCCCTCATCGGCAGGAAATGTCCAGCTTTCCTCATGGTGAATGTAAGGATATTCAGTGTTCCGCCGGTGAGCCGCGGATGGTGCTAACTCATCGACAAATCGAATGTCGCTTCTAGTTTGCGGATCGAATAACTTTGATAACCAACCAGAGACAGAACCGTGTCTTTCATCACGCGGACGCCGTACTAATGCACTGACATATCGTTCAACATCGTGTCTCATCACGATATTAGGAGCCATAATTCCGTTCGTGCGTAAACGGATTACTAAGCCTTTAACGGCTTTCTCGACCGCTTGTTGGAATTTGGCCATTGCTTGACAGCGGGTTGCGCCTGATTGGTGCTGAACCCAATGAGCACCAGCTTCAAAGTCTGCCTGTGCTTGCCGCTGCCATGCAGTTGCTTCGTCCATAATCAGTTAGTGTTTCCGCCTTGTGCCTCTGAAATCATCTGACGAAGCAATTCCTCTCCCGTCTCATCCGCGAACAGTGGATCGAACTGGTCATTGCGAATCGCCTGGAGTACCTCGCGGGCAGATTCCCACCGCTCCCTTAAGGCCGCCCTCAACTCTTCCGGGCTCGTCAAGATCAAATGCAATTGCTCGTCAGGATTCAGGGGAAGTGCGCTACTGGAGCCATATGTAACTTCAAAAAGTTCACGATCAGCGCTAGGGGTTGTTCCGAAATTCCCAATCACCTCTAAGAGGAATATGCCTTCACCGTCGCGTTCCGGTCCGAAGGTCATCGCCAAGTGAAGAGGTTCATCTTCAAGTTGGCGGTGCTGTTGCGCCAACCGGTTTAGAGCGTCGGCGTGACGCGGAAAGCGGTCATTTGTCCACCGACGTGCCATTGTTCATCCGAAGGTCGAGATTTCTGCGATGGGTCTACGTTAAGTGTCTCAGGAACCTATATCGCTGACAATAGTCGAGCGCTGTGCGCCTTCGTCGCCGCCGCCACGACACTGTCGCGGATCTGGTCGGCTTCTTCGCTCGTCATGGTGCGCTCCTTCGAGCGGAGCGTGAGCGAGAAGTGCAGACGCTTGGTGTTCGGGCCGTCCTTTTGGGCGTCGCGATAAGTGCTGAGATAGTCGACCTTCTCCAGCATGTCCCCGGCCGCGCTGCGAACGGTGCCGGCCAGATCGGCCCAGCGGATCGCTTCGTCGACAATCAAGTTCAGGTCGCGCTCTATTGCCGGGAATTGGCTGAGAGCGGCCGATTGCGGGATGAGTTCCGCAATGCCGGCGAGCAGGCCGATGTTTAGCTCCAGAACGGTCGTCGCGCCGCGGAGGCCGAATGCCTTCAGGCCGCTTTGCGAGACGGCGCCGAGGAAGCCGAGTCGCTTGCCGTTGAGCTTCAGTTCGGCGGCGGTGCCCGCTTCGAGCAGCTCATGGCTGAAATCGATCGTTTCGATGCTTGCGCCGTTGCGCAGGGAAGCGACCAGCGATTCGACCACGCCCTTGATCTGCAGGAAGTCGCCGCCGCTGGTGGCCGCCAGCGTCCATTGCTCAACCGGCAAGCCCTTCGGCTGCGGCAGGTAAATCTTGGCGGTCTCGAACAGCTCCACTACCGGGTTGCTGACCGATTCGTTCAGCCGACGGGCGTCGAGCAGGCTGGGAATCAGGCTGCGACGCAGGCGGTCGGCCCCTTTGAGCATGGGCGTGCTGGCGACGAGGGGCGAAGCGTCGGACCAGGGGCTGAACGCCGCGGACCATTTTTCGGGAACGACGCTCGCCGTGAGTGCTTCGTCGAAGCCAGCCGCCGTCATCACTTGGCGAACCTTGGCGAGCACGCGTTCGTGGTCGGTGCGATGCGAGGCCGCCATCGGCACCTGGGCGTCCTCGGGAATCTTGTCGTAGCCGTGAATGCGAGCGACCTCTTCAATCAGGTCGATCTCGCGCGTCAGGTCGCGACGCCAGCTGGGCGGTTGGACGGTGATCGATTCCTTGCCGCCGCTCACCAGTTTGCCACCGAGAGCGAGCAGGATGCGACGGACTTCAGCTTCCGAAATATCGATGCCTAAGATCCGAGCGACTTGAGCGAACCGCAGGCTGACGGTCTCTCGCTCCGTCGGCTTCGGGCCCGCTTCAATCACGCCGTCGGCGAGTTCACCGCTGGCGAGTTCCAGAATTAGTTCGCAGCAGCGCCGACTGGCCCAATCGACCCCCTCAGGATCGACGCCGCGCTCAAAGCGATACGACGACGGGCTGCGGAGCGTCAGCTTGCGCGAGGTGGTGCGGATCGACAGCGGCGAGAACATGGCCGACTCGATGAGCAGGTCCTTGGTCGCATCGCTCACCTCGCTATCGACGCCTCCCATCACGCCGCCGAGCGCGACGGCGCGCGTTGCGTCGGCGATGACGCACATCTGGCCGTCGAGCGAGTAGGTCTTGTGGTCGATCGCCGCGAACTGCTCATTCGGCTCTGCGCGACGCACGCGAATCTCGCGGCCATTGAGCCGGGCGAGGTCGAACGCGTGCAGCGGCTGACCACATTCCATGAGCACATAGTTGGTCACGTCGACCACATTGTTGATCGACGCCACGCCGATCGCCTGCAGTCGATCAACCAACCACTTTGGGCTGGGAGCGATCTTCACGCCGCGAATCACACGGGCCGTATAGCGCGGGCAAAGGTCGGGACACGAGACGCTGACCTTGGCCAGCTCACTGGCGGGCGTTTTGCCGGGCTTGAGCGCAGCGGACGGCACCTTCAGGTCGCGATTGAACAGCACGGCTGTCTCGCGAGCGACGCCGATGTGCCCCAGGCAGTCGGGCCGATTGCTGGTGACTTCCAGGTCGATGCAGTGGTCGTCGCCGACCTGCTCGGTCGACTCATGATTGAGTCCCGCCATCATCAGCCGCTCGGCGAGCTCCGCCGGCGTCATGTCGAGAGCGACGTAGTCTTTCAGCCAATTCCAGGAGACAAGCATGGGAATTTATGATTTAGGATTTCGGATTTATGATTTGGGAGATCGCTGACCATGTTGCCCGTGCCTGATGCTGCTCGGGCCAAATCATAAATCATCAATCCTAAATCCTAAATCTAGAATTGTTCCAAAAACCGCACGTCGTTGCGGTAGAAATCGCGAATGTCGGTCACGCCGTGGCGTCGCATGCAGAGTCGCTCGACCCCCAGGCCGAAGGCGAAGCCGCTGACTTCGTCCGGATCATAGCCGACCGCCCGTAGCACGTTGGGATCGACCATGCCAGCGCCGCCGAATTCCATCCAGCGGTCGTTCCAGTGCATGTCGACTTCGACACTCGGCTCGGTGAACGGGAAGAAGCTCGGCCGGAAGCGCACGTGCACGTCTTTGCCCAGGTAGCTCGTCGCGAACAGTCGCAGCACGCTCTTCAGGTCGGCCATCGTCACCTTGCGGTCGATCAGCAGGCCTTCCATCTGATGGAACATCGGATAGTGCGTGGCATCGGCCGTATCAGGGCGATAGACGCGTCCGAGCGAGATGATGCGGATCGGCGGCCGCGTCGTTTCCATCACGCGAATCTGCACCGTGCTCGTTTGGCTGCGGAGCAGGAGCGTTTCGCCCCCGGTACTGGCGCCGGATGTTGAATCGGCAACCGACAGGTAAAAGTTGTCGAGCGGATCGCGGGCCGGGTGCTCGAGCGGAATATTGAGCGCGTTGAAGTTGTGGTACTCGTCCTCGATCTCCGGCCCATCGGCAGCCGAGAAGCCGAGGCGACCCATGATGTCCTTCAGCTCGTCGATCGTCTGCGAGATCGGATGCAATCGGCCGACACGCAGCCGCTTGCCGGGGAGCGTGATGTCGAACTGCGGGCCGGCCTTCTTCGCAGGGCCGCCCGCGGCGAGTCGTTGCTGAGCTTGTTCGAAGGCGGCTTCGATCGCCTGCTTCACTTCGTTGAAGCGCTTGCCGGCGGCTGGCTTGTCGTCCTTGCCGACCGTGCCTAGGCCTTTCTGAATCGCCTTCAGGCGGCCGCTCTTCGCGCCGAGGAACTCAATGCGTGCGTCTTCGAGCGCGGCCGTGTCGGCGGCGGCGGTGAATGAAATGGCCGCGTCGTTTTGCAGAGAATCGAGTTCAGTGAGGAAGTCGGTCAGCGGCATTGGAACTCCTCGTTCCCACGCTTCTCGTGTGGGAACGCACGGCTGGACGCCCGGCGTCCCGTGCAGCGCACTCGACGCAGAGCGTCGGTACTTGTGCTCTCACGCTAGAAGCGTGGGAGCAAGAATGAGATAGGCGAAAGCGAAACAAGGTTCGCTTACAGCTTCAGAGCCGACTTCACCTGGGCTGCGACCGCGTCAAATGCGGCTGGGTCGTGAATGGCGATCTCCGACAGGCTCTTGCGGTCGAGTTCGATCTTGGCCGACTTCAGACCGGCGATGAACTGGCTATAACGCAGGCCCCGTTCGCGGCAGGCGGCGCTGAGGCGGATGATCCAAAGCTGGCGGAACTTGCGCTTTTTGGCGCGGCGGTCGCGAAACGCGAACTTGCCGGCGCGGAGCAGCGTTTCCTTCACGGTGCGGAGCAGTTTCCGCCGGCCGCCCCAGTATCCCTTCGCACGCTTCAGAATGCGCTTGCGCGCCTTGGTGCGGGCATGACCCTTTACAGTACGCATCGTACTTCAACCTTCGGTCTAATCGCCTGTCAGGCCCCTGGGTAGTTTCCCCAGATGTTGTTCGCCAGCAAGCAGATTTATGTGTCTCTCTCCGGCTTCGAGATCTATCGAAGCCAATTTCCGGGTGTGTTCCCGGAAGCGTATTGGAACGGAAAACCCTCCCGGGGCGGACCCGGATCACGCTACATCGTGGCGCGTTTGTCCGACGCGCGAAGGGCGCGGTGAATTTGCTTGAGCATGGCCTTGTCGAGCACGCGGGTGCCACGCAGGTTGCGGCGGCGCTTCTTCGACAAGCCGGTCGCGAGGTGGCTGGTGCCGGCCTGGCGGTGCTTCGCCTGGCCGCTGGCCGTCAGACGGAAACGCTTTTTGGTACCCTTATGGGTCTTCATCTTGGGCATGGAGCCACCCGAACTATCTACGGTCGCTGTGAGCAGTAAAAGCAGCCCGGCTGCTTCGAGCAGCCGGGCTGCTGAAGCGCACAGGGACTCTGCCGAAAAATCGGAAGCCTCGTATCCTATCTTTTTCGGCTTGGCGGTGGAAGGGGGAACAGTTGAGGCGGGAGGATTTGCCCGGTTTCCCGAATTTGCCATTTTGCCGCTCGAAATGGTAAATAGACATCCGAACTTTAGTTGCGCCCCGCCACCAGCACTGTAAGGACCGCCGCCGCGGCAACGATCCATGACGTCTCGCCCGACAACGACTGTCACGGTCCGCCGACGGTTTTCCGCTTCGGCAGAGCTGGTTTTCGATGCCTGGCTCGCCCCGACGATGATCGGCCAGTGGATGTTCGGGCCCAAGCTCCGGGACGAAGAAGTGGTGAGCCTGACGGTCGATGCCAAGGTCGGCGGCCGTTTCTCGTTCCTGGTGCGCCGAGGAGGGCAAGAGATAGATCACGTCGGTCGGTACCTCGAAATCGACCGCCCGCGCCGGCTTGTGTTCACTTGGGGCATCGCCGGGTTCTCTGTCGATGAGACTGATGTGACCATCGAGATCGTCCCGAGCGAGGGGGGCTGTGAACTGACGCTCACACATCGAAAGGTCTGGTCGGAGTACGCGGAGCGAACCCAAGGGGGCTGGACAACGATGGTCCAAGCACTCGCGAAGGAACTCGACACCATCTGAGTGGTGGACTGACTTACTCCTCGACTTCCCTCGCAACTCTTGCGGGGGGTGAACGACGGCGATTAGGCTTAGTAAGGGCCGCTGTCCTCGGCCTTTCTTACTGCCGCTAACGCCGTTGCTTGTAACTATGGCTGCTCCGATTGTCTGCCAGTGTCCGTCTTGCGCCGCCCGCTTCAAGGTGGATGCGGCCTATGAAGGTCGCAAGATCAAGTGCCCGAAGTGCTCAACGCCGGTGCTCGTTGCGCCCGGTGCCGCCGGTCCGCCTCCTGTGGCCGCTGCCCCGACCGCAGCACCGGGCGTGGTACCGCCAGTTGCTAAGCCACCGCAAGCCCGACCGCCGCTGCCGCGTCCCGCGGCTGCACCGCCGCTCGCACGACCGGCTGTGGCGGTGGCGGCACCCGTGCTTCCTCCAGCCGCGCCTCCGATGGCGCAGCCGGTTGCGCCAATGGCCGTCCCACAGGCGGCGCTACCCGTGGCCCCTACTGCCGAATCGCCCGTGGCGGCGCTTTTCTCGATGCCCAGCGCGCCCCAGGTGGTCGTGCAAACGGCGCCTGTCGCATCAACCGGCTCCGCCATTCGGCCGAAGAAGAAAAACGGGCTTCCCATCGCGCTGCTGGCGGTCGGCGGTGTCCTAGGCCTGGCGGTCGTGGCAGGGTTGGTTGTTGCGGCTGTTCTGATGTTCGGCGACGGAGGTGACCAAGTCGCCAAGGGCAAAAAAGGGAAAGGCGGCCCGACGGGAGGCAAGGCCGAACTCATTCTGGACTGGCCGGAAAGCGACCGCCGAGGGGCGGCTGTGACGATTGATGGCGATACCCAGTCGGTTCGTGCCAGTGGCGACGTGAAGTTCGCTCTGACGCCGGGCGAGCACACCGTGCTCATCCGTCGCCGCGGTTTTGAACCGATCGAGGCGAAGGTGACCCTGGCAGCCGGCGAAACGGAACGCTTTTCGCCAAGCTTCAAAGCTTCAGAAGTGGCAGCCGCAGTCGCACCAGCGGCCACGACGGAAAGCACTTCTTCGATCAATCTTTCGACGGGTGGCGGCACCCCGTTTCAAATTGGCGGCGCAGCATCGACCTCGCCCCGCGGGTTTGTCGGTTTTGTCCAGACACTCAGCGAAGCCAAGCGTGAGGCGCAGAAGGCGAACAAGAGCATCTTGATCGTCTTCGGGAGCAGTGATGCCGACGAGGACACGCAGGAGCTTGCTTCTCTCATGCAGGCACCTGACTTCAAGCAATTCATGAATGAGACTCTGGTGCCGGTGGTTATCGACTTTCCCCGCACTCGAGATGGTTACAACTTGGTGCAAGACACGGCTCAGAACGCTGGTCTGCTCGAGGAGTATCAGGTTCAAAGTCTGCCCACGCTGGTGCTGGCCGACGCCATGGCCAAGCCGTACTTCATCCAGAGGGATTGGGAAGGCGGCTACGGCGACTTAACCAATCGGGTAAAGGGATGGCTTGATGAGCGGCAAAAGCGGGACGAGTTGATTCAGTCCGCTCAAGCTGACAGCGATGAAACCATGCCAGCCGCGGCAGCGGCGGTGAAATGGATTGATGAGCGCAAGCTGTGGGGACCCTACGAAGCGGAGCTGACTGGCTTTCATGATAAGGCCCGACAGCGAGATCCTAACAACGATAAGGGGTTGCTGGAGGTGTTTGTGGAGGGTGCATTCTTCACGCGACTGGTTGAAGTTCAGGAGGGAGACCACACCGGCGTCGACCTGCTGAAGCACATCCTCGAACCACTGACCAAGAACGGCTGTAAGGATCCGGACCGTGGTGCGAAGCTGCATCTGGTCATGGCCATGCAGTTGCGTGCCATCAATCGCACGGAACAGGCCGAAATGCATCTGGCGAAGGCGGCTGGTTACATGCCGAAGGACAAGGAACTGGCTCAGGCAATGGCCACCTTGCGGCAGGCCCTCGAGAACAAGGATGTGCTTTCGAGCGGCACCGGATTCCTCATCTCCGAGGCTGGTTACATGCTGACCAACCATCATGTAGTGGAAGGAGATGGAAAGGTGCAGGTTAGTGTGCCAGGCCAGGAAGAGCCGGTAACGGCCGAGGTAATTGCGCAGGACGCGGATCGCGACATGGCGCTGATCAAGGTTGAGCTGCCAAGTGACTCCAAGGTGACACCGATTTCCCTCAGCGACGCTGCCGTTCGACGTGGCTCGCCCGTGGCGGCCTTCGGCTATCCGCTGGGCGTTGTGATCGGCAAGGGGCTGAAGCTGACGACGGGCGTGGTGAGCTCGCCGCCGGACGGCACCGCCGAAAACATGATCCTGCTTGACCTTCGCGTGAACCCCGGCAACAGCGGAGGGCCACTTTGCGACAGTCGCGGCAACGTCGTGGGCATGGTGACCGCTAAAACGAGCGCTCTGGGCGTCGACAGCTACGGCATGGCGCTGCCAGCGGCGGAGTTGCTCAAATTCTTGGAAGCGAATCTGCCTGCGGATGCCGCTCGGCCTGAAGCTGCAGAGTCGGATGAGCCGCTAAGTTGGGACAACGTCGATCAGAAAGTCAGCCCGGCAGTGCTGATGATCACGAAGGTGAGGAGCTAGCTCGCCCGAAGAATGCAGCTAGTCCACACGAAATAGTCGCCGCAAGCATCAGTGGCAAAAGCAGGACCAGTTCAAGCTGATGGATTACGGTGTTCTTGCCGCTCAATCTTGAGAAGAGAACCACTTCGTAGCATGCAAACACGCCGAGCATCAGGCTGACGCTAAGAATTGCGATGAGCAATCGCCGTCGCCCGAACATCCACGGTGCGATGGTAGCAATCCCCGCAACTGCGAAGGTGGTCCACATCCAAGCATAAGGCCAGTGCGGATTGTTCATCTTGCTCTCAGGCCAACTGCACTAGAGGCAATTCCTGCTTCCGACGATTTGCGTTCAGCGCCCGCTGCTCGTGCTCCAGCGGCAGCAGTTCGTAACGCACGTTGCGCTGTCGCGGCGTGTAGCCGAGTTCGCTGATCGCTTCACGCATCTGATCGAGCGTTAAGAAGTGAACCGTGCCGGCCTCAGCAACGACGTTCTCTTCGATCATCAGGCTGCCCATGTCGTTCGCGCCGTAGAGCAGGGCGAGTTGGCCAATCTTCAGGCCTTGCGTGACCCAGCTCGACTGGATGTTCGCAATGTTGTCGAGGTACAGCCGGCTGACGGCCTGGGTCTTTAGATACTCGAACGAACCGGCTGGCGCGATGTGGGCCATATCCGTGTGGTCGGGCTGGAACGTCCAGCAAATGAACGCCGTGAAGCCGCCGGTCTCGTCCTGCAACTGACGGACGCGCTCGAGATGCTCGATCCGCTCCGCCAGCGTTTCGACGTGGCCGAACATCATGGTAACTGTGCTTACGCCCCCCAGCTCATGCCAGACGCGCATCACGTTGAGCCAGTCGTCGGTGAGCACTTTGCCGCGGGTGATCTCCTTGCGGACGCGATCAACGAGGATCTCCGCTCCACCGCCAGGAATGCTGCCAAGGCCCGCTTCCTTCAGCCGCGTAAGCACCGTGAGAATGTCGAGCTTGCTCACTTTGGTGAAGTGGTGCAGTTCCGGCGGGCTGAAGCCGTGGACGTTGATCTGCGGGAACCGCGACTTGATGTCGCGCAGCAGCTCTTCATACCACTCCAACTTGTAGTCGGGGTGCAGGCCGCCTTGCATGAGGATTTGATCGCCGCCAAGCTCCGCAGTCTCAGCAACTTTCTGCAGCAGCACTTCACGGTCGAGTACGTAACCGTCGGCCGCCTTCGGCTTGCGATAGAATGCACAGAAATCGCAAACCGCCGTGCAGACGTTCGTGTAGTTAATGTTGCGATCGACGTTGTAGGTGCGAATTGGACCTGGATGCAGCCGACGTGTCACGGCCTCGGCAGCGCGACCGATCGCAGCAAGGTCGCTCGACTGCAGCAGCAGGAGCGCGTCGCCCTGCGATAGCCGCTCCCCGCCAACCACCCGGTCCAGAATCGTATGAATGTTGCTCATGGTTTACGCTTCGAAGCTGCGGGCGGCCGGCGACGTCGGGCTGACATCGAACGTGAGTCCCTGCGGCGCCAATCCCAGTTGGCAGGCGTGGTCGTAGTAAAGCTTCAGGCCGCGGCGTTCGCGCGGGCCGAGGTGGAAGTAGAGATTGTCGCGCAGGTATGAGAGGCAGCGCTGCGGCGTCAGCCCGACGAGCGGCCCTTCGATCGCCGCGATCTGCTCGAGATTCGCGAGACCCCGGTCCCGCGCACTTCCGAGCACGGTCGCCAGGCCATCGGTGTCAATCCCTGGACGGGCGATCCACATCGCAAAGACGAAGGGCAGTTCCGACCAGCGGCACCACTGGTCGCCGAGGTCCCAGACTTCGGCCAGTGATTCGTGCGTGGCGTGAATCGCCCGGTCGCCGATCAGCAGCACGGCATCGGCAGGGGACTGCTGCCAGTCGGCGTCGATCGGCAGCGGCAGCAGCATTGGCTTGAGACCAAAGCGCTCGTTGAGCAGGATGCGGGTCAGCGCGGCGCTCGTGCGGGAACCCTCATCGAGCGCCAAGCTGCGGATCTGGCTGGCCGGAACTCGACTGAGCAACTTTACGCTCAGGACCGGCCCACGGCAGCCGATGCAAGCATCGGAGACAATGGAGTATTCGGGATTCTGGAAGGATTCCACCGAAGGGATGAGCGCGACATCGAGCTCCCCGCGGGCGAGCCGGTCGGCCAGACGGCTGGGCAGGTCGAACACCAACTCGATCTGCGGTGCCTCCTCGGCAAGTCCATAGACGAGCGGTTTGGTGTTCAGGTAAGAGACGGCGCCGACGCGCATGGGCAAATCCTTCGATCCAAAGCGGAATGTGCCGATTTTACTGGCGGCTGGCAGAAGCCAAAAGGCCGGCCGCTACGCCGGTTTGCGACTCTCAGCCGCCGAATCTCCAACCGCATTCGGCCCGCGGACTTAACCCCAAGGAGGTGACGGCGTCGGCCCTCGCAGCACCGGTCATGCCAAGGCCAATCGGGTATGATGAAAGGTGAAGTATCTACTTGGAAGGAAAGCTGATATGCGATCGATTGCGCTTGGGGCGGCGATGATTCTCGCGACGTTCTGGCTGAGCCTGCTCGTCGGCTGCGAGGAACTGCCGGGAGGCTACGAGGAGGCAGTTGGCGACAAGCACCCTGCCGTGGGCACGAAAATCGACGTCGTCCGCCTGCAGCCGATCACCGAAGGTGCCGAGCCGGTCTCGACCGCGGACATCGAAGGAAAGGTGACCCTGATCAACTTCTGGGGGCCGTGGTGCGGGTACTGTGAAGTCGAATTTCCGCACCTGGTCGACATGGTAAACCATTTCGAGAAGAACTCGGACTTTGACTTCCTATCGGTCTCTTGTCCCGCGAATCCGAGCGACTCCGGCTCCCTCGCGGCCGAGACCGAGGACTTCCTCAAGCGGTACAAAGCCGAATTTCCCGCCTACACCGACAACGATGCAGTGACGCGGCAACACCTGGTCGAAGCGACCAAGATCGGCGAGGACAACTTCGGCTATCCCACGACGGTGGTGCTTGGCCGCGACGGCAAGGTCCGCGGCATGTGGGTTGGCTACGTCCCGGGATGGGAGAAACAGATGAAGCGCGTTGTAGATGCTGCGCTCGCAGAGCCGAAAGGCAATTTATGATTTCGGATTTAGCATCTATGATTTGCGGTTGGAGTGATCGCCACACGCATCTTAAAATCATAAATTCTAACGCATAAATCCGAAATTCATTTCTTCCCGAGCTTCCTCTGCGCCTGGAAGAACGCCGTCAGGATGCTGCCGCAGCGGTCGCCGAGTACGCCTGGGACGATTTGACAACGGTGGTTGAGTCGGGCGTCGCTTAGCAGGCTGTACAGCGAGTTCACGGCGCCGGCCTTCGGATCGGTTGCCCCGTACACGACAACCGGGATTCGGGCCTGCAGAATGGCTCCGCTGCACATGATACAAGGCTCGAGTGTCACATAGAGCGTGCAGCCCTCCAGTCGCCAGTCACCGATTGCTTCTGCGGCCTGAGTGATAGCAATCATCTCGGCATGGGCGGTTGGGTCATGGAGTGTCTCGCGCTGGTTGTGTGCAGCGGCGATGACCCGGTCCCCTTGAACGATCACGGCTCCCACGGGCACCTCGTCCACCTGCAGCGCCTGCTCTGCCTGCCGGAGAGCTTGAAGCATGTAGCGATCGTGGGGGAGGTTGGAGTTCACAGTGAACAGTTCTCAGTTAACAGCAGACGGAATGTTTCTCGCTGCCACGCTCCGCTCCAGTGCTTGAAGCTGCGTCCTAGTTAAACGAATGGCGCAGAGCGTCGGAAGCTTGCGTTCCCACGCATAGCATAGGACCGTGGGTTACTGTCTACTGTTTACTCGCTTCCAGTTCTCGCACTTCGATCTTTCGCAATGCCGACTTCGTGCGAAATGCCGAGATGCCGAGCGGCTTGCTGACGTCGACTTCGATTCGCGTATCTACTTTACGACCTTTCAGGTCCACATCGACGAAGTTCTTGTCGTCGATCCAGGCCTTCAGCGAGTTCCCGTCGACTCGGACGCGGATCTTGTACCACTTGTTGCTCTCGAACGTTTGATAGGTGGTCGTCTCATTCTCCGACGCATCCAGATTGTCGATGCTCGAGATGCCCACCACACCCCCCGCCCAGCCGCCGATGATGAACGTGGCGTGCGAGTCGCGGATTGGGAAAGTCAGGCCGCAGAAGAAGTCGTCACCTTGGAGCTTGTTTGCTTCCAGCGAGATCTCGTAATGGTCCTTGGGGAGCTTGTCCGCTTTCTGGTAGACGATGCCCGTCAGCGGCTCACCAGTGCCGAGGATGATCTGGCCCTCCTTTACTTCGACTTCTCCTTCGCCGCCGAAGTTGATGCTCTTCCAACCGTCGAGCGACTTGCCATCGAACAAAACCGTGGCCTTCCCCGTGGCTGGTTTGTCCTGAGCTTGCTTCTCTTTGCCTTCCTCGGCAATACAGACGCCAGAGACGATAAGAATGCCGAGCGTGGATAAGCAAAGCAAGAGCTGACGCATCGGTTTGACTCCGGTGGAGTTGGTGTTCAATGTAGTAGCCACACTCTGTGTGCCATCGCACGTTCAACAGCAAGAAAGACACGGCACACGGAGTGTGCCTACTGCCTTGGGTATTGTAGTCGCTGAACTGGCAGCGGTGACTACCACTCGCCGCGCTCGAGCCAGCCGCGCATCCAACGGACGTAATCTTCGACGCCTTGCTCGATGCGGATTTTCGGCCGATATCCGAGCAGCCGCTGGGCCTTGTTGGTGTCGGCGCAGGTGCGAGGAAGGTCCTCGGAGCGTGTTGGTTTGGAAAGGATTTGCGCTGGTGCGTCGGCCGCCTTGGAAATCAAATCGATCAAAGTGCGGATGGCGATCGGCCTGTGATTGCCGAGGTTGATGCACTCCCCGACAACGTCGTCGGCCGTCAGTGCTGCGATGATCCCATCGCAAACATCAGTGACGTGGGTGAAATCGCGCTCGAAGGAACCATCGCCGTACAGCGTGAGCGGTTTGCCTTGCAGAATGTTCTTCGTGAAAGCGGCGAGCGCCAACTCAGGCCGTAGTCGCGGGCCATAGGCGTTGAAAAGGCGCAAGCTGACGAACGGCAAGCCGAACTGCTCGTGATAGGTCAGGCCGAGCAACTCCCCAGAGCGCTTCGTGACGCCGTAAATGCTCGCCGGCGTGCTGAGCGGGGCGTCCTCGACGAACGGAATCGCGGAACGCGGCCCGTAGACGGTCGACGACGAGGCGAACAAAAAGCGATCGACTCCTTGCTGCTTAGCAGCGCTCAGCAGCATCACCGTCGCCTGCACGTTGTTCTCGGTGGTTTCCAGCGGGTTGGATTGGCCGTGGGGAACGCCCGGTGATGCAGCGAGGTGGACGATGCGGCGAACGTCGTGCTGCTGAAGCAGCCTTGCCGCGAAGTCGGGTTCGCGAAGGTCCCCCTCGACGAGCGTCACGCGCGGCGAAGCGGCGATGCGGGCTGCGTTGGCCCGTTTCAGCTGTGGGTCGTAGTAGGCGTTGAAATTATCCGCCACTACAAACCGATCCTCGCTCACTGCGAGCAGTCGCTCGGTGAGGTGGCTTCCGACGAATCCGGCGCCGCCGGTGATGAGAGTGGCCATTGGAGGATAATTACGACGCAGGATTCAGAGTCCAGAGGGTGGGAAGAATCTCGAGCAGACGCCAACCAACCATTGTGTCCGGTTACCGACGCTTCTGAGAAGCGTTTGCTGGCGAAGTGGGCATGCGCGAATCGGTCTACTCCACTGGCACGCTCGCGACCTAGTCGCCATCATGTTCGCATCGCAATTTCAAGACAAGGCGAGGGGCCAAGGCGAATGCTGCAAGCAGCATCGCAAATCGCAGGATCCGCTCGTTCCTGCTGAATCCGGAACTCCGCACCCTGCTTTCTGCCCCCATGAATTCCCCCCGCCATCGCCTGCTGCTCATCGTCGCCGTAGCAGCCGTGAGCGCTTGGTGGGGACTGATGTTTCTCGGCACGCATCTGCCGATGCCGCCGAAGACGCATGTCAGCATGAACGACAAGCTGCAGCATGCTGGGGCCTACGCGGGCCTGGCATTTCTGCTGTTAGGGGTGCTGCGGGCATTTTGGTCGCGACGTTTCAAGCCATATCTGCTCGCGGTGATCATTGGGGCTCTGTATGGAGTTCTCGATGAACTCACGCAGCTTTTAGTTCCAAACCGGTCGGCTGAATTGCTAGACTGGGTAGCAGATTTGACAGGTTTGGTCCTGGGGGCCACTGCGTTTGTGCTCGTTGACCTGGTGCTCCTTTCGGTGAGGCCCTGGGCCGCTCCGCAGCCGATTGAATCGACCTCGCGCCGATGACCTTGACGACTCTTCCTACCGCGAAGCTCGAGCTCGATACTCCAGCGCTCTGCCTGGACCTCGATGCCTTGCAGGCCAACATCCGCGAGGCAGTCGCCCTCTGTCGGCAGTATGGCGTGGACTGGCGGCCACACGCTAAGTGCCATAAATCGCCTGATATCGCCCGGCTGATTATGGAGGCCGGAGCTGTCGGCCTGACCTGCGCCAAGCTGGGCGAAGCCGAAGTGTTTGCAGCCGTCGGTGTGCGAGACTTGCTTGTTGCAAACATTCTCGTAGGACGACACAAGATTGCCCGGCTCGTCGAGCTGCGTAAGATCGCCGATCCGATCATTTGCCTTGACCATGTGAGCCAGGCTGAGCCCATTAGCCAGGCGATGGCTGCCGCGGGGCTGCGCGTGCGGACGATGCTGGAGATCGACATCGGCCTGCAACGCGTCGGTCTCTTGCCCGGTGAAGAAGCTCTGCGACTGGCTCAGCGGGTCGCGGATCTGCCGGGGCTGGAACTCGTTGGGGTTATGGGCTACGAGGGGCATCTGCAGATGGTCGAAGACCCCGCCGAGAAGCGCAAGCAAGTGCAGGGGGCACTCGGCCAACTCGTCGAAACGAAGGAGCAATTGCTCCGCTCCGGGCTGCCATGCCCGATCGTCTCCTGCGGCGGAACCGGATCGTTTGAGCTCGCCGTCGCTCAGCCGGGCGTGACGGAAGTGCAGGCGGGAGGAGCGATCTTCATGGATGCTTACTACCGCGAAAAGTGCCAGGTGACTCGATTCCAGTACGCGCTGACGATTCTGACGACCGTTGTCAGCCGGCCCGCTCCGGATCGGGCAATTATCGACGCCGGCCGCAAGACGATGAACATGGAGATTCACGTACCGCTGGTCGTCGGACGCAAAGATATTCAAGTGCAGCGGCTCTCGGCCGAGCATGGATCGCTGAAGCTGGAAGCAAGCGCGCAAGATCTACAAATCGGCGATCGGCTGGAACTCATTCCCGGCTACGGCGATTTGACGACTCTGTTGCACGACCGGTTTTATGCCTGCCGCGGCGATCAGGTGGAAGCGGTTTGGCCGATCACGGCACGCGGGCGATTGCAGTAGCGGCGCCGGATCGCGTGCGAATTACGAAACTTAGCCAGCAGATAACATCCGCCGGAGAGTTGTGAGTGGATCGCCCAGCCGAGGAATCTCCGGAAGTTGTTAACTTCCGGCTACAGAGATTCGCACCGTGTTAGTCGCAGCATGTCAGTGCGAGGCGACGCTCGCTCACCCTAGCTCTCTTCCCGACGGAGAGGGTATTCTGGCCGGCCGCGTTTCGAGCGGAGGCATGCTCCTCGTCACTTTCGCGGGTGCTTCTTCAGTGCCCGATTGGGACTCGCGCTGGAACTCAATGGACCGCTGCCAAAGCTTTGCGATGGCGGCTGCGATGGAGGGTTCGTTGGTCTGCCGGTAGAGCGAGTCGGCTGGCAGTTTCTCCATCAGTCGCCGATGCGCTGTTGCCAGGTTGTGATACGGCAGCGATGGGAACATGTGGTGCAGGGCGTGGAATCGCAGGCCGACTGGGTTGAGGATCAGTTCGAGCGGCCGATTGCTGTCGATGTTGACCGAGTCGAGCATCTGGTCGACGAAGGTCACTTCCTGACCCTCGCCCCAGAAGCGATGGGCGGCCATCGTACGGAGGCAATTGCAGGTTAGCAGCACAACGGCGGTCAGGTAGCCGTGGATGATGAATGGGATCGGCCAGCGGTCGAGAAACACCGGCGGCACCACCGCGATTGCGAGCAGCCAAAGGAAGCAAAGCACCTCCTGCAAGCGGATGGTGCGCATCTCCTGCGGCGTCGGCAGCGGCCGAAGGTAGCGCGGATCCATCACCATCGACGATGCTCGCTGATGAATCCACCGGCCGAAGGCCGGACTGATCCACGTGAGCGGCGTGAGCACGAGGAACCGCAGCACCGCCAGCGGCGGCACCCACAGCGGCTGCGAAAGGTAGGCGACGAGCATCCACGGTGGCATGCGCGACAGCGGCAGGTATTCGCCATCGTGCTCGGTGCCAAAGAACTTGCGGCGGTGATGTTCGAGATGCGTCTTATAAGTGAAGGACGGCATTAGGAACGGAATACCGCAGAGCAGGTTCCAGGCAAACCGGAAGCCGCGGAATTTTCGCTCGGGCAGATGGACCACTTCATGGATGAAGCTGGCTGCTCGAAAGTAGAGCGCACAGGCGGCGGCGAAAGCGAGCACTTGCAGCGAATACCGCAGCCAGATCGGTTCTGCGAAGATGGCGCCCATCCGTCGGGTTAGCGCGTAGCAGGCATGGCCGGCGAAGATCGTGACCAGAAAATCGGTCCAGTAGATCCATGCCTTCGGCTGAAACTGGTCGCGGACGATCGCGCGGGCCTCGGCGAGCGAAAAGTCGTGGACTTGTCGAGCGTGTGTGATCATCCGAGCGATTCCCGCATCACTCACCCGTTCGCGCACTCGCCGGAAGGTCGGAGGGCCCGCAATTGCGAGGCTTTATCGGACTGAAGCAGCCCAGGGCTTCAACCAAACTTTCGCCACACATCAAGTTTGCGGCATGTGACGCATGCGGTCAACCGCTGGCAGCTGCAGTTAGTGCGCCGACGACGGTCTATTCTAGATAGTTGACGTCGCAGCCGACTCAGCCCGAACCGAATGGATGCGATTCGCTCTTCATTCCCTTTCCGCTTTCAAGCAACATGACGGACGGAGATACAGGATGAATGACTGGCAGATTCGCGAACTCACCGCCGACGACCATCGAGCGGCGATGGATCTCTGGAACCGATGCGATGGAGTTCGCGGCAACGAGACACCCGAGGAGTTCGCGCGGATTCTGGTTCGAAACCCCGGCTGCAGTTCGGCGGTCGAAGCCGACGGGCGGCTGGTCGGCGCGGTGCTGTGCTGCCACGACGGCCGGCGGGGATACCTGTATCACCTCGGCGTCGACTCGGAGTATCGCCGGCGCGGGATCGGCGAGGCGCTCGTCGAGCGGTCGCTCGAGAAACTGCGTGAGCAGCAGATCGCTCGTTGCAGCATTCACCTGATTGTCGGCAATCAGGTCGGAGAGAAGTTCTGGAAGCGGATCGGCTGGCGGTTCCGCGAGGATCTGCTGGTGATGGCGATTGATCTGTGAGCGCCGCGCGGCGTCCATCACCTTAGCCGGGGCGTAACACGCCCCGGAGAGATTGCGCGAGGTTATTTCAACTTCGGTTGACGTCTAGGCGCGTGGACAAGTCCACGCGCGGTTCTCCGGAGGCTGGTTCCCTCCGGCTAAGATGGTGCCTGCGAATTACTTCGCGGCGAGTTCTTTTTCGATCGTCTCGGTCACTTCGGCGTCGCTCGGCTTGGTGCGGGGAGCGAAGCGGGCGGCGATCTTGCCGTCGCGGCCGATGACGAACTTCTCGAAGTTCCACGAAATCTTGCCCGGGCCGGTCGGCTTGGTGTCGGCCGTGGTCAGATCCTTGTAGAGCGGGTGAGCGTTATCGCCGTTGACCTCGATCTTCGAGAACATCGGGAACTCGACGCTGTAGTTCGCCTTGCAGAACTCGGCGATCTCGGCGTCGCTGCCAGGTTCCTGCTTGCCGAATTGATTGCAGGGGAAGCCGAGGACGACGAGACCCTTGTCGGCGTATTTCTCGTGCAACGCTTGCAGTTCTTCGTACTGTGGCGTCAGGCCGCAGGCGCTGGCGACGTTGACGATCATCACGACCTTGCCCTTGTACTGCGACAGGTCGACATCCTGGCCGCTGATCGACTTGGCTTTGTGGTTCAAGGGGCTCTCCGACTTCTCTTCTGCGAAGGCTGGGCTGACGCAGGCAGCGACAACGCCGGCGAGCAACAGGCTGGACCATTTCTGCATGACACGCTTCTCCGTTGTGGGTGGGCTGGTTTGGGCCGAGGGATGCGGCCGGCCCGGTGTGCCCGATCATCGTAGCACGGCGGCAAGGGGATTGCGACAAAGTAGCAAGCACACTCCGTGTGCCGTACCGTTCCTCAGCCGAGTCTCACCGCAAACGGAGTGTGCCTACTAATTTCTAGCCGAACATCTGATCGAGGGCGGTCAGGGCCACGCCCCAGGCGGGCCGGCCGTCGCGGTAGGTGTTCCACCAGTCGGTGATTAGCCCCGTCGGCTCGATGTCGGCCGGCACGGGCAAATCCCAGGCTTGGATGGCCTTGGTTAGCAGTTGCGGCGAGGCGTGAACGAGTTCCACATCCTCGGCTGCCTGCAGCACAGCGGGGAGCATGGCGAATTGGATAATCGCGGGCAGGCGGTCGGCGTGAATGTTTTCGCCGTACTTCGGCAAATCGACGTTCAATTGTGAAATCAACCAACCGAGCCGCACGACTTCGGGCAGCTCGTGATGCGGATTGGCGAGCACTCCTTCAACCGTGACCAAGTTGTAGGTCGGAAAGGCGTCGCCACCGCCCCCTAGCGCGGGATGGACGACGATGATGTCAGCACTCGCTGGCAGCACGCCTTCTTCCGTCAGCCGCTTGACACCGAACAGCAGCCCCGGTCCGCGGGCTTCCCACTGCTGACGAAGCGGGCCGACTCGCAGGGCGAGCTCTTCCTCCAGCCGGGGCAGGGCGGTGCGCATTGCCGATTCCACACCGGTGATTGCCTGCGCCAGGGCCGAAGCATGAACTTCGCCGCGCGCCGTCTTGCCGGCGACCTTCGTGATGGCGACCTCGGCAAGCTGGCGATTGCTTTCGAGCGTGGCAGAGAGCGGGAGCAAATGCCGCCAGAGCTTCTCGCTCGGCAGGCCTGCGACGCTGATCTGCCGCTGGAGTTCCTGAGCAGAGGGCGTCAGGGCCGCAGCAAGTCGCGCGTCGGCGAGCGTGCGGCCGTCCATGATCGCTTTCGCCGCGTGGAGGCAACTGGTGGAGAAGTTGGGTCGCCAGGAAGGAGAGAAGTTCACAGTAGGCAGTTCACAGTGTGAGTTGTCAGTTTTCAGTATCAGTTCCTGGCGGGAATTCGCCTCTCCCGCTCTCACCTCTTAACTCTCCTACAGCAACTCACTCGCCAGATCCGCCAGCATCGATCGCTCGCCCTTTTCCAGCGTGATGTGGGCATAAAGCGGTTGGCCGACCATGCGGTGGATCAGGTAGCTCAGGCCGTTGGAGAGGGCGTCGAGGTAGGGCTGGTCGATCTGGCGGATGTCGCCGGTGAGGACGATTTTGGTCCCCTCGCCGGCGCGAGTGATGATGGTTTTTACTTCGTGCGGCGTAAGGTTTTGAGCTTCGTCGATGATGAAGAAGATCCGCTGCAGGCTGCGGCCGCGGATGTACGCCAGAGGCGAGATCATGAGCTTCTCGCTCTCCTTCATGTCGTTGATTCGCTGGGCCGCTACGTCGTTGTCGTTGAACTGGTGGCGGATGACGGTCAGGTTGTCGTAGAGCGGCTGCATGTAGGGATCGAGTTTGTCGCCGATATCGCCGGGCAGATAACCCAGGTCGCGGTTGCCGAGCGGCACCACGGGGCGAGCCAGCAGGATTTGTCGATAGCGCTGCCGGCATTCAAGTGCCGCGGCGAGCGCCAGCAGCGTCTTACCGGTTCCTGCAGTGCCGGCAAGCGTGACGAGCTTGATGTCGTCGTTCAGCAACGCCTTGAGCGCGAACGACTGCTCAGCGTTGCGCGGCGTGATGCCGTAGGTCGTCGTCTTCTCGACGCGGACAAAGCTGCGATCGGCGGCGCGGTACGTGGCGAGTACGCTCTTGCTACCGCTACGCAGAATAAAGTTCTCGTTCGGGATCGGGTTCTCGATGAAGGTCGCGGCGTCGGCAGGAACCGTGTGTGTTTCGCCGTAGAATGCCGAAATCACCTCGGGCGGCGCATCTTCGATGATTCGTTTGCCCGCGTACAGCTTATCGAAGCTCTCGACTTTGTCCGTCGAATAGTCCGCCGACGGCAGGCCGAGCGACTTGGCCTTCATCCGCAGGTTGGTGTCCTTCGTCACGAGGATCACCCGCCGCTTCCGCTCGTGCTCCTGAAGTTGCAACGCGGTGCTGAGGATGCGGTGGTCGGGCGCGTCTTGAAGGAACGCTGCCTTCGTGCGCGGGTCGAGGCCCGCGGTCATCACCAGCCGCAGCGTGCCCATGTTCGGCCCGAGCGGTGCCCCTTCGTCCGAGAGAATTTCGCCGGTCAGGGCGTCGATTCGACGGAGGAACTCGCGGGCCTGAAAGTTGATGTCCTCATTGCCGCGCTTGAACTTGTCGAGCTCTTCCAGCACGGTCAGCGGAATCGCAATATCGTGCTCTTGAAAGTTGTTGATGCAGCCGCTGTCGTGCAGGATGACGTTCGTGTCGAGCACGAACAGTTTGTTCGAAGCGGACTCAACCATCGCGATCTCCGTGCGGCGAGAAGAAGGACGTCCGTGTCCATTCAGTCTGACGGAGAATTTGAGGGCGGACAATTGGGGCAGTCCGCCCACAGGTGAAGATCGCGAGTAAGCCGAGACGCTATTCCTGCACCGTCACGAGCTTGTCTTCCGGGTTCTCGGAGAGGATCAACCCGCGGAAGTGAACTTCCTGCGGCACGTTGTTGCTGTGCAGCTGCAGGCCGAGTGGGCCTTCGCCGATCAGTTCTGGTTTCGGGTCTCGCCAGTCGGCGACTTCCTTGCCGTTCACGGCCAGGCGGATGCGATCGCCGATCGCGAGGATTTCCATCTTGTTCCACCCGCCCTCGTTGTCCGCTTTCTTTGCTCGGCCATCGTCCTGATAGATGCTGTTGCGGCGGTAGAGATCGTAGAAGCCCCAATGCGTGGGAAACATCACCAGGTGTCCCTGGTAGGAATTCGGCTCCCCGTCCTTCTCGAACTTCTTGCCCCAGATGGCAATACCCGAGTGCATGCCCGATTCGACGAGCTTCCCTTCGAACACGAGGCGGAAGTTGCGGTACGGCTTGGTGGTGAGCAAGTAAGTGCTCACCGGCGGGGCATTGTCCTTCTCGTTGCGCGCCACGATCACGCCGTCCTTCACCGTGAAGTATTTATCCTTGTGCCCCTCCCATCCTTCGAGGTCCTTGCCATTGAACAGGCGGATCGGCTTTTCGCTCTCGGGGAATTTCACACTGGCCGACCAGTCGGAACCAGACGGTGAATCGTCCGCGGCTGGACAATTCAAAGCACCTAGGGCCAGCAAACCGGTGAGAGCCAACGCGGAGAGAATTCGGCGCATCGCAGCAGTTCCTCTGAGATAAAACGTGGAGCAGAATGTGGGCTGGAAAAGCACGGGCTAAGTATGGCTTGCCGCAGGACAGCGAACAATAATGTGCCCTCTAGTACCGCAAATCCCCGCCTGGTGAACTATGCCGATTCTGCATCGTCGCGACTTTCTGACGACCGCCGCCGCGCTGACCGCTGCTACTGCTGGTTCGGTTACCGGAACATTAGGGGCGGCGGAGAATGACAAGGCGCGCACTGCGTTCTTCCTGGTCGGCGACACGCACTACTTGGCCGATCGAGATCGCCCCACCCAGCTGCAGACGACCTCACAGGAAGTTTGCGGCCGGCTGGTTGAAGTGCTCAATCGCTTGCCGGGCGAGAGCATCCCTGCGGAGTTTGGCGGCGGCGAGGTGGATCAACCGAAAGGAGTCATCCACGCCGGGGACGTGATCGACAGCGGCGATAAGGGCGGCACTCTCCACGCTCAGATGCAGCGGACCGAATGGAGCGCCTTCGAAGCCGACTATGGCTTGAAGGGAGGCGACGGCCGATTGAAGTGGCCGGTGTACGAAGTGCACGGCAATCACGACAGTCCGCGTGGCGATGGCTACGCGGTCGAACAGATCAAGGCGCGCAACAAGCAGCGACCGGGACTGACGAACATTTCAGAAAACGGCCTGCACTACTCGTGGGATTGGGGCGGCGTGCACTTCGTGAACTTAGGGATTGTTGTCGGGCAGGCGACGAATCCTAATCGGCGCCGCCGCTACGCGCCGCTCGATAGTCTGCCCTTTCTCATTGCTGACCTGAAGGAGCATGTGGCCGAGCGTCCGCGGCCTGTGGTGCTCACTCACCACATCGACGTGGCTCGGTACAGCACGGGTTGTGAGCCGCAGGCCGAGCCTGGCAGCAAGGAGTGGGATTCGTGCGACGTGCAGGGCTACTACGCGGCGCTGAAGCGCTATCCGATTGCTGCGATCCTTTACGGTCACACGCACGTTCGCAACGTGTTTCGCTGGAACGGTCAGCCTGGCTCAAAATCGCCCGAGGGCATTCCGGTATTCAACAATGATAACTCGAGCCACTTCCACGACCGGAAGCAGGCGCTGCTGTACTTCGAAATCGACGACAAGGAGCTTGTCGCGCGCGAATACTCAACGCAGGATGCGTGGCAGTCGGGCCAGTGGACCGCGAACTGGCGGATGCCGTTGGTCGGCTGAAAACCGTTGCCTGGGTTGGACGGGGCTGGACCGAAGGGAAGCCCCAGTTTGGATCGCTGATCGATCTGGCCCCTGCTGTGCGTGGTAGGTGCGCCGCTTTTGCGATGGCTTTATCAACTCGTAGTTCTCGCGGAGCGTGTTACGCTCCGGCTACGTGTGCAGCTTAACTGTCTTACCGCTGCGGGCGGCTTCTTCGATCGCGGCGATCACGCGCATGTCGGCGAGGCCTTCTTCGCCGGGGGTCCGCGGCTGCTTATTGCTCCGGATGCATTCCGAAAAATGCTCCATCTCGGCGGCGAAGTGGTTCACCTGGCCGAGTTGATGCTCCGTCTGCTTGCCGCCAGTGCTCGTGAACAGTCGCAAGCCGCGGTAAGAGAAGGACGGGTCGAGTTCGATGTATCCCTCCTGGCACTGCACCCGATAGCGACGACTTTCGGTGGCGTCGAAGCTGCAGTCGCAGTTGGCGATGATTCCGCTGGGAAATTTGAGAGTGAATGCGACGCTCTGAGGAACCTCGCGGAACCGCGGATCGCTCTTGTCCCAGTGCTCGATAGCGGTGACTTCGATCGGTTCTTCGCCCGTGACATAGCGGCAAGCGTTCAGGCAGTAGATGCCAATGTCGCCGAGCGGTCCGCCCGCCAGATTTTTGCTGAGACGAATGTTCGGCGCCTGCACGACCTGGCAGTTACTTGCCGAGATGCTGCGGATCGGTCCGAAGTGTTTCTGCTCGCAGAGCTCGATCACCTTCTTGTTGTACGGTTCGTAGCGCAGGCGATAGGCGACCATCAACTTGCGGTCGAACTTTTTCGCCGCCGCGATCATCTGCTCGCACTCTTTCACGTTGGCCGCCATCGGCTTTTCGCAGAGCACGTGCTTGCCAGCCTGATGGCCGCGGATGGTGTACTCCGCGTGCATGCTGTTGGGCAGGATGTTGTAGATGACGTCGACGTCCGGGTTGTCAGCAAGCTGATCGTAGTTGTCGTAGTCGTAGATGTGCTTCTCGTTGATGCCGTAGAACCGGGCGAGCTGCTCGGCTTTGTCCCGATGGCCGCTGACCAGTGCCGTCGGCTTTGAGAGCTTGCAGTGGGCGAAGGCGGGGAGCACTTCCTCGACCGCCAGTTTGCCTAGCCCCACAATCGCCCAGCCGACAGTTTTCTTCGGCGGCTCGGGAAGCTCTAGATCGGGCGGCTGCTTGTCTGGCGGCGCGAGTGGCGGTGCGTCTTCCGCTCGCAGCAGCGAGGCCGCGAAGAGGCCAGCGCCCACAGCGCCAGCCGATCCCAGGAAAGTGCGACGCGATGCTTCGGGCGAGCGGGCCATGTCAGCGATCCTCCTTGGTGGTCGCGCCAGGTTCAGCGCGGGTGCTCGCCCACTTCTGCAACCGTTGTGCCTTGGTCCTAGTCGACCCGGGAACTGCGAAGGTCGTTTACGTCAGGCTTGGGTGTGACGGGCTTTGTGGTCGGCACGTATTGTTGATTAATTTATGAATATATGTTATGCTGGTGTCTGTGACTCCTCGTAACGCTTTGTAGTGCGTGGGGCGCTTCATGCTGCGCGCAGTTGGTTACTGCATACCGCAGTGTTGTTTGACAATTTGGTTGTGACTGGCTGTGTTGAGACGGATTGCAGCTCCACAACCACCCGTTGGTGGTATTGTGGGTTTTGGGGCTCAGGATTTACAAGTTCTGTACTATCAATCAGTTGCGATTTTTCAGAACTGTTGTGACCTGTTGTGCTCAATTGTGTTGTTGTGAAACCAGAGGCAGACAGGAACGCTCTGCCCCGCTGCAGACGGGTTGCGACGTTCAGGTCGTACGTCGGATGCGGGGGACCTTGTGAGCTTGCTTTCGCCTCGCGATAGGCGGAGAATGGAACCGATAAACGGTTGTAGATGCTCGGCCGCTGACTCAGCCCGCCCTACGAACGTTCCCGCCCGATGTGACCCACCAGACAACTTGCTCGGAGGCCCTCGGTCATGCTCACGATTCTCGGCAAGGCGCCATCGGGACGCGGCTTTTGTGATCGGCTTGGGAGGCGAGACTTTCTGACCGTGGGCGGCATGGCCTTAGGCGGCTTGGCGCTGCCGGAGGTGCTGCGGGCGGAGAGCGAACCGGGGACGTCGCGGTCGCACAAGGCGATCATTAACATCTTCCTGCCGGGCGGTCCGCCCCATCTCGACATGTGGGATCTCAAGCCGAATGCGCCGGCGGAGATTCGGGGCGAGTTCGAACCGATCAAGACGAACGTCCCTGGTATTGAGATCTGCGAGCTGTTTCCGCGCATCGCCGCGATGATGGACAAGTTCGCCATCATCCGCTCGATCTCCGACAGCGATGGCGGTCACGAGGCATACCAGTGCATGACCGGGCGGCGTAAGAACGAACAGCCGCCGCCGGGTGGTTGGCCCGCGATGGGAGCGTGGTTTTCGAAGGTGAAAGGGCAGATCGATCCCGCGGTGCCGGCTCACCTGTCGCTGATGTACAAGTGCGGCAATGCTCCCTGGGGAGATCCCGCTGACGGCGGCTTCTTGGGAATGGCCCATTCTCCGTTCAAGTTAGTAGGCGGTCGCGGCAGTTCGATGAAGTCGGACGGTATGACGCTGCAGGGCATCACCCTCGATCGACTGCAGGACCGGACGCAGCTGCGGAGTTCGCTCGATCGGTTCCGCCGCGAGGCCGATACGAAGGGAATGATGTCGGGGCTCGACACGTTTAGTCAGCAGGCGATGGGCATTTTGACGTCGTCGAAGCTCGCCGACGCGCTGGATCTGTCGAAGGAAGATCCGGACACGCTTGCCCGATACGGCGTGGATGATCCGGAGTTCGAGCGCGACGGTGCCCCGCGAATGGTGCGTAACTTCTGCATTGCCCGCCGGCTTGTGGAAGCGGGCGCGCGGGTGGTTTCGATGAATTTCACTCGCTGGGACTGGCATGGCCCGGACGGGAAAAACTTCGTACAGGCGCGAAAGGATTTCCCGCTGCTGGATGCCGGGCTCTCGACGCTGGTGAGCGAACTGCATGAGCGCGGCATGGACCGCGATGTGTCGATCGTCTGCTGGGGCGAGTTTGGCCGCACGCCGAAAATCAACAGCACAGCGGGCCGCGATCACTGGCCAGCAGCCAACGCGGCGATTCTCGCCGGCGGCGGCATGCGAACCGGTCAGGTGATAGGAGCGACGAACAAGTACGCAGAACATCCGGTGGATCGGCCGGTGAAGTTTCAGGAGATCTTCGCGACGCTGTATGCGAAAGCGGGAATCAACCTGTCGAGCGTACGCGAGTTCGATCTGCGCGGCCGGCCGCAGTATCTGGTAGATGCCGGCATCGAACCGATTCGCGAGTTGCTCTAGGCGGCAGGGAGCGAGTGTTCACGAGGCGGGCGGCGAGGGCACGCTCGGCGATTGACGATTGTGGTTGCCATGCGGTCCAATCAACCGCATGCTCGCGCGCGAAGAATACGTCGAACAGGCTCACCTCTTTCGGACCCTCGGCGAACGGCTCCCGGAAAACCTGCCGATGCAGGAATTGCTCGGGCAGGTGAAGCAGGAACTTCTCTCTACCACTCGGCTGCCGATGGCAGTCGATTTTCTGCTCGCGGAGCTGCGTCACGCGGGGACCATCTCAACCGCAATGGCCCGCCTCGGCCATTACTTCACGCCGTTTCAGACTTACGTCATTCAGGAGGCGGAGCTAGAACGCGGGCGTTTCGATATGCGAATCGCTCTGGCGATCCTGCATCACGAAGCCGACTTGCGGAGCAAGGACCCACCGCGCCCAACGCTCTTCATGTACCAGTTCGAGTGCCTTTGCCGGAACCGGCTGCGGTATGACCCGGGTCTGACCGCGATGTCGAAAGACCCGATGTTCAATGAGGATTGGCGCAGCTGGATTCTGGTGGTTCGGGCGCAGATCGGGCTCATCGATTTCGCTGACATGATTTATGTGCGGAGCGAGTACTACCTGATGCAGCGATCCCGCCCTGGGGAGCCGGTGGCCGAACCTGAAGCGGCGGTGCTGTTTGGTGAGAAGGAAGGGAAGATCGCTTGGGCCAACCGGCGGAAGGACCCGCTCTACCTGTTCGCCGCCCTGCAGCGGCAACTCGGGTATCCCGCGGTGCCGCGGCCTAAGCGGCCCGATGAGTCGCGGAACCTGCTGCCGCTTTTGCTGGTCCGGATGGACCGGGTGGAAACCCGATTGAAGATGCTCGAGGAGGAAGGGCGACGTGGCGCGGTCGATCTGACAAAGTTCTACGGGCCGGACACCAAGTTGCCGGCTGTTCCGCCCCCGGACGATTTGATGCTCGGGCCCGGCTAAAGCTGGTGTCGGCGAACCCCAGAGCGACGTCGGCTGTCTTTGCTTCCGACGTCTCACCTTGAGCCGCGCGCCGCGAAAGTGATTCGCTTGCGGCGGAGCACCGCTGTCAGCTGATCGCCAACCACTTCGGAGAGTCGCTGCTTTGAGCCGTTTTTTTGGCCATTGCAACGAGAATGCAGGTTGTAGCGACGCGTGAAACTCTTTGGCATAGCGCTTGCGTTCTGCGTGATCTTGTCAGTGTCGATATCTCGGCTGACACGCCTGTCGCAAGGAGAAACCCATGAACACCATCCTGCTCACTCGGATCACCGTTCCGGTGCTGGCCCTCGTTCTTGGTCCGCCGCTGGCTGCACAGGCGGGTCACTTCGACCGAGTGTTCGATTCGATCGAGCGTCAGGCCGATGCGGGCGCGGATCAAGCCCGTCACGTGATGAGCGATGTCATTCACGATGTGCACAATCCGCGACTGCGGGCTGAGATGCTGGGCGAAGCTCGGTCGGTGATGACCGGCTTCATGCAGATCAAGATGCTGGCGCGGCAGGAGCGAGTCCATCGGATGGGAGCGGAGGTCCATAGCGTCCTCGACTCCCTGACGCGACTCGATAGCCTGGTGCATGTCGCCGAGCGGGACGAGGCCCGGGCACATCACGGTCATGGACCCGATGTGCATCACATTCACGAGGTGATCCTCGACCTGACGGCCCAATCCCGGGCGCTGGATGATCTGATTCACCAGATCGAGGGCGTGCCGCCGGTTCGCTACGAGACCAACTATCGCCAGCCACGAGCTGTTTATCCCCGGAGCCGCCCTGTCTACGACGTCCCGCCGAGCGGCATTAGTGTCGGTGGACGAGGATTCCGAATCGAATTCGGTCGCTGATAGATCCTGAGCTGCGATCGGCTAGGGAATGAGTCGCCGAGCCGATCGCAGAATGACGCACGCTAACGGGACGCGGCAGATGGATGCTGCAGCGTCTCGATTTTATTTCTTGGGAGGGGCGGATTCCGAGTAGTCTCCGCCACCGCGCGTTGCGAAGAGCAGCGTGAGCAGGCCGATGATCATGAGGCCGCTCGCCGCGTAGTAAGGGTAAGCAACTGAAGCTTTGAAGAGCGGGATTGCGACCAGCGGGCCGACGATCCGCGCCATGGCGCTGACGCTTTGACTGATCCCCAGCACGCCGCCTTGCTTGGCCGGATCGCTCCGCCGGCTGATGAGCGCCTGCAGCGACGGGGTCATCAGGGCAAAGCCAGTCACTTCGACTGCGGAAGCCACAAGCAAAAGCGGCAAGCTGGCTGTGGAACTGGCCCAAACTAGTAATCCAAAGCCGATTAGCGAAACCACGGCTCCCGCCGAGGCGAGCGCACGTTCGGGCACTCGCACGGAGAGGCGTCGCACGAGTACGCCTTGGGCGATAGTGAGGGTCAGGCCGATGTAGGCGAAGTAGTAGAAGACGTGACGCAGCTCGAAGTTGAACGCTTCGCTCTTGAGCAGGAGGGAAAGCGTGGTCTCGAAACCGCCGAAAGAAACTACGCTGATGAACGAAACAAGCAGGATGGCGGGAATGGTCGGCGTGGCGAGCGCATCGCTGAATGCTCCGAGATCGAGCCAGTCGTGATGCTGTCGTTTGTTCCCTGGGCGCAAGGACTCAGGAAGAAGCTCAATCGCCAATAGCAACGCGATGCCCGATAGGATGCCGGCTGCATAGCCGGGCCAGGGACTGGCAGCCGCATCGGAACTTGGCAGCGAGAATGCCCCGATCAACGGGCCGAAGGTAAAGCCCAGCCCGAAGGCGGCCCCGATGAGAGCCATGCCGCGGGCCCGGGTTTGCAGCGTCGTCGTGTCAGCAATGTAGGCCTGGGCGGTGGGAATGGTAGCTCCGGCGATGCCGGCCCCAATGCGGGTGATGAACAACCAGGTCAGGCTCTTCCAAACGCTCGCCAAGCCGAAGAGTGTGTAAAAGACGGTGGACCCGAGCAGACCGATGATGAGCACCGGGCGGCGGCCAATGCGATCGGATAATCGTCCCCAAAGAGGCGCGAACAGAAACTGCATGATCGAGAAGCTCGACATGAGCAGACCGATCGTCCAACCGGCCTCATCGGTACCGAACTGCTCGGCGTAGATCGGCACCAGCGGCAGCACCATCGCAAAGCCGAGCAGATCGATGAAGACGGTCAGAAAGATGACCAGCAGCGAGCCCCGGCGAGGCTCGTCGGAGGAGATTTCAGCACTCATGAAGGCGAGCTTGGGCGGCTAGGAGACGTTGGAGGGGCGAAGAACGGGGGCCGCCGGATTGGAACCGGGCGGGTAGACCATTCTAGTTCGAGTAGCCCTGCTGCGGATGGGGTTGAGCATCGGGCACCCGCACGCCGCCGCGGTTTGGCCATACGCGAGTCGATCGGTTACCGACTTCTAAGCTTCGGCTGCCCCTTTTATCATAAGGGGATGCTACGAACCTCCCCCGAGCAGCGGCGCTTCTGCGAGCGATTGGATCGCGACGCACTGCGCGAGCATCAGCTCGAGCGATTGAACGCGCTGCTTTCTGCAATCGTACCCCACAACCGCTTCTATGCGGAAAAGCTCGGGCACGTCGAGTTGCCGCTCCAGTCGCTCGATGCACTGAGCGAGTTGCCATTCACGTTTAAAGACGAGCTACTCACGATCAATGGCTCGGGAGATTTCGCCGCCAACTGCTCGTTCCCGCTGGAGCGCTACGTGCGCTATCACCAGACTTCCGGCACTCGTGGCCGGCCGCTGGCGGTGCTCGACACGGCCGACGACTGGCAGTGGTGGATCGAGTGCTGGCAATATGTGCTCGACGCTGCCGAGATTGGCCCTGAGGACCGTATCGCACTAGCGTTCTCATTCGGGCCGTTCATCGGATTCTGGAGTGCCCATGATGCAGCCGTAGCACGGGGGGCGATGGTCATTCCAAGCGGGGGCATGAGCACGCTCGCCCGCGTAGAAATGATTCGCAACTGCCGGGCAACGGCCCTGTTTTGCACGCCCAGCTATGCAATGCGACTGGCGGAGGTCGCAGTTGAAAACCGTATCGATCCCGCATCGCTGGAGGTGCGGCGGATTGTGGTTGCGGGGGAACCGGGCGGTTCGATTCCTGCCCTGCGCAAGCGGATCGAAACGGCTTGGAACGCCCGACTGATCGACCATGCGGGCGCGTCGGAAGTCGGACCGTGGGGCCATTCCGATCCGGCGGGGCGCGGACTGCACGTGCTGGAAACCGAGTTCATTGCGGAGTTCCTGTCGCTCTCAACCGGCGGGCCGGCGGAGGAGGGGGAGGTGTCGGAACTGGTGCTCACGACGCTCGGTCGCTACGGCAGCCCCGTGGTCCGCTACCGGACAGGCGACCTGGTGAAGCCGATCTTCAACCATGGTGGCGCGAAGCAATTTGTGCTGTTGGAAGGTGGAGTACTTGGCCGCGCCGATGACATGCTCATTGTGCGAGGTGTGAACATCTTCCCCAGTTCGCTGGAACAGATTTTGCGCAGTTTCCCGGAGGTAGTCGACTTCCGCACGACCTGCCGCAAGAATGGCGCGCTCGATGTACTCTCCATCGAGATCGAGGACCGGCTGGAGAAGCCAGACCGGATTGCCCGCGAAATGAATTTGCGCCTAGGCTTGAAGGTCGAAGTCCGCTGCGTTCCGCTCGGCTCGCTGCCGCGCAGCGATGGCAAAGGCCAACGATTCATCGACCTGCGCCAGCTGCAAGCTGGCTCTAAGTAGATCTACACGAACCGATCGACCTGCACCCGAATATGAACGAATACCCGACGGCGCTGAACTTGGACGAGCAGCAGCGTCTGCTCATCGATTGGAGCGACGGCCAGCGGCGCCGCTACCGCGTGCGGGCGCTACGCGACGCTTGTCCCTGCGCTACCTGCCGCGAAAAGCGCAGTCAGCCGACCGACCCGATGCAACTCCCCACGCTGACAATGGCCGAAGCGCAGCCGGTTCGCATTGTGGGAATGAAGCCGCTTGGCAACTACGCCTACAACGTCGCCTTCAGTGACGGACACGACACGGGCATCTTCACGTTCGAGCTGTTGCGGGAGCTGGGCGAAGTGGCGTGATGGGCACGATCGCTTTCGCACTCCACACCTAGCGGGAACGGTCGAAGCTGCTCCGGTATTGAGCCCTTGGGGATGCTAGTTGTTCACTCCGCCGAACGGATTGCCGGCGCCACCGAGGCCAGGTGGAGCAGTCGCCGGCTTCGGCGGTTTTACTCCTTCCGTCTCGAGCTTCCGGAACGCGTCGACGCCGTAGCCTTCGTCCGTCGCCTGTGCCGACTCCTTGATGATGTCGGCCCGGCCGAGGTGAATCTTCTTGTAGACGTCTTCGGAGATCACATAGTACCAATCCGCAAAACGGGCGTTCAACTCGGCGACACGCTGTTCGGCTTTGCGACGCTTCTCGTTGTACTCATCGAGCTTGCGCTGATTCTCTCGCTTAATGCGAGCGAGCTCTTCGCTGTCTTCGCTGGCAGGTTTATCAGCCGCGGGCTTCTCGGCGTCGCCTGCTGCGCCCTCGGTGGCCTCTTGAGCTCCGCTCGCGTCCTGGTCAGCACCGCCGCCGCCGGATGACTCGCGACCACCCTCTGGTGCAGCCGGATCAGTTGGCTCGGTGGTTTCAGGAACCAGCTCTGGCGCTTGCAGGGTCGACTGAGCGAGTTGCGCGGTGACGAACAGGAAGCGGTTCAGTTTTCCTTCTTCCGCGTCGGATGCACCGCCCTGGATTTTGCCAAAGCGAAGCACGTATTCCACGCCATCTTTCATGTCGACCAGCACTTCGCCGTTGCTCGCGGCGATGTCGTACTTATCACCGCTGCGAGGGACCAGTAGGAAGCCGAAGGTTTCGAGCTCCGCTTCGTATTTCAGCAGGTCTTCGCCGCCCGTCAGGCTCGCGCCGAGTCCTTCGGGCTTGCGAACGACGTCGACGATTTTCAGGTCGTCGAGCGCCGTCTTCATTTCGTCCAGCTTCTGCTTGTTCAGCTCTTCATGCTCGCCAAGTTGCGACTCGCGGAGAGCCTGGCCCGCGCGAACCAGCAACTTGACGAGATCCCAGTTGCCTGCCTCTGAATTCCAGCCGACCGTAGCCTCCATCCGCGGGAAGTAGCTGTAGCGGCCGCCCCGCGACGGGAGGATGCTGTAGTCCTTGATGGTGAGCTGACTGACGTCGAGAGCGTTGAGCTTCAGCAAGTCCTTTTCGATCCATTGATCGAACTCGGCGGGCAGCTTCTCGACATCAACCTTCGCCACGTAAACGCGGTCCTGGTTCGGGCGACGGACGAAGCGCTGGTCGGGGGCACCCGCCACAGCCTTGCCGATGACCAGGCGGAGCAAGTCCTTACCTTTGCCATCCTGCATGGCCACCAACGTGCCTACGCCTTCTGAACCGACCTTCAGCTTTTCGCTGGAGGGCTCGATGACGCCGAGTTCAGCGTGCTCCGTCGCCAAGTCAGTGGCGACGTCGATGGCTCGCAACGTGATCAGACCGCTTGCCGCATCACGCAGCCGATTCTCGGCGTCGGCTGGGTAATTGCCGTGCGACGGCACAACCCAGCGATCACCCACCTGAGCGACCTTAAACGACTTGAGTGCTGCGGTTCCTTCGTCGAACGTCACGATTTCGAGGCTCTTCGCTGTGAGCGGATCCTCGAACTCTGGGAACAAGGGTTTGTCGATTTCCGAGCTCGCGGTAATCGCGCGTGCGCCGCTCTGCGAGGCCGAGCGGTCGACGATGGCAGCGATCAGGATCGCGGCGGCTACGCCGAGGTAGATCAGGGTTTTTGTGGCTTCGTTCATGTGCGGTGTTATTCTCCAGCCTCTGGTTCCGGCTCCTGTCGAGCGGATCGGTGAGGGAGGTCTACTCGTGTATTTTGTGGTCCAACGCTCCGCGCCGGACCATTTCGCCGTATCGCAGTGCTTAGATCTTCATTCGCGTCCGGCTGATGCCTTCGCGTTCGCGTAGCCGGCGCCGGACCCAGACAACGAAGCCGACCAGCAGCGGCGGAATCGGCGGAAGCAAGGCTGCCCACAACTTGAAGTCGTTTTGAATTTGCTGCACTTCCTGATCTCGCTCGCGGCGGATCCGCTCCAGCTCTCGGTCGCGATCGATGCGCAGCTTCTCTTTCTTTACTTCCGCACGGCGGCGAGCAGTTTCGCTGCTTAGCTGCAGACTCTTGAGTTTGGCATCAAGCTCACCGGGGTCGACTTGTTTACCTTCTTGCTGCTGGCGCTGAAGATCTTCGACAAGTTCCTGCAGCTTTTGCGTCTGCTTGTTGGCTTCGTCGTCGGCCTTTTTCTCTTCCTCGTCGTACTTGGTTTGGAACTCGCGCTGATCTTCCAGTTCTTCCGCACGGGCCTTCGCCGAAGCCGTTTCGATCGCTTGCAGCGTGCTGTGCCGTGGCTTGCGTTTGCGGATCTCGAGGAAGCGGTCATCGCCAGCGACCGCATCAACCACATTCAGCACAAACGGCACGTTATCGAACCGGAAGTTGTTCTCCTGATCGGGCTGGTTGCGAAGGACGATGAACTGGCTGTCGAGCATGTCGATGTCGCAGACATAGATCACATTCACGCCCTTGGGCTTGCTGCCGTCTTCAGCATCGGTCGACTTATCCGAATTCCCTCCCGTCTTGTCTTTCCCCTTCTCAGCCGACTTGCTATCGGACTTTTCGTCTTTCTTGTCACCAGAAGCGGCGGCTTCGTCCACCTTGCTCTTAATCCAGGCTGCAAGGGTGTACCGACGGCCGGTCGGCTTGCCGCGAGCAACGGCGGCCTGATAACGATCGTTTCGCTTCTCGATCCAGGTATCGACTTCGATCTGGCCGGACGCGTCATCGCCCGTGGCAACAAGCTCCGTGAAGTCGTTGTCGGTGCCTGCCGCTTCGAAGATGGCGCCAGGGAAGGGGAGGAGCAACTCTTCAAAACCAGCCACAACCGGCTGGTCCGGATTGAAAGCATTGCTGGCGCCAGGGGCGTCCTCGCGGACGAATACGAGTTCCGGGCCAATACCGCCGAGTTGGAAGCGCGGGTACGGATTGTAGTCCTGCCAGACGATCACGCCGGGGACCTTTTGCCGAGCCCCTTGATCGCCGAGCGGCTGAATGCCGATGGCATCCCATAGAGATCGGATGTCCCCTTTTTGCTGGGGCGGACCACCCATGCCGAACATGCCCTGCGGCGGCTTCTCTTGATTGGTGCCAGGGACACCACCCATGATCACCGGAGCCGGGTCCTCGAAGATGGCGGCAGGCTGGCCGGCCTTAATCGCAGCAACTACGTTTGCCAACTGCTGCGGTCCAAGCGACGACGGCTGAACAATCAGCAGCACGTCGTACTTGCCGGTGTCGATTGGGTTTGCTGGATCCACTTCTTCCACTCGATACTGCTTCTCCAGTTCCTCAACAATCTGCTGCTTCGGAACCTGTCGCGGCTGACCACCGGCGAAGGAGAAGCCGCCGAACATCTGAGCGTCGGTCGTGACGACACCCAAACGCTTGCGTTCTCCCTTGGCGCCAACGGTAGCAATCGAGCGGATCAATTCGTATTCCACTGGTGTGCCATTGCCGAAGAATGGCACCACCACCTTTTCCAGGCCACTCGTGAAGGCCGCCCCGAGGATGAACTCCTCCTCGCGCACCGCTCCACGAGCCCGGCTGATGACCGTCTGCTTCTTGATGCCAAAGCGCTCGTCCGCCAAGGCCGCTTCGGCGCTGAAAGGCTCCAGGTTGTCGTGCATCCGCACTTCAATCCGGCTGCCAGCCTGGCGCTCGAGTTCTTTGAGCATTGAGACCAGGTTGTACTTGGTCTTTACGTATTCGTCGGGCACCTGAGCGCTGATGAAGGCGTCGATGCGAATTGGTTGCTCGCTCTCGTCGCTAATCTTGTCGAGCAGTTGCAGGGTGTCAGGCGACAGCGAGCTTACCTGGCCGGCAGTG
>Ga0164290_1001401_pt1 | contig 35999 bp, 34 predicted proteins | sample Micstemetagenome_FD_108782 | JGI IMG/M metagenome (GOLD analysis project Ga0164290, IMG submission 108782) | Contaminated culture microbial community from soil near Moab, Utah, USA - Microcoleus steenstrupii SON62 (Illumina Assembly) | ecosystem: Environmental > Terrestrial > Soil > Soil crust...
CAAGCTCAAGCATTTCAGACGGATCGCCACCCGCTTCGATAAACTCGCAAGGAACTTCCTCGCCGCCGTCGCTCTCGCCTCAGCCCGCCTCTGGATGCGGGCTTATGAGTCCACGACCTAGGCCAGCAGCCCCTCGATCCGCAGGCGCGGCCAGCGCGCGGTCCAGTTCTTCTCGATCATCCGTCGTCTGAAGGCTTCGATCTGTCGACGGCCACTCGGGGTCGGCCGCACCACAAGTGCAAACAGGTCGTCGAGACCGTGCGGCGCCAGCACAGTAATGGCGTCGTCAGGTTCCAGCCGGACGGCGACACAGGTCGGCGTCTCCAGCCAGAAGCGCAGGGCGTTCTCGGTCGACCCGTACGGCGGATCGCCGTTGCGCAGATGCATGCGCGCCTGGTTCTTGACCGACCAGGGCGGCACGCCCGGCAGCGCCGCGCCGAGCCGCGCCTCCAGCGCTTTCTCTATCTCGGGCCGCCGGTCAGTGGCGTTGTGATAGAGCACGTCGATATCGGCAAAGGCCGTGCGATCGTAATATCCGCTCAACCAGTCCCAGACCCGGTTGCGGGCGAAGCCTGCACCGATGGCCCAGTCTTCAAGGTGGAGATCGCGTACGGCCCGCAGGATGGCCATTGCCTGCCCATCGGCGGCGACCAGATCGATGAGCCTCCGCCGTGCCGTCTCGTCCACGGCCGTGTATTCAGCCGCCGGGCTTGGGCATCGGCGGCACCAGTAGCGCCGGGTCGAGCCGGACGTCGAAGAGGTTCATGCCCCAGTGCAGGTGCGGCCCGGTGGCGCGGCCGGTGGCCCCAACCTTGCCGATGATCTCGCCCTGCTTCACGCGCTGCCCCGGTGTTACGCTGATCGCGCTCATGTGGACATAGACGGTGCTGAGGCCGAAGCCATGATCGAGGATGACCGTCTGGCCGGTCAGGAACATGTCTGCGTGCACCAGGCTGGCGACACCATCGGCCGCCGCCTTCACCGGCGTACCTGTGGGCACGGCGATGTCGACACCGTAATGCGGCGTCCGCGGCTGTCCGTTGAGAATGCGCTGGCTGCCGTAGACGCCCGAGATCGGTCCGATGACCGGCCAGATGAATCCGGCACCGAAAAGAGGCTCGGCGCTGTCGCGCTTGCGCGCCTCAGCCGCAAGCGCCGCATCGTCGCGGATCCGCTGCAGCTCGGCCTCGTCCGGCGTCACCGTCTGCTGCGGCAGGCCGTCGACGCGCTGAATGAGCCAGTCACGCCGGGCTATCGTGAGCGTGCGCGTCTCGCTCCGACCGTCGGGATAGGTAAGCGCCAGGCTCGCCCGCGTGGTGTCGCGGCCGAAGCCCAGCAGAAAGGTGCCGTCCTCGCCGACGCGCAAGGAGCGACTGCCGAACACCACGCCTGTCCCCGCCGGCACGCGCCCGGTGACGAGGCCGCCCTGCACCATCCGTCCGGTCAGCGTGACCTCGTTGGCATGCGCCGGAATGGCGAGCAGCAAGACGAATACAGTGAGCCAGCGCATCACAGCAGCGATCCCTGCTTGGTGGGGTCGATAGGCTTCACGGCCGCCTTCGCCGGCTTGCGAGGGCCTCCCTCGGTCACTGTGGCCCCCACCGTGCCATCGCTGAAACGCAGCCGCACGGCCATCGAGGCGTGCGTCTCGGCTGATTTCTGAACCGGCTGGCCGGCGGCATCCGTCACCAGCACAAAACCGCGATCGAGAACACGCTCGTAGGAGAAGCTCTCCAGCAGCTTGCCGGCCTGTTCAAGCTTGCCCGTCGCCCGCTCCATTCGACTCTCCGCCGCACGGCGCAGACGGGGCCCGAACTCATCGACATGCCGGGACTCCCGCTCGATGGCCCGCAAACGTACCGTCAGGCAGGACTCGAAGCGGGTAGCGTATTCGCTGAGGCGATCGCGGCGGTTCTGCACCCAGTTGCGCAAACCAAGCTTCAGCCGGTCGCCCCAGTCGTCGAGCCGCTGCTGACGGTCCTCGATCAGCCGGCGCGGGTCGCCGAGACCGCGAGCCAGGCCTTCGACGCGCGCCCGGCGCTCCTCGACCATGCGGGTCAGCGCCGAAACGAGACGCTGGCCGTCACGCTGCAGCCCGGCGAGGAGATCAGCGCGGACCGGCACGGCCATCTCGGCGGCCGCCGTGGGTGTGGGCGCCCGGCGATCCGCCGCATGGTCGATCAGGGTCGTGTCGGTCTCGTGGCCGACTGCGGCGATCAGCGGAATCCGGCTCTCGGCCGCCGCGCGCACCACGATTTCCTCATTGAAGGCCATCAGGTCTTCGAGGCTGCCGCCGCCGCGCGCCACGATCAGCAGCTCCGGCCGTGGCACGGCGCCCTCCGCCTCCAGCGCGTTGAAGCCACGGATCGCTGCCGCCACCTGCTCCGCCGCGCCCTCGCCCTGGACCAGAACGGGCCAGAGCAGCACGTGCCGCGGGAAGCGGTCGGCCAGGCGATGCAGGATGTCGCGGATCACCGCCCCGGTCGGCGAGGTGATCACCCCGATGACGTCCGGCAGGAAGGGCAGCTTGCGCTTGCGTTCGGGGTCGAACAGCCCCTCGGCGGCCAGACGCTTGCGCCGGTCCTCGATGAGCTTGAGCAGCGCGCCCTCGCCGGCCAGCTCCATCGACTCGATAACGATCTGGTACTTGGAACGCCCCGGATAGGTGGTGATCCGGCCCGTGCAGATGACCTCCATTCCGTCTTCGGGACGGATGGCGAGTCGCATCGCCGTACCCCGCCAGCACACCCCGTCCATCGCCGCATCGGCGTCCTTGAGAGTGAAGTAGCAATGGCCGGAGGTGTGGCGCTTGAAGCCGGAGAGCTCGCCCCGCACCCGCACCCGCTCGAAGGATCGCTCGAGCGTGTGCTTCACCGCCTGCGAAATCTCGCTGACGGTATACTCGGGCAGGTTGCTCGGGGTGGCGGCGCGAATCTCGGACATCGTAGGGTGGATATGATACAAGCCGGCCCGGGCCGTGGCGAGACATCCGACCTCCGGATTCGCTACGGATTCACCGGAAAAACAGGACGATCCAGCCTCTCATGAAAATCCTCGTCGTCGGATCGGGCGGCCGCGAGCATGCCCTGTGCTGGGCCATCAGCGGCTCGCCTCTGTGCAAGAAGCTCTACTGCGCGCCCGGCAACGCCGGCATTGCCAAGGATGCCGAGTGCGTCCCGATCGCCGCCGAAGACATCGCCGGCCTCGTCGCCTTCGCCAGGGAAAAGGCCATTGATTTCGTGGTCGTCGGACCCGAGGGGCCGCTGGTCGCGGGCCTCGTCGACGCCCTGGAGGCGGCCGGCATCAAGGCTTTCGGCCCCACGGCCAAGGCCGCCGAGATCGAGGGCTCCAAGGGCTTCATGAAGGATCTGGCGGCACGCTGCAAAGTCCCGACTGCCGCCTATCAGCGTTTCCGCGACGCGGAGAAGGCGCGCGAATTCGTGCGTGGTTACGCTGCCCGCAAGCCCGGGCACGGGCTGGTGGTCAAGGCTGACGGGCTCGCCGCCGGCAAGGGCGTGGTGATCTGTCCGAGCCCGGGCGAGGCGCTCGACGCCATCGATGCCGCCATGATCGACAAGCGGTTCGGCGACTCCGGCATCGAGGTGGTGATCGAGGAGTTCCTGCAGGGCGAGGAGGTCAGCTTCTTCGCCCTCTGTGACGGCACGACCGCCATCCCCTTCGGCTCGGCCCAGGATCACAAGCGCGTCGGCGATGGCGACATGGGCCCCAACACCGGCGGCATGGGCGCCTATTCTCCTGCTCCCATCATGACGCCCAAGCTCAGCGCCCAGGTGATGAGCGAGATCGTTGAGCCGACACTCGCCGGTATGACGGCGCTCGGCCGGCCGTTCAAAGGCGTGCTCTTCGCCGGGCTGATGATCACCGATACCGGACCGAAACTGATCGAATACAACGCCCGCTTCGGCGACCCCGAATGCCAGGTGCTGATGCCGCGCCTGATGTCGGACCTGCTGCCCATCCTCATCGCCTGCCGAGACGGCCAGCTGCGCAACATGACCATCCGCTGGCATGAGCGCGACGCGCTCTGCGTGGTCATGGCCGGCCGTGGCTATCCGGGCGAGCCGCTCAAGGGCACGGTGATCCGCGGCCTGGACCAGGCGGCGCAGGTTGCCGGTGTCACCGTCTTCCACGCTGGCACCAAGGCCGGCCCGGACGGAGCGATCCTGGCCAATGGCGGACGGGTGCTGGGCATCACGGCCAGCGCCAACAGCCTGGCCGCCGCCTACGTGAAGGCCTACGAAGGGGTGGATGCGATTAACTGGCCGGAAGGGATTTTCCGCAACGATATCGGCTGGCGCGCCATACCGTCCTGGCGCACGCTGCGCAAGCCGAAGCAATGAGTCACGACAAACCGACGCCTCCACGCCTGAGCTATCCGCACGAAACGCCGCCCCCGCCCGGGACGACGCTCGAACTCGCCCCCGGGGTGCACTGGCTGCGCATGCCGCTGCCCTTCCCTCCGGACCACATCAATCTGTGGCTGCTGGCCGACGGCCCGAAGGACCGGCCCACGGGCTGGACGATCGTCGATGCCGGTCTCGCCCGTGATGACGCCAAAGGTCACTGGGAGCAGATCTTCGCCGGCATCTTGAACGGCCTGCCGGTGACGCGGCTCATCGTCACCCATTTCCATCCCGACCACATGGGCCTCGCCCAGTGGCTGTGCGAACGCTGGCAATGCGAGCTGTGGATGACGGCCGGCGAGTGGTACATGGCGCGCTCGGTGCACGCCAACGGCAGCCCGGCCGACGTCGCGGCGCGTGTCGGCTTCTACCGCGGCAACGGCGTGAGCCCGGAGGGGATCGGCCCCTTCGCCGAACCCAACAACATCTACCGCCGCGGCGTACCGGAGATCCCGCCCGTTTTCCGCCGCATTGCCGGCGGACAGCCCCTCGACATCGGCGGCCGCAGCTGGCTCCCCATCATCGGCCGTGGACACGCGCCGGAGCATGCGTGCCTGTGGTGCGCAGAGCTGGGGGTGCTGATCGGGGGAGACATCCTGCTGCCGCGGATATCGCCCAACGTCAGCGTCTGGCCGAATGAGCCTTTGGCCAATCCGCTGCGCGACTATCTGGACTCCCTTGGCGGGTTCGGCGATGTGCCTGCCGACACGCTCGTGCTACCGGCTCATGGACTGCCCTATCGCGGCGTACACGAGCGTATTGCCGACCTGCGGGCCCACCATGAGGAGCGTCTCGACGCGCTGGCCGCCGCCCTCGACCCGCCGCGTGCCGCCACCGGCTGCTTCAGCCTGCTGTTCAAACGGGAGATCGTGCCCGGCACGATGGGTCTGGCCGTCGGCGAGGCCCTCGCCCACCTGCACTATCTGGAATGGCAGGGCCGCGCCCGGCGCGAACGGATCAACGGCGTCTGGATGTTCCACCGCACGTAGTCTCGCGGCTCTTTTCAGGGCTGATTGGAGCCGCTATCGGCACCTGCCGGTGCCCGATAGCGGCCGGATCGTCGGGGACTCAGTTGTCGGCGCTGAACTTGGCGGGGCGGCCGCCCTTGATCACGCTGGCTCCCTTTTCGCCGTTCGTCTCCCACATCTCACCGGCAGCGCCGAAGCAGGAATTGCCGTTGGGCAGCGAGATCAGCATCGTCCACGTGCCGGTTTCCGAGACCAGCAGCTCGATCACCGTGCCGTTCGAGGCGAGGCCACGGCTGACCGGTGTCTCCGCGAATTCGCGCTCGAGCTGCTGGATGATCGATGTCCGCGGACCGCAGGGCGGCGCCTGCGGCGGCATCTGCGCCACGGCGGGCGCGGCGAAGGCGACGGTGGCGGCGAGAGTCAGGGACTTCACTTTGAGAGACATGGCGAACCTCCGTGCGGGGCCATGCCTAAACAATGGGTCCGTGGTTGCTGAAGTTCTATGTGCGTTGCGTGTCGCCCCCTCGAAGGAGGCGTCATGCAATATTCCCAAGCGTAGTCAGAGTCTTGGCTGTGCCCCCAACGGGCAGCGGGGCCGTGGTCTCAAATTGATCACCGCCGGGCGCGAAAAAAATCACGGAGCAGTGCGGCCGCGCGACTCTCCTCCAGGCCGCCGTAAATCTCCGGCCGATGATGGCAGGTCGGTTGAGTAAAAATTCGCGGGCCGTGCTCGACGCCGCCCCCTTTGGGATCTCCCGCACCGTAGTAGAGCCGCCGCAGCCGTGCGAAGCCGATCGCCGCCGCGCACATCGGACAGGGCTCGAGGGTCACGTAGAGGTCGCAGGACGCGAGCCGCGCCGCTCCCAGACGCGAGGCAGCGGCCCGGATCGCCAGCAGTTCCGCATGAGCGGTGGGGTCGGCGTCGCGCTCCACCCGGTTGTGGGCCCGGGCCAGAATTTCCCCGCTGGTCCCGTCGACCACCACGGCGCCGACCGGCACCTCACCGGCTTCGTCCGCCATCTTGGCCTCGGCGAGGGCGATCTCCATGTAACTGTCGGACGGGGACATGGCGGCGCACCTTGCGGCCGCTGGCGCCGCGGCGTCAAGTTGCGCGGCGGGACGGCGACGCCTAAAGTCCCGCGCCAAAGGAGACCTGCATGGCGCGTCCCGTCATCGGCATCACTCTCGATTCGGAGCCCCCCGGCGGCTATTCGAAGCTGCCCTGGTATGCCCTGCGCGAGAACTACTGCGGCGCGGTGGCCGCCGCCGGCGGATTGCCGGTGCCGCTGCCGCACGAGCCCGACCTCGCCAGGGACTATCTCGCCCGCATCGACGGTCTCGTGGTCACGGGCGGCGCCTTCGACGTCGATCCGGCTCTCTTCGGCGCCGGCACAAGGCACGCCACGGTCAAGACCAAGGACCGACGTACGGCCTTCGAACTTGCCATCCTTCGCCTGTGCCACGAGGCCGACAAGCCGGTGCTCGGCATCTGCGGCGGCGAGCAGCTGCTCAACGTCGTTCTCGGCGGCACGCTGATCCAGCACATCCCCGACGAAATTCCCGGGGCCCTCGCCCACGAGCAGCCGAACCCGCGCACCGAGCCCGGCCACGACGTCTCAGTGGTGCCCGGCACCCTGCTCCACCGCTGCACCGGCAGCCTGCGCCTCTCGGTCAACAGCGCGCACCATCAGGCTGTGAAGGATGTCGGTCCCGGCATCGTGATCAACGCCAAGGCCAGCGACGGAGTCATCGAGGGCATCGAGGACCCGGCCCGGCGCTTCTGCCTCGGCGTCGAGTGGCACCCCGAGTATTCGATCGATCCGGGCGATTCCCGTATCTTCACCGCCTTCATCTCCGCCGCCAACGGCCGGAGCTGAGATGCTGACGCGCTTCCGCCTCGACGGACGGGTGGCGCTGATCACCGGCGCCGGCAACGGCATCGGTGCCGCCACGGCCCGCACTCTCGCCGCGGCGGGCGCGCTCGTCCAGGTCACCGATAGCGACCGAGACGCGGCCGCGCGGGTCGCGAAGGAAATCACGGCCGCCGGAGAGCGCGCCGAGGCGCATCAGCTTGACGTCACCGACGAGAAGGGCGTTGCCCGGGTGATCAGCGCCGTGGCCGATCTGCGCGGGCGGCTCGACATTCTGGTCAACAATGCCGGCATGGGGGCGCGCACACCCTCCGAGGAGCTGAGTACCGAGACCTGGGAGAAGGTCATCAGCGTCAACATGACCGGGGCGTTCCGCTGCACGCGCGAGGCCGGCCGGCACATGCTCAAGACCGGCAAGGGATCGGTGGTCAACGTCGCTTCGATCATGGGCCTGGTCGGTGGCGGGCTCTATCCGAACCCTGCGTATCAAGCGACGAAAGGCGCCCTGGTCAATTGGACCCGGGCCGTGGCCCTCGAATGGGCGGCCCGCGGCGTGCGCGTCAACGCCGTTGCCCCCTCCTTCGCCCGCACCGCGCTGACCACCAAGCTGCTGGCCGATCCGGAGATGGAGGAAGCGATCCTCGCCAACACGCCGATGGGGCGGCTGGTCGAGCCTGACGAGGTGGCGCACGCCATCCTGTTCCTGGTGAGCGACGCGGCCAGCGCCATTACCGGCGTCACCCTGCCGGTCGACGGCGGATGGACGGCGCGGTGAGCGAGCCGAAAGGCGAGCGCATCGCCAAGGTCATTGCCCGGGCCGGTCTCGCCTCCCGCCGCGAGGTCGAGCGCTGGATCGCCGACGGGCGCGTCACGCTCGACGGCAAGGTCCTGACCAGTCCGGCGGTCGTGGTCACACCCGCCAGCCAGATCACGGTTGACGGACGGCCGCTGCCCAGCGCGCAGCGCTCCCGTCTGTTCCGCTTCCACAAGCCGCGCGGCATGCTGACCACCGAGCACGATCCGCAGGGGCGGCCCACCATCTACGACGGCATGCCGGCCGAACTGCCTCGGCTGATGCCGGTCGGGCGGCTCGATTTCAATTCGGAAGGCCTGCTGCTGCTGACCAATGACGGTGAGCTCAAGCGGCACCTCGAGCTGCCAGCCACCGGCTGGACGCGCCGCTATCGCGTCCGCGCCCACGGCAATGCCAACCCGGAGGCGCTGGCCCTGCTCAAGCGTGGCGTGGTTGTCGAAGGCGTACGCTACGGACCGATCGAAGCGGTCATCGAACGGCAGCAAGGCAGCAATGCCTGGCTGATGATGACCCTGACCGAGGGCAAGAACCGCGAGGTCCGGCGCGTGCTGGAGCATCTCGGCCTCACCGTCAACCGGCTGATCCGCATCGCCTACGGGCCTTTCCAGCTCGGCGACATCCCCAGCCTCGCCTGCGTCGAGGTGGCCCCGAAGATGTTGAGCGAGCAGCTCGGGCGGATGGCGCAGGGCAAGGGCAAGTGAGGATCGTCGCCGGCCAGCATCGCGGGCGTGTCCTGCAGAGCCCGGCCAGCGACGCCGTGCGCCCGACCAGCGACCGGGCGCGAGAGTCGCTGTTCAACATCCTGGAACACGGGAAACTCGCCACGGGCGGTCTGTCCCCTGTGCGTGGGGCGCGGGTGCTCGACTGTTTCTGCGGCACCGGTGCGCTGGGCCTGGAAGCGCTGTCGCGCGGGGCGGCGGCGGCCATCTTCCTCGATCTCGACCCGGCAGCGCTCAGCCTGGCCCGCGCCAACGCCAAGACCCTGTGTGAAACGTCGCGCGCCGAGTTCATCACCGCCGATGCCAGGCGACCGCCACGCGCGACCTCGCCCCGCACTCTTGTGTTTCTGGATCCGCCTTATGGCGAAGGACTGGCCGGACCGGCGCTCCTCGCCCTGGCCGACGCGGGCTGGTTCGGCCCGGGCGCCATCGCCGTAGTGGAGACGGCGCACCACGAAGACGTCCCGGTGCCCGAGGGATTTGCTGCGGTCGATGAACGACGTTACGGCAAGGCGAAGCTGACCTTCCTCAAGCGAACCTAGTCGAGCCGCGTCTCGACGGTGATCTTCGAGGTCAGTGTCCGGTGCACCGGGCATTTGTTGGCGATGTCGAGCAGACGCTGACGCCGCTCATCGTCGAGGTCCGCCTCCACCCGGATGGTGCGCGTGATGCGGTCGAGCTTCACGTCCTTGCTTTCGCAGTCCGCGCAATCCTCGGCGTGGACGTGATCGTGAGTGACGACGCAAGAGATACGGCCCACCGCCCAGCCCTTGCGCTTCACGTACATGCGCAGGGTCATGGTCGTGCAGGCGGCCAGCGCCGCCACCAGATACTCGTAGGGACCCGGCCCCGTATCGGTGCCTTCGGCGCTGAAGGGTTCGTCGACCGACAGCACGTGCCGTCCGGCTTTGACGATGCCGGCGAACTGGCCGGGGCCGGCCTCTTCCACCGTGACGGATGTGGTCATCAGCCCCTCCTCGACTGCCGCGGGTTGATCAGCGCCGGCCGAACAGCTTCTCGATGTCGGCGAGCTTCAGCTCGACATAGGTCGGGCGGCCGTGATTGCACTGGCCGGAATGCGGCGTCGCTTCCATCTGGCGCAGCAACGCGTTCATCTCGTCGGCATTGAGGCCGCGCCCGGCGCGCACGCTGCCGTGGCAGGCAATGGTGCTGCAGACATCGGCCAGCTTTTCCTTGAGCGACAGCGCCGTGCCGAATTCAGCCAGCTCGTCGGCCAGGTCGCGGACCAGACCCTGGACATCGACCTCCCCAAGCAGGGCCGGCACCTCGCGCACCGCAATGGCTCCCGTCCCGAACGGCTCCAGCACCAGACCGAGCTCGGCGAACTCGGCGCTGCGGGCCGTCAGCCGCGCAATCTCGGCCTCGCTGAGTTCGACGATCTCCGGCACCAGCAGCGCCTGGCGGGCGATGCCGCCCGCCTCGATCTGCGTCTTCATGCGCTCGTAAACCAGCCGCTCGTGCGCCGCGTGCTGGTCGACGATGATGATGCCGTCCCCGGTCTGCGCCAGAATGTAGGTGCCGTGAAGCTGGGCCCGTGCCGCACCCAGCGGCCATTGGTCGGGGGCAGCAAGTGTCGGCGCCGCATCGGTGCGAGCGGCCGGCCCCAAGGTCAATGCACTGTCGAGCGGCGCCTGATAATTCGCCGCCGCTTCGGCAACGCCCGCGCGTGGATAGGACGGCCGGCCATAGGAGCCTTGATAGGCAAATCCCGGCGACTGTGTCGGCGCAGCACCATTCCCGGGCCGCAGCGCCCCTAGTGCTCCAATGGCCACCGTGGTCGACGACCGGTGCCCCGCCTCGGCGAGGGCGTGACGCAGGCTGCCGACGATGAGGCCCCGCACCAGCCCGGCATCGCGGAAGCGTACCTCGGCCTTGGCCGGGTGCACGTTAACGTCGACCTGCTCGGGCGGCACGTCGAGGAACAGGGCGACGACCGGATGGCGGTCACGGGCCAGAAAATCGGCGTAGGCGCCGCGCACCGCGCCAGCCAGCAGCTTGTCACGCACCGGCCGTCCGTTGACGAACAGATACTGCGCCGCAGCCGTGGCGCGATGATAGGTCGGCAGCCCGGCATGGCCCGTGAGGGTTATCCCCTCGCGCTCGGCCTGGATGGCGATGGCGTTGTCGAAGAACTCCTTGCCGACCACCGCCGAGACCCGTTCCAGACGCGCCGCCTGCGGATCGCCGACCAGGCCCGGCGCGGCCGCCAGCTTGAGCTGCGGCTTGCCGTCAGCCGTGAGATAGAAGGCGATACGCGGATGGGCCATGGCCAGCCGCTCGATCGTGTCGACGGCCGCCGACAGCTCGGAGCGATCGCCCTTGAGGAATTTGAGCCGGGCCGGCGTGGCGTAGAACAGGTCGCGCACCTCGACCCGTGTGCCCGGCGGATGCGCGGCCGGCGCCGGTGCCGCCACAGCACCGCCCTCGACGACGATCGCCCAGGCTTCCGCCCGGTCGCGAGGCCGGCTGGTGATGGTCAGGCGCGACACCGCGCCGATCGAGGGCAGCGCCTCGCCGCGGAATCCGAGGGTGGCGATACGCAGCAGGTCGTCGTCCGGCAGCTTCGAGGTCGCGTGACGCTCGACCGCCAGCGTCAGCTCGTCGGGCGTCATGCCCGAACCGTCATCGACCACGGCGATCAGGCTGCGGCCGGCCTCCGTCAGGGTCACGTCGACGCGCGTGGCCCCGGCGTCGATGGCGTTCTCCACAAGCTCCTTGATGGCCGCGGCCGGACGCTCGATGACCTCGCCAGCGGCAATGCGGTTGACGACCGTCTCCGGCAGCCGGCGGATCGGCATACGCCCCCCGAAACCCGAATCAGCCGCCGCCCGCGGGCGGTGTGGGGCGCGTCGGGCGGGGCGCACCGCCAATGGCGGCATCGGCCGGCACCTCTTCGGCACCCGTGAGACCGACCGGCTCGCCGACCACCACCGTGAGCAGCCGGTCCGCCGTAAACAGGCGCCGCGCCACGCGGCGCGCGTCGGCCAGCGTCACCCCGTTGATCAACGCCGACCGCTTGTCGAGATAGTCGAAGCCGAGCTTGTCGTACTGGATGGTGACCAGCAGGCGGGCAATGCGGTTGCTGGCATCGAGGCGCAGCGGAAACGACCCCGTCAGGTAGGTCTTGGCGTTGGCCAGCTCGCTCTCGCTCGGACCCTCGTCGTGCATGCGCTGCCATTCGCGGCGGATCACCTCCAGCGACTGCCCCACACGCGCGTTCTCGGTTGCCGTGCCGCCCATCATCAGCCCGGCGTGATCGTACGAGCCGATATAGGAATAGACCGAATAGGCCAGCCCGCGCTTCTCGCGCACTTCCGTGGTCAGCCGAGAATTGAAGCCGCCGCCGCCGAGGATGTAGTTGACGATGGTTGCCGCGTAGAAGTCCGGGTCGTCGCGCTTCACGCCTTCGTGGCCCAAGGTCACCACGCTCTGCGGAACGGGGCGGCGGACCACCAGTGTACGACCGAGATTCTTCGGCTCCGTCTCGGGCACAACCGCGGACGTACCGGCTGCCGGCAGCCCGCCGAACACCTTGTCGACCAGACGCCCCAGCGCCTCCGGCGTGATATCGCCGGCGGCGCCCACGATCAGGCGATCGCGCGTCAGGTTCTGCCGCAGGTAGAGGCGTAGCGTCTCGGCATCGAGTGCGGTGACCGTTTCCGGCGTGCCGCGCGTCGGCCGGCCGTAGGGATGACCGGCGAAGGCCGTCGACATCCAGACCCGGCCAGCGATGGTATTTGGCTCCTCTGCCGCGCGGCGCAAGCCAATCGCCGTGCGCGCCTTGACCCGCTCCAGGTCGACCGTATCGAAGCGCGGCGCGGTGAGCGCCAGGCGCAGCATGTCGGTGGCAAAGTCGATATTTTCGGTAAGTGTCTTCAGCGAACCGTTGAACGTATCGAGGCCGGCGTCGAAGCCAAGCGAGACAACGCGGTCCTCGAGGGCCGACTGGTAGCGCTGCGATTCGAAGTCTCCCGCCCCCTCGATCAGCATCGCCGCCAGCAGACTGGCGGCACCTTCCTTGCCCGCGGCCTCCAGTGCCGCCCCGCCGCGGAAAGTGTATTCGAGCGCCACCACCGGAATGCTGCGGTCGCGGACCAGCCAGGCTTCGATGCCGCCCGGACTCGTGACCCGCTCGATGGTCATGGCTGCTGCCGGCAGCGGCAGCAGCACCACGAGAAGAACGAGGAAACGCAGCAGACGCGTCATGTCAGCTTCCCGGTTTCGGCAGCAGCAGGCCAGTCACGGAGCGCTCCTCGCGCAGGATGGCGCGGGCGGCGGCGGTGACCTGGGCGGCGGTGACCGTCGCCATGCGCTGCGGCCAATTCTCGACATGCTCGATACTCGTGCCCGTGACGATGGCCGTGCCCAGCGCCCGGGCCCCGCCCTGCAGGCTGTCGCGGGCATAGACGGCGGCGGCGCGCATGCGCGACTTGGCGCGCTCGACCTCGTCCTCGCCCACACCCTCCTCGATGACGCGACGCAGTTCCGCGTCCATCGCCGCCTCGAAATCCTCCAGCTTGGTCTCCGGCCGGAGCGCGGCGGAGACGCCAAAGCCCGTCTGATCCAGCGAATCCGGGTCATAGTAGGCGCCCGCACCGGTCGCCAGCGGCCGGTCCAGCACCATGGCGCGATGCAGCCGGCTGCTGACGCCGCCGCCCACGACCTCGGCCAGGACTTGGAGCGGGTCGGCGTGCTCCTTCTCACCAGCCACGTAACTCGGCGCGATATAGACGCGGTTCCAGGTCACCTGGCGGACGCGGCTGTCCTTGAGCTCGACCCGGCGCGCCGACTGGTGCGGCGGCTCGACCGGCCGTACCCGGGCCGTCATCGGCTTGGGCGGGATGACACCGTAGTACTTCTCGGCCAGCGGCTTGAGATCAGCCATGGTGATGTCGCCCGCGACGACCAGCACGGCGTTGTTCGGGGCGTAGTAGTTGCGATACCAGGCCAGAGCATCAGCGGTCGTCAGGTCGCGGATCTCGTGGTCCCAGCCGATGATGGGGCGACCGTAGGGATGGTTGAGAAACAAGGCCGCATTGAGCTGCTCGCGCAGGCGGGAGCGCGGGTTGTTGTCGACGACCGAGCGCCGTTCCTCGCGAATCACCTCGCGCTCCGGATTGACCTCGGCGTCGGTCAGCACGAGGTTGGACATGCGGTCGGCTTCCATCTTCATGACCAGCTCCAGCCGGTCACGCGCGATGTTCTGGAAATAACCAGTGTAGTCGTAGCTGGTGAAGGCGTTGTCGCGGCCTCCGTTGTTGGCCACGATCTTGGAGAACTCGCCCGGCGGGATGTCCTTCGTGCCCTTGAACATCAGGTGTTCGAGGAAATGCGCGATGCCCGACTTGCCCGGCGGCTCATCCGCCGCGCCGATCCGGTACCAGACCATGTGGGCGACGACCGGTGCGCGCGCGTTGGTGATAGCGACGACCTGCATGCCGTTGGGCAGCGTGAAGGTCTCGGGGTTGAAGACCTGCGCCTGGGCGAAACCGCCTGAGAGCAGCGACGCCAGCAGCGCTACGGCTGCTCCGCCCCGAATTCCATTGAAAGACTTGGCCATGGGTGATTCTCCGCCGCCATTCTCGCGGCTCCGCCACCCCCGGTCCAGTTACATCCTCGTGGGCGGCCCCCAGCCGCCCGGCTGCTCAGTTGAACAGCCCCTCAAGCGGCGCCCGGCGCCGGCGCCGGATGGTCGGCGTATCGCCCTCGTTCATCGGCCGGCCGAGTGCCGCGTTCTCGCGCATGCGCTGCGTCTCGCGCTCGGGATCGACCACCGGCGACAGATCATCCGGCTTGCGCCAGAACATCAGCTTGTCGAGCAGCGACGCGTCCGCCTCGGCGAGGACCGTGGATTCGCGGTCGACGATCTCGCGGATATTCGGATTGGCGCGGTCGGCACCGACTTTCGTCAGCAGCGCGTTCTCGCCGATACTGACGTCGGCGCCCTGGCGCTCCGCGGTCAGAGGCGCACCGGTGACGGCGGCCATGGCCCGCTGCGGAATACCCTGCTCCTGCGGGCGGACGGCGCCCGGCTGCGGCGGACGCAGCGCATAGTCGGGAGGCAGGGAAAGGGGCGCCCGGCTGACGACCTTGAACTCATCCGGGGTCGACTTCTCGAAACCCAGCGCCTTGCGTGCATCGCCGCAGCCACCAAGCAACCCGGCGGTCAGCAGACCGAGGCACAGGGCGGCAGGGACGGAAAGCCGGGCTGTCATGGACTCTTTTTACTCTCGCCATCGCTGGCAAACAAGGAGTCCACGAACAGAACGGCAACCCCCACGGTAATGGCGGAATCGGCCACGTTGAAGGCCGGCCAGTGCCAGCCGAAGGCATGAAAATCAAGAAAATCGAAGACCGCGCCGAAGCGTAGCCGGTCGATCACATTGCCGATCGCCCCACCGATGATCAGCCCTAGCGCGCCGGTCAGCAGCACCCGGTCTGCGCGAACCAGCCAAACGGTCAGACCACCGGCGATAATGACCGCCAGCAGGCTGAATATCCAGGCCGTGGCCCCGGAACCGGTGCTGAACATCCCAAAGCTGACACCGTAATTCCAGACCGTGACCAGATTGAAGAACGGCAGCACCGTCACGGCGCGCACACCGTCGACGACCAGGTACTGGTACATCCACAACTTCGTCGCCTGGTCGAGGACGATGACGAGGATCGCCAGAACCAGACCCAGACGCTGGGGAGCCGCGAGCCGCAGCATCAGCTACGCGGCTGCCGTGCTGGCGTCGACCGCGTCGGCGCAGCGCCCGCACAGTGACGGGTGCGCTTTGTGGCTGCCGACGTCGGGAAGCACCTTCCAACAACGCTCGCACTTGCTGCCGTCGGCGGTGGCAAAACGCGTCCACACGCCTTTGATATCGGGCAGTGTGAACAACCCGTCCTCGGCACCGCGCTCACCCGCCGGGCGCAGCGTGGCACCCGATGTGATCCAGATCTCGGCCGCATCGAGGCCCTTGATCGCCTCGAGATACTCGGCGCCGACAAAGACCTCGGGCGCGGCCTGCAGGCTGGATCCGATCTTCTTGTCGGCCCGGGCCAGCTCGATGGCCCCGGTGACGACCCGCCGCAGATCGCGCACCTTCATCCAGCGGGCGGCCAGAGCTTCGTCCCGCCACGCGGCGGGAAGCTGCGGAAAGAGCTGGAGGTGGACGCTCTGGTCGTCGCCCGGGAACCGCGCCAGCCACGCCTCCTCGGCGGTGAAGCAGAGGACCGGCGCCAGCCATGTCACCAGGCAATGGAAGACCCGGTCGAGCACGGCACGACAGGCGCGGCGCCGCAGGCTGTCCGGCCGGTCGCAATAGAGCGCATCCTTGCGGATATCGAAGTAGAACGCCGAGAGATCGACGGCGCAGAAATTATGCAGCGCCGTATAGAAGCCGGTCAGCGCGTATTCGTCGAGCGCCCCGCGCAGAGCAGCGTCGAGCTCGGACAGGCGATGCAGGACCCAGCGCTCCAGTTCCGGCAGGGCCTGCATATCGGCCGCACTGTTCAGCGGCAACGCCTCGGCGTCGCTGAAGCCGGCGAGATTGCCCAGCAGATATCGCAGCGTGTTGCGCAGCCGGCGATAGAGCTCGGCCTGGTGCTTGAGAATCTCCGGCCCGATACGCAGATCCTCGGAATAGTCGGAGCTGACCACCCAGAGACGGAGAATGTCGGCACCAAGCTTGTTCGCCACCTCCTGCGGAGCGACGACATTGCCGAGCGACTTCGACATCTTGCGGCCCTGCTCGTCGAGCACGAAGCCGTGAGTGAGCACCGCGTCATAGGGGGCCCGGCCGCGCGTGCCGCACGATTCCAGGAGCGAGGAGTGAAACCAGCCACGATGCTGGTCGGAACCTTCGAGGTAGAGCGAGGCCGGCCATTTCAGCTCGGGCCGCTGCTCGAGCACGAAAGCGTGCGTGCAACCGGACTCGAACCAAACGTCGACGATGTCCTTCACTTGGTCGTAGTCGTCCGCCTTGTACTTGTTGCCGAGAAAGCGCGAAGGATCGCTGGTGTACCAGGCGTCGCAGCCTTCCTTCTCGAAGACCTGGGCGATGCGCTCCATGACCTCGGGGTCGCGCAACAGCTCGCCGGTTTTCTTGTGGGTGAAGACCGCAATCGGCACGCCCCAGGCGCGCTGGCGCGAGATGCACCAGTCCGGCCGGGCCTCGATCATCGAATAGAGCCGGTTGCGACCGCTCGCTGGATACCAGCCCGTGTTGTCGATCGCCTGCAGCGCCTTGGCCCGCAGCTCGTTGGTGGTCATCGAGATGAACCACTGCGGCGTGTTGCGGAAGATCAGCGGCGCCTTGGAGCGCCAGGAATGCGGATAGGAATGGACAAGCTTGCCGCGCGCCAGCAGGCCGCCGGCGGCCTTGATCGCCTCGATTACCGCCTCGTTGGCGTCACCGGGCTTGCCGCGATGGGTATAGACCTTCTTGCCGGCGAAGAGCGGCACGTGCGGGAAGTAGCTGCCGTCCTCGTCGACCGTCTGCGGCACCTCGATCCCGTTGGCCGCGCCGAGCTCATAGTCATCAGCGCCGTGGCCCGGCGCGATGTGCACGAAGCCCGTGCCCGCCTCGGTGGTGACGAAATCGCCGTTGAGCACCGGCACGTCGTAGTCGTAGCCCTGCCCGCGCAGGGGATGACCGCACACAGTGCCCTTGAGCTGGGCGCCGGTCAGACGCAGGCTCCAGTCGTATTCGGCTTCGATGATGCCCGTCGTCTGGACGAAGTCGGATGACAGCTTCTTGGCCACAAGCAGCTTGTCGCCGACCTTGACCAGACTGTCCTCGGCGACAGCCTTGACGATCAGGATGTCGTATTCGATCTCCGGCCCGGCGGCGATCGCCCGGTTGCCCGGCAGGGTCCACGGCGTGGTCGTCCAGATGGGGATCGCAGCGCCGTCGAGCTGCTTGTGCGGCGAACGCAGCACGGGAAAACGCACGAAGACCGTGGTCGAGGTGTGGTCGTGGTACTCGATCTCGGCCTCGGCCAGCGCCGTCTTCTCGACCACCGACCACATCACCGGCCGCGAGCCGCGATAGAGCCCGCCGTTCATGGCGAACTTGCCGAGTTCGCGCACGATATGCGCCTCGGCCGGATAGGTCATGGTGGCGTAGTAGTTCGACCAGTCGCCTTCGACGCCGAGGCGCTTGAACTCGTCACGCTGGATCTCGAGCCATTTCTGGGCGAACTCCCGGCACTCACGCCGGAACTCGATGATGTCGACCTTGTCCTTGTCCTTGCCCTTGGCCCGGTACTCCTCCTCGATCTTCCACTCGATCGGCAGGCCATGGCAGTCCCAGCCGGGGACGTAGTGCGCGTCCCGGCCGAGCATCTGATAGGAGCGGTTGACGACATCCTTGAGGATCTTGTTGAGACCCGTCCCGATATGCAGGTTGCCGTTGGCGTAGGGCGGCCCGTCGTGAAGGATGTACTTCTCGCGACCCTTGGAGGCGGCACGCAGCCGGGAGTGCAGATCCATCTTCTGCCAGCGGGCCAGATGATCGGGCTCGCGCTTGGGCAGGTCCCCGCGCATCGGGAACGCGGTCTGCGGCAGAAAGACCGTCGATTTGTAGTCGGTCATCGGAAATGCACCTGGGCGGCCACCCGCTTGGTTGCGGTCAGCACGCGCTCGACATGGACGAGCTCACGCAGGCAGGCGGCGATGTGGTCCGCCACGCCTTCCTCGATACCGCCGACATGAACGTCGATGACCAGATCCTCATCGACGACGTCACCGTGGAAGCGGGCAGGGACCAGGCCGCGTTTGGCGAAGAACTCAAGCACCCGCGGCATGACACACGCCTCCGGGGCGGCAAACACGGAAAAACACCAGGTGGGAGAGGATTGGAATTCAGCAGCGGACATGACACGCAAGCTCCTGCAACGACGACGAAAAACGGACTCCGTCCCGGCCCCGAAGGGAGGCCGGGGCGGTAATTCGCCCGGTCGTCGTGCGGATGCAGAGCGTTGCGTTCATGGCGGCGGATAATAGGAACGCGGTCGCATGGCGTCAACCGCCCTCGCTCTCCGACAGCGGGCGCGGGCCGCGCCGGCGCTGCTCGGCGGCGGCCAGCACCGTACGGGCCGCGGTCGCGTCGTGGGCAATCTGCTCCTTGAGGGCCCCGATATCGGGAAACCTGCGTTCCGGGCGCAGGTACTGCACCAGCTCGACCCGCAGCCGGCGACCGTAGAGATCGCCGTTGAAGTCGAAGAGATGCACCTCCAGCCTCGGCTCGGCCAGACCGCCGAAGGTCGGCCGCAGGCCCAGATTGGCCACGCCGCGATGGCTGTCCGGTTGATCGTCGATCCCCACCCGGACGGCATAGACGCCGAGCGCCGGACGCAGATAGTCAGCCAGCCAGAGATTGGCCGTCGGAAACCCAAGCTGACGGCCCCGGGCATCACCACGCTGCACCCGTGCCTCGATCTCGAAGGGCCGGCCCAGCAGTCGCGCGGCCGCCGCCGGATCACCGGCGCGGAGTGCGTCGCGTACACCGGTCGATGAGATCACTGAAGATTCCGGATCGGCATCAACCGCCGCCAGCTCCGGTGCCGTTACAGGCGCCATGATGGTGATACCGATCCCGCTGGCGGCCAGGCGTGCCTTCAGCAGCTCGGGATTGCCCGTACGGCCCTTGCCGAAAACGAAATCGTAGCCGACCACCACGTGACGGGCCTTCAGGTCCCGCACCAGAAAGCGGTCGATGAAAGCTTCAGCCGTGTAGTTGGCCATCTGCGGGTTGAAGCGGAGAACGAACAGGTCGTCGACCGCGAGACCTGCCAGGACACGCGCCTTGGTCCGTAACCTTGTGAGCTGGAACGGGGGTGTGTCCGGCTTGAAGAAACGTCGCGGATGCGGCTCGAAGGTAAGAACCTGCGCCGGCGTGCCGGCCGCATGGGCACGGCGCACGGCATCCCCGATCACCGCCTGATGGCCGCGATGCACGCCGTCGAAGTTGCCGACGGCGATCATGCCCCCGCGACACGCCGCGGGCAGGTCATCAGTATGGCGATGGATGCGCATCGCTGGAGGACGCGAGGATGAACGGACGCTGGCTGCCGGTGTCGGGGGCTACGCCCCGGCAACGGAGGAGCGCAGCGGCACAATGACCACGGCCTCGCCCTCGAGCACCGTCTTGTTGCCCACGCTGACGACAGTCGACAGCGTGGCGCGGCGCTTCTCGGGCACGAGATCCGTGATCGTCGCCCGCACGGTCAGTGTATCGCCGGCACGAACCGGCGCCTTGAAGCGCACGGTCTGGCTGACATAGATGGCGCCGGGTCCCGGGAGCTTGACGCCGAGCACGGTCGAGATGAACGAGGCGGTCAGCATGCCGTGGGCGATACGCCCCGAGAACATGGTGTTGGCCGCGAATTCCTCGTTGATGTGCACCGGGTTGTTGTCGCCGGTGATGCCGGCAAACAGCACGATATCGGTTTCGGTGATCGTACGGGCATAGATGGCAGTCTGCCCGACCTTGAGGTCTTCGAAAAACAGGCCGTGGAGTTCTTCGAGATTGCTCATGCGGCTCCGCTCTTGCCGCACCGCCAAGGCGATGCTGCGGTGCAATACAGGGGTCCGGGACTATAGACGCGTGGCCCGGAGGCGGCAACCGGCCCCTCCCCGACTTGCCGGAAACCGCCGGCCCTCACTATTGTGTCGCTGCGCCTGCCCACCGCAGGTTGCGCCAGAGGGTTCAACATGTCCCAACCTCCTGCATCGCCACCCGGCAAAGCCAGCGCCCAATCCCTCGCCCAGGTTGGCTTGTTCGCGGCCCTGCCCCCGGCCCAGCGGCAGGCGATCGAGCGGCGCTGCCGCTGGCGGACCTACAAGGAAGACGAGCAGATCATCGACCGCGAAACCGACACGCAGGATGTCTTCTTCGTGGTCAGCGGCAAAGCGCGGGTGGTGAACTATTCACCGGCCGGGCGCGAGGTCAGCTTCGATGAAATCGGCCCTGGAGGCTGCTTTGGCGAGCTCGCCTCGATCGACGGCCAGCCGCGCTCGGCGGCCGTCGTGGCGATCCGGCCGACCCTCGCCGCCTCCCTCCCGGCAACGGCGTTCCGCGAGATCCTCGACAGTCATCTGACGGTGACACAGGCGCTGCTCCGCCGGCTGGCGGAGGTCGTGCGCGAATCCACCGACCGGATCATGGACCTGAGCACGCTGGGCGCCCACAACCGGGTCTACGCCGAGCTGCTGCGCGAGGCCCGCGACAGCAACCCCAAGGCCTTCGAGCGCGGGACCAACCAGGCGAGCATTCGGCCCATCCCCGTGCATTCGGATATCGCCGCCCGCGTCAGTACGACCCGCGAGACGGTCGCTCGCGTGCTGGGCGAGCTCGCCCGCAAAGGCATCGTCGAGCGTGACAGCGACGCCCTGGTGCTGCGCGATGTCGCGCGCCTGGCCAAGATGGTTAAGGAGTTCCGGGCGGACTGATTTGCCTGGAGAATTTCTTAGAACGGGTGTGAGGAAACGCACAGCGTTGGCCGGGCGGGTTGTCCTAGGTTTATACCCGTTATCCGCGCCTCTCGCGGTTTGTCCTCCCTAACGTGTAAGACTCAAAGGGCCGGACTGATCGTCCGGCCCTTCTTTCATCCACAAGCGTCAAGGCCGCGTCGTTGCACCCTGACCGGTTGCCGTGGACCCGCCGGCGAAGGAGTTCGTTCCCGCGTTGTAGGCGCCGCCCTGATTGTACTGCACGCGGTGATCTAGGGTCTTGAAGACGGTGTTGTTGCTGTTCCTGAACTGGTAGTCGATACGCAATACGCCCATCGGCCCCGCCGGGACGTTGATGGTTTCGCCAAGTTTGACGTCACCCGCCCCGCTGGTGAACGGGCTGGCAATCAACGATACGGAGCTCGTACCGGTCGTGCCCCATCCGGCACCGGCGGTAATCACCACCGAACCGGTCGCCGTCCGGGATCCGAAATTGTAGCTGTAATTGAGCGTGTAGCTCGCGGTTCCCGGGCCTCCGTCGAGAGCGACAGACTGGGATGTGAAGGTCGCTGTCCCCGAGTTGATCGACCGCAACTGCTCGAAGGTCGAGAGTGTGCCAAGAGGCGCTGGCGTCTGGGCAGCGCCAGCGGCGATCCTCACGGCCTGCTGGCTGGCTGGCGCCAGGGCGCCCGTCGTGCGGATATGCCCCAAGCCGCCGGCGGCATGAGCGCCTGACTGCGCCAGAAGTGACGGACCGCCGGCCACGGCCTGGCTCGCGACCGCCGGACCGGGAGCCGGCTGCCCGGGCTGTGCCGGAGCTTGCGGCTGCGCCGGCCCCTGAGTCTGCGCCTGCTGCTGCCCTCCGGGCTGCCCCGGTGCTGCGGGAGGCGCCGCCGGTCGCGGCGTCGTTCCCGCGAGAGGGGCGGTGATGGCCGCGATGCGGCCGGGCTCGATGCGTATCGCTGCCGAAGGCGGCACGTTCACACCGGTGATCTCGGTGCCGAAGCCGGGGCGCACGATCTCCACCGTCGTCGCGGCACCGGTTGCACCGGTGCCCGTCACCAGGATACGCCCGACGCGCTCGCCCGTGTTCGTGTCCGGTCCGGGGCCAAGCAGCACCACGGTCGCCCGCGTGCCGTCCGTCTCCCCGGCGACGCTCGTGCCGCGTACGCCGATGGACCCGACCGGCAGCTTGACCTCCATGTCGGACGGTTCGCGCTTGGCGACCTTGCCGGTGACGAAGCGGAACGTGCCCTTGAGTACGCTTGCCGTCACCTTGCCGGCGCTGGTCGAAGGGTCATAGACGAAATTGTCGATGACCATCGCGGCGTTGGGCCCGATGGTGAATACGGTCTCGTCCGCCAGCATGATCTGTAGGCGGCCTTCGGCCCCGGTTGTCACCTGGTCGCCAAGGAAAATCGGATCGCCGCTGGCGACATCCTTGCCGACCTCGCGCACGCCGGAGACGGCAGCCAGCTTCACCTCGCCACGCACCGCCGCCGCCACACCGGCGCGCGTCGCGGCCCCGCCGCTGGCCTGCGCCAGCTGTTGGGCGTCCGCCACCGAGGTCTCAAGTCCCGTCAGAGCTACCACCAGAATCAGCAATGCACGCATGGTTCACCCCGCAGCCGCTACGCCTATCATGCTAACCCCTTTCGGAAAATCGCCTGTGATTCGGATCACAGGGATAGCCAATTGAAAACACTTAGAATTCCCATCTCTTGGTGAGGCCGATCGAGGCCCGGCGGTTGTTGTAGGTGTAGTTGGTCAGGTTCGAGCTCTGGCGGATTGCCTCGCCAGAGAGCGTCAGCGTGAGATCGCGCAGGAAGGGGATCGCCCCCTCCTCGTCTACGAGGGTGGTCACCGGCACGCCCAAGGTCACTCGCAGCTTGCCGATGCGGTCGCGTCGGCTCATCTCGCTGACCGACGGATCGCCTTCCTCGTAGCGGTCAATCTCACCGGAGGCCGACGAGAGCAGGAACATGCCGGCCCCGAGCAGCCAGGTGTGCGACAGCGTCACCGCCTCGCCGTCGTAGGAGTTGTAGTTCCGGGCCGCGCGCTTGCGGATCGAGCTGAGCTCGATGCCGGCGCGCATCTCGGGATTCAGCACATAATTGAACCCGCCGCCCAGAGTGAACTGCGGACCCGTCTTTTCCCTAGCTGAGGTGGCCTCGGCAATCGACCGATAAATCTGCCGTTCGGCTTCGCCGAAGACAAAGCCCTGCAGCTCGCCGGTGAGCTGGTGCTCCCCGCGCAGGTTCATGCCCTGATTGTACGAATAGAACTGATTGGCCAGCATGATGCGCCGGCCATACACCGTCGGAATCAGGGCAAAGGGACTGGCGTCGTAGACGCCGCCGATCTCGCCGGAAGCTGCCTGCAGATCGAGCTCGCTGAGATGGACCTGCTCGCCGCGGTAGTAGCTCAGGGAGCCGTTGAGCCTGTGCCGGGCCTGATAACCGAGGTCGTGACTGACATCGAAACGCGTGACCGCGTTGACCGACTGATCCTGCCGGCGCCGGCTATGCCCCTCGAGATCGCCGGGCAGATCGGAGATAAGATTGACTCCCGACGCAGCGGCCGAGTTGCGATTCCAGTCATATTGGAACCCGAGAGACGCCGTCATGGTGTAGCGGGTGCGCTTGCGGCGCAGCTCGATCTGCTCGAGATAGCGGTCGAGCTCGGCCCGAAGGCTCGGCGGCATCTCCAGCAGCCGCACCGCCCGCAATTCGCGCTCGGCCTCGTCGAGGTTGTCGAGCCGGAAGAGCACGATGGCATAGAGCAGGCGGACGCGTGGCAGGTCCTGGTTGATCAGCAGGATGCGCTCGAGGGTGGCCGCGGCGCTGCGCACGTCGCCACGCGCGATCTGGATCTGCGCGTAGGCAAAATTGATCTCGATGTCGTCCGGGTTGCGCAGGACGTCCTCGTAGGTGACCTCGCGCTCGGGCCGCAGCAGGCGCTGGCTCTCGGCCTCTCGTCCGGCATCCTGGATCTCGCCGGCACGGCGCGGCGCCTGGCGAAGAGTATCGATGACCTCGGCGGGCGGCTGGGTGGTCTGCGCACCGACAGGCAGCGCCAGGACGCAGGACAACAGCGTGGCGGCCAGCAGAACACGGCCCGCCACGCACCCGCATCCGAGCGCCTTCGAAATCGTTACCGCGGCCACTGACCCCCGCCCCGCGCGCCACCGTTGGGAATTCGGGTGGCTTTTCCCGACTCTAGCGAAAGCCCTGGAAGGCCGGTAGCCAATCCCGCCTACTTCTCGGCCGCCGCGTAAACACCGTCCCAGGGAGTGGCCGGCGCCTGCCGCTCAAAGTCCGTCAGCCGCCGCTCGAACAGGTCACACAGATCATCGAGATGTCCACCGGAGGCCTGCCGGACCCGCTCCAGCGCGTCACGAGCTCGCCTCCAATCCTGGGCCCGATACGCCGTCAGCATGTCCGCCTGCGCCATCACGGCAAGCCGGAACCAGGGCTCGGCAGCGACGGCCTCGTCCCCCAACAGGGCGAATATGCGCACCGCATTGTCCTTACCTTTGACGCGGATCAGGTCGAGCTCCAGCCATGCCAGCTCCGGCGCGTCTTCGACCGTGGCGGCGCCGGCCACGATCGACACGCCATAGGTCTTCGACTGTCCTTCGAGGCGCGACGCGAGATTGACGGTATCGCCGAGGACCGAATAATCGAAACGCTGCTCCGAGCCGACATTACCCACGCAGCAGGGGCCCGTGTTGAGGCCGACACCGATGGCGACGGTGCGATAGGGACGGCCGGCCGCCAGTGCCGCACCCTGCCAGTCGTTGTTGAGCACCGTGAGGCTGCGGATCATGGTGAGCGCGGCGCGCGCCGCGTTGCCGGCATGCTCGGGATCGTCGAGCGGCGCGTTCCAGAACGCCATGATGGCGTCACCCATGTACTTGTCGATGGTGCCGCCATTCTCGAGGATGATGTCGGTCATCGGCGTGAGGAAACGGTTGATGAAGCTGGTCAACTCCTCCGCCTCGAGCGATTCGGAGATCGTGGTGAAGCCGCGGATATCGCAGAACATCAGGGTCATTGGCCGCGTCTCGCCGCCCAGCCGCAGGCTGGAGGGATCGCGCGCCAGGCGCTCGACCACGGCCGGCGAGAGATAGCGGCTGAAGGCCCCGCGTACCTGGCGCTTCTCGTTTTCCGTGCGCAGGTACTGCACGAGCGACTGGCCCAGATAAAGAAGGACAACCGCGAGCGCCGGGTAGACCGGGTCAACCAGCCAGCCCAGCTGCGCGAAGGCAAGCCAGGACGCCGCGAGGCTGGCGGCAATGCCGCCAACGGCCACGATGGCGCACCAGGCTGCCCCCCAACGCGGCAGGAAGACGGCGAGCACAACACCGAACAGCAGCAGCCAGACGAGCTCGGCACCGGTAGTCCAATCCGGCCGCTGCAGGTACTCGCCCGTAATGATCTGCTCGAGCGCCTGGGCATGAACCTCGACGCCGGCGGCCACGGGATTGAGCGGGGTTGCCCGCAGATCCTTGAGCCCCGAGGCGCTGGTCCCAACCAGCAGGATCTTGCCCTCGACGCGCGCGCGATCGAAGTTCCGCTCGAAGACGTGCCAGGCCGGGACGAACCGCTCGCGCACGAACCCGGTGTCGTAGAGCCAGAGCCTTCCGGCGCTGTCGGTGGGCATCGCCATCTCGCCGATCCGCACCTGAGCCAGGCCGGTCTGGGCGCCGAAGGCCGACTCACCGCTGCCGCCGGCCATCTTGATGCGATAGGTGTTCGCCGCGGCGCCTTGCGCCACGCGCAAGGCCTCGGCTGCAAGCGAGGGGTAGACATCGCCGGTCACGGTGTCGTCCCCGCCCTTGAGCCGGACGAACAGGGGCAGATGGCGGATGACGCCGTCGCGATCGGTGCTGCTGTTGAAACTGCCGAGACCCGCCGCAGCGGCTTCGAGCTCCGGCAGATTGGTCACCGCGCCGCTAAACACCGGCAGGAAGGGCCGAGGGTCTTCCCCACCGACAGCCATGCTCCATTTGCGCGCGGGGCGTCGCGGGAGCGGCCCGTCATGGAACTGCATGCCCAGCACCGTCGGCACTTCGCCCATCACACGGGCGAACTCGTGGTCGTGATCGGGCAGGCGGGCGAGCAGCGCGTCGAGATCGACATCGCCCGCGGAGCGCCGCCATAGCGGCACGATGCGCGACGGCGAGGTCCGGTCCGGCTCGGCAAACACCACGTCGAACACCACCACCGCGGCGCCGGCCTCGCCAAGGCGATCGACGAACTCGGCGACGAGATTCCGCGGCCACGGCCACTGCCCGAGGCGCTCGAGGCTGGCGTCGTCGATATCGACGACCCGGACGTCGGCATCCGTCCAGGCGCGCGGCTTCAGGTGCTGATATTCGTCAAAAACAGCGGAGCGCAGCCGCTCCACCCCCGGTGGATCGGCAACACGCAGCCCGATGGCGAGAGCGAGGATCGCCACCGGCAACAGAAAGGACAGCCGTCGCAGCATCGGTCGCAGCACAACAGAAAGCGCAAACCCGCGCAATCCTACGGCCGGACAGGCTGCTCAACGGTTAAGAAAAGGGTTCGGCCGCCCGCGCTGGCGCGGTGGAAAGGCGGTGGCGAGGTAGTCGAGCATGAGCACCCGATCCGCGGCATCGGGCTCCGGCATGTTGTGCCGCACCTGCATGTCGACGATGGTCGCGTCCCAGCGCTCCCGGGTCATCCCCTGCTGCCGGATGATGGCGAAGCCGTGGCACGCCGTGCAGCCGTAGAAGGCTTCGTCACGGCCTTTGCCCTCGGGCAGATCCTCCGGGCTTTCCTCCTGGGCAAGCGCCGGGCCCTGGGCCAGTGCAAGGCCCAGAACCGCAGCGAGAGACCAGAGCGCGAAACGGATGCGCGCGTTCACGCCTTCACGAGCACGGCGACGCGGTGGAACGGATTGCTGCCGTAACCCTGCGGGTTCCAGCCGCCGGCGACGTGCGGCTGCATCTTGCCGTCGGCATCGGTGGCGCGCGACCAGATCTCGTAGTAGCCGGCGCTCGGCAGGTTCACCGTCGCCGTCCAGCGCTGCCAGGCGTAACGGTTGGCGGGAGCGCTCAACCGGGTCGGCTGCCAGGTCGAGCCGAAATCGGTCGACACGTGCACCGACTGCACCGACTTGTCACCCGCCCAGGCCGCACCGCGCAGGTTGATCTGACGCGTGCCGTCGGCGAGCTCGGCCCCGTTGGCCGGGTTGCTGATGATCGAGCGCACCGGCATCGATTCGAGGATCTGGGTGTCCTTCTCGTCGGCCTTGCCGCCCGGCACCATCGGCGTCTTCATCGTGCGGTAGGCGAACCCGCCCATGCCGGAGCCGTCATGCTCCTTGTCGCGAATCCAGATGCGCGACAGCCATTTCTGCGACAGCGAACCCGGCCAGCCCGGAACGACGAGGCGCACCGGCCCGCCATTGATGTGCGGGATCGCCGCGCCGTTCATGCGCACGGCAACGATCGTATGCTCGTCCATCGCCTTGGCCAGACGCATACCGCGCGAGATGGTCACCTGCTGCGGATTGCCGGAGAGGTGGACATCGGCGCCGTAGTGGCCAGTGTAGACGGCGCTCGACTTCACGCCGGCGGCCTGCAGCAGATCGCGCAAACGCACCCCGGTCCATTCGGCGCAGCCGACAGCACCGTTGCCCCACTGGTTGCCACGCGTTTCCGGCGAGAAGAACGAACGGCCGTTGCCACCGCATTCGAGCTGCAGCTTCAGGCTCACCGTCTGGAAGCGGCTCTCGAGCTCGCCCATGCTCATCTCGAGCGGCGTATTCACCTCGCCGTCGATCTTGAATTTCCAGGCCTTCGGATCCGAAGGCGCATCCGGCGGCAGACCGTTGTTGCGGATGAAGAACTTGGCGTTCGGCGTGACGTCGTCGTCGAGCATGTGCTCGGGCGTCTCGGCGTTGAGCGGCCGCTCCTGGATCACCATGATCTCGGCCTTGCCGTCCATCTTCAGCGGCTTCGGCCCGGGGGCAGCGCCCTGCGCGAAGGCGGCCGGGATGAAGCCGGACGGCAGGTTGTGGGCGAAGGGGATGAGCGCGCCAACCGCGGCACTCATGGCCGTCAGGCCGGCCCCCTGCAGGAAGCCGCGCCGGCCGATGCCCGTGCGGCGGCCGAAGACGATGGCGTCGGCCCGCTCCGGGTCGTCACGATAAAGCTCGAAGAAGCCGCGCTCGCGCGTCATGGTATTCCTCCCAGCCAATATTATTTATTGCCCATCAAGGATTGCACACGGCCCGCGCAAGTCAAGATGACTCGGGCTCATGCAAACGGCGCGCCGCTCATGACAACCCACAGCTAGAAGGCCGCGCGGACGATGGTCTTCAGCGCCGCCCAGTCCCGCGGCACCAGCCGGATGCCACCCTGTCGGAAGTAACGGCCGGCGTTGTCGGCGGCGAGCGTCACGCCCTTACTTTCAGTACGCGGAAGCGGCAGGGCATGCAGCCGATCCTGCACCAAACGCTCTGCCTGCAGCTCGACCTGCAGCACCGCGGCGCGAAGGCGCTTCGCGTCGGCCGCCGCGATCGGCTTGAGGGTTCGGCGCGCCTCCCGCAGGGGCCCGATAATTTCGACCCAGTCGCGCGTTACGGTAAGCGCCTGCTTCAGCGACCTACCCTGCAGGGCGCGCCCTTCCCGTCCTGCCCACAAGCAGAACAGCAACAGATTCACGTCAATCCCGGCCCGGTCCTGCAGCGCGATGCAGGCGGGCGCGACACCCTGCTGCCTGTAGAGACGCAGGGACCAGGCCCAGAGCGGATTGCGTGCCATTACTTCTTGCGGCGACGGCCGCCGGATTTGCCGCTACCGCCCGCCTCGCCCCAGCGCCGCACCAGTTTGGTGTCGATGCCGAAGAGGTCGAGCGCCCGGCCGATCGTGTGATCGACAATGTCGCCGACCGATTTCGGCCGCGTGTAGAAGGCCGGTGCCGGCGGCATGACGATGGCGCCGTTCTCCGAGGCGGCGGTCATCGCCCGGAGATGCCCTGTGTGCAGCGGCGTCTCGCGCACCAGCAGGACCAGACGCCGGCGCTCCTTGAGCACCACGTCGGCGGCGCGGGTGAGCAGGCCGGTCGTTGTGCCGTAGGCGATTTCGGACAGGGAGCGGATCGAGCATGGGGCGATAATCATGCCTTCGGTGCGGAACGAGCCGGAGGAAATGGCCGCACCGATGTCGCTCATCGAATAGACGACATCCGCCAGCTTATGCACATCCGAGACCTTGAGGTCAGTCTCGTAGGCCAAGGTCACCTCGGCCGAGCGGCTCATCACCAGATGCGTCTCGATGCCGCTGCCGCGCAGCGTTTCAAGCAGCCGCACGCCATAGACGGCGCCCGACGCCCCTGAAATACCGACGATCAGCCGTTTCTTCGTGGCCATGCGGGCGATTATGCCACCGAACCCCGTGCCCCGGCGATGGCGCGCCAGACGCGTTCGGGGGTCGCCGGCATATCGAGATGCTGCACACCCAGCGGCGCCAGCGCGTCGAGGATGGCGTTCATCAATGTCGGTAGAGAGCCGGTAGTGCCCGCTTCGCCCACGCCTTTGACGCCGAGTGGGTTGGTGGTGCAGGGCACGACATGCTCGCCCAGGCGTGTCTCCGGCAGGTTGTCGGCCCGCGGGATACCGTAATCCATGAACGAGCCGGTCAGGAGCTGCCCGGTGTCCTGATCGTAGACAGCGTTCTCCAGCAGCACCTGGCCCAGGCCCTGGGCGAGACCGCCCTGCACCTGCGCCTCGACCAGCATGTGGTTGAGGACGTTGCCGCAATCGTCGACGGCCGTGTAGAGGCAGGGCGTCACGACACCGGTGTCGGGATCGATCTCGACCTCGGCGATGTGGCAGCCGTTGGGGAAGTTCGGCGTCACTTTCACCTCGCTGGCCACATCGAGCGCCGAGCCGAACTGCCACAGCGGCACCACGCGATCCGTGCCGACGACGCGGAAACTGCCCCTGCCGTACTCGATGTCCGCCAGGCTCGCCTCGAAATGCTCGGCGGCCAGCTGCCGACCTTTCTCGATCACCTTGTTGACCGAGTCCACTGTCACCGCGCCCACGGCGATCGTGGTACGCGACGCCGTGGACGTGGCGCCGCGCGGCACGCGGTCGCTGTCGCCCTGTACCAGGCGCACCCGCGCCGGGTCGATGCCGAGACGTTCGGCGACCATATGCTTGTAAACCGTCTCGTGACTTTGCCCACTGGAGCCGCCGCCGGTGTAAAGCTCAAGCATGCCATCGAGGAAGCGGATGCCGCCGAACTCGGCCGGGGCGCCGCCCGAGACCTCGAGAAACATGGCGATGCCACGGCCGCGCAGGCGGCCTCTCGCCTTTGACGCCTTCTGCCGGGCGGCGTAGCCCACGGCATCTGATAGCGCGATCGCCTTGTCCATCATAGGGGCGAAGTCGCCGCTGTCGTAGAGGGCACCATTGGGCGCCTTGTAGGGCATGGCGGAAGGCGGAAGGAGATTACGCCGGCGCAGCTCAGCAGGGTCGATCTTCATTTCGCGCGCCGCGCGATCGACCAGGCGCTCGACGATGTAAGCGGCTTCCGGCCGGCCAGCGCCGCGATAGGGCCCCACCGGCACTGCGTTGGTCAGCACGTACTTGGATTGGGCGTCGAGGATCGGCGTTGCGTAGACGTTCATCAGGCAGATGGCAAAATTGCCTGTAGCAATATGGGCGCCCGCCGGCGTGAGGTAGGCACCGCCGTTGCAAGTCGCTCGGATACGCAGGGCCAGGAATTTACCGTCGCGATCGAGGGCGAGTGCTCCCTCCATCACCGTGTCGCGGCCCTGGCTGTCGGAGAGAAAGCTCTCGCCGCGACTGCCCACCCATTTCACCGGCCGACCCAGCTTTCGGGCGGCGAGCAGCAGCGCAAGGTATTCCGGATAGGGCGGCGTCTTCATGCCGAACCCGCCGCCGACATCGCCGGTGACGACGCGCAGCTTCTCCTTCGGCAGCCTGGTCATGCCGGACAGCACGTCACGCAGCGAGGTCGCGCCCTGCGTACCGGCATGAAGCGTATAGCGGTCATGAGCGGCATCGTAGGAGCCGATGGCGGCACGCGGCTCCATGGCGCAGACCACGACGCGCTGGTTGACCACGGCCAGCCGCGTGACATGCGCTGCCCTGGCGAAGGCCTCGTCGGCCGCCTTCTCGTCGCCATTGCCGTAGTCGACCGCGAGATTGCCCGTCACGTTGTCATGGAGAAGCGGCGCGCCGGGCTCGAGTGCGGCGCGTGCGTCGGTGATCGCGGGCAGCACCTCATAGTCGATGTCGAGCAGCTCGGAAGCGTCCTGCGCCGCCGCCAGTGTCTCGGCGACCACCAGTGCCACCGGCTGGCCGACGAAGCGGACCTTGCCCTGCGCCAGCGCCGGATAGTGCGGCACCAGCAAGGTGCCGCCACGCCGGTCCTTGATCGGCATGGCGGGCGGTCCGCCCCAGCCCGCCTTGATCTCGTCCTCGCCGGTAATGACGGCAAGCGCGCCGCCGGCCAGAGCGGCGGCGGCATCGATGCCCCTCAGCTTGGCGTGGGCGTGCGGCGAACGCACGACCACGCCATAGGCCTGACCCGGCAGGTCGATATCGGCCGTGTAACGGCCAGCCCCGGTAAGGAGTCGCGGGTCTTCGACCCGCGCGAAGGAGCCGCCACTCACTTGCGGTAGTCGGGCGCCTCGCGATCGAGGATGCGGCGCAGCGAGGTGAAGTGGATGCGGGCGTACAGGTCGTTGTGGGCCAGAATCTGGTCGCGAGCCTGGGACGCGAGATTGTCGCCCACCAGCTTGAGCTTCCTGCCGGTCGACATGGCGATGACCTGGGCTTGTGCCGCGCGCTCCAGATAGTAGAGGTCGTCGAAGGCCTGATAGACCGTCGGTGCGGCAACCATCACGCCGTGATTGGCCATGAACAGCACACGGTGATTGGCCAGCGCCTTGCAGACCCGATCCCCTTCCTCGAGGCTGACGGCGAGACCGTTGTAGCCGCCGAGATCGTCGTCGTAGCCGACCCGGCCATAGAAGCGCAGGGCCGTCTGCAGGGCCGGCTCCAGCTTGCCGCCCTCTATCATGGTCAGCGCCGTGGCGTAGGGCATGTGGGTGTGCAGGACGCACTTGGCGTCCGGGTTGGCCCGATGGATACGCGAGTGGAGGTAGAACGCGGTCTCCTCCATCGGCCAGTCGCCCTCGACCACCTTGCCCTTCTCGTCGACCATGATCAGGTCGGAAGCGCGGATCTCGCTGAAATGCAGGCCGTGCGGATTGAGCAGGTAGCGGTTCTCCTGCCCCGGGACCTTAAGGCTGAAATGGTTGCAGGTCCCCTCATTGAAGCCGAGACGGGCCGCCCAGCGGAAGGCGGCGGCGAGATCGCGGCGCGCCTCCGTCACCAGGTCGTTCTTCTTGGCGGGGGTCTTCTTCTTGCAGGCGACGGGTTTCTTGGCCATGGGGTTCCCAGCAGGTTAGGCGGCAGTTGTACGGCTCAGCCGGGCTTCTCGTCGAGGCCCACGCGGGAGCGCCAGTCGCCCCCGCCCTTGAGTGCCGGCCAGACGCTGAGCGCGAACAGCACGAGCACGACGCCCAGCATCACCGCAGCAATCGGCCGCTGCAGGAAGATGTCGTATTTCCCGGCGGACATGGCCAGCGACTGCCGCAGACTCAGCTCGAGCATGGGAGACAGGATCAGGCCGAGCACCACCGGTGCCATGTCGAAATCGAGCTTGCGCAGGAAATAGCCGATCGCCCCGGTGACGATCATGATCCAGATATCGACCACGGAGCTGTTCACCGCGTAGACGCCGATCACGCAGAACACCACGATGCAGGGATAGAGATAGGCGTAGGGGATGCGCAGCAGGTTCACGAACAGCCCGACCATCGGCAGGTTGAGGATCAGCAGCACGATATTCCCGACATACATGCTGGCGATGAAGCCCCAGACCAGGGCCGGCTGCTGCTCCATCAGCAGCGGACCGGGCGAGACGCCGTGGATCATCAGTGCGGCCATCATCACCGCGGGGATCGGGCCCGACGGCACGCCCAGGGCCAGCATCGGCACGAAGGCGCCCGAAGCCGCGGCGTTGTTGGCCGATTCCGGACCGGCCACGCCTTCGACCGCGCCCTGACCGAACTCTTCCGGCCGCTTAGCCAGGCGCTTCTCGATGCCGTACGAGACGAAGGACGAGATGATGTGCGCCGAGCCCGGGATGATGCCGATGAGGAAACCGAGTACCGAGCCGCGCAGGGTAGGCCCCGCCGCCCGCCGCACATCCTGGCCCGTCGGCACGAGCTCGCGCAGCCGCGGCTTGTAGACCTGGGGCGGCGTATCCTTGCCGGCGGTGAGCAGGATCTCCGACAGACCGAAGAGCCCCACCGCCACCGGCACGATGCCGATGCCGTCGCCGAGCTCCGTGACGCCGTGAGTGAAGCGCAGGAAGCCGCTCATCGCGTCGATGCCGATAGTCCCCAGCACCAGGCCGAGCGTCGCCATGGCCAGCGTCTTGGGCATCGCGCCGGATGACATGTAGGCGAGCACGATCAGGCCGAGCAGCAGCAGCGCTGTGTACTCGGGCGGCCCGAAGCGTAGCGCGAAGGCGGCAAGCGGCGGCGCCAGGAGCATCAGCGCGATGACGCTGAGCGTACCGGCGACGAACGAGCCCAGCGCCGCGATGGCCAGCGCCGGCCCGGCCCGGCCCTTCTGGGTCATGGCATAGCCGTCGACGCAGGTCATCACCGAGGCGGCCTCGCCCGGAATGCGCATCAGGATGGAGGTCGTCGAGCCACCATACATGGCGCCGTAGTAGATGCCAGCGAGCAGCACGATGGCCGTGGTCGGATTGAGGCCGAAGGTGAGCGGCAGCAGCAGGCTGATGCCGGCCAGCGGCCCGAGCCCCGGCAGCACCCCGACCAGCGTGCCGACAACGCAGCCGAGCACGGCGTAGAAGAGCACGTTGGGCGCCAACGCCACCGAGAAGCCGAGCGCCAGGTTCTGCAGTGTCTCGATCACTGTTTAGTTTCCGGACATGGGCTCAGATCCCGAACGGCCCGGTCGGCAGCGGCACGCGCAGCACGTTCCAGAACAGGTAGTAACCGCCGAAGGAGATGGCGAAGGCCACGGCCGCAACGCGCAGCGGCGGCTTGCGCTCGACCACGCCGATGAGGAAGACGAGGATGGCGAGCGTGGTCAGGCGGAAGCCGATGCGCTCCAGCGCCAGCGCGGCGAAAGCGCCAGCGCCGAAGATCAGCAGCGCGTGGCGCCCCTCCCCCCAACGCAGATTGACGACCGGCTCGCCGCCGCGTCTCAGGGCAACCAGCACACCGAGCCCCGCAAGGATGACGGCACAGATCAACGGCGCGTAGCCGGGGCCGGGGCGCGAGAGCGAGCCCAGCGGCAGCGCCGTCGTTTCCAGCGCCACGATGCCGGCGATGACGACGAGGATCAGACCGGCGACACGGTCACCGGTCCACCATGCCGCCGAACCACCCGTCTCCCCCGACGGCGTCACGCCCGCCGCCCTTCTCTGCTACTCGACCTTGCCGATCTTCTTCACCGCCGTCGCCAGGCGGGCAGCGTCGGTGTCCCAGAATTTCTGGAACTCGGGCGCGTCGAGATAGGAGATGGGCGAGCCGAGATTCCCCATCGTCGTCTTGAACTCGGGATCGTCGACGGCCTTCTTAGCCGCTTCGCGCAGCGTGCTGATCACCGGGGCGGGCGTCGCCTTGGGCGCGAACAATCCGGCCCAGATATAGAACTCGACGTCGTTGTAGCCGAGCTCCTTGAAGGTCGGCACGTCCGGCAGCGCCGGGATGCGCTTGTCGCCCCAGCCGGCCAGCGGCCGCAGGGTGCCGGCCTTGATCTGGGCGAGCACCGGACCGGGGCCCGAGGCCAGCGCCTGCACATTGTTGCCGAGCAGCGCCGTCACTGCCGGGCCACCGCCCGAGAACGGCACGTGACGCAGCTTGATGTCGGCGGCCACGGCGAACATCTCCATGGCCACGTGCAGCGTGCCGTAAACACCGGACGAGGCGTAGGCGATCTGGCCCGGACGCTTCTTGGCGTCCTCGACGAAGTCCTTCACCGTCTTCCACGGGCTGTCGGCCTTCACCACCATCACCGTCGGGTCGGCCGAGATCAGCGCGACGGGCGCCAGCTGATCCATGGTGTAGGCCGGCTGCCGGGCGAACAGCTTGTCCGCCTCGGGAATGATCGAGATGCTGGAGAGGGCGACCAGCAGCGTGTAGCCGTCGGGTCGCGACTGGGCCACCGCGGCCATGCCGACGGCGCCGCCGGCGCCGGGCTGGTTGCGCAGCACGATCGGCTGCTTGAGCAGCTTCTCCATGGCCGAGCCCAGGGGCCGGCCGACCTGGTCGGCGACACCGCCGGGCGGGAACGGCGCCACGAAGGTGATCGGGCGGTCGGGATAGGTCTGGGCCACGGCGGGCGCGGCAACGAGCCCCAGCAGAGCCAGGGCGCTCAGGATACGCAGCATGTTTCCTCCTCCCATCCATGCGCCACTTCATTTTGAACAAGTGGTCGCCGGATCATTTATCGCCGACGACCTTACGCGGCGGAGACAGAGGCTGCAACCGGGCGAAAGGAGAGGGCTAGGTCGTGGACTCATAAGCCCGCATCCAGAGGCGGGCTGAGGCGAGAGCGACGGCGGCGAGGAAGTTCCTTGCGAGTTTATCGAAGCGGGTGGCGATCCGTCTGAAATGCTTGAGCTTGC
>Ga0164290_1001403_pt1 | contig 35944 bp, 34 predicted proteins | sample Micstemetagenome_FD_108782 | JGI IMG/M metagenome (GOLD analysis project Ga0164290, IMG submission 108782) | Contaminated culture microbial community from soil near Moab, Utah, USA - Microcoleus steenstrupii SON62 (Illumina Assembly) | ecosystem: Environmental > Terrestrial > Soil > Soil crust...
AGGTCTGGTGCCACCATCCCCCTCCCGAACGCCGAACGCCGAACGCCGAACGCCGAACGCCGAACGCCGAACGCCACATTCCGCTTGTGCCGCCGACTTCGCCCCCCGAGGGGTATAACCCAATGAAGGTATGCCCGCGCTGCAAAGGCGCCGTTGCGGGATTGCCATCTCCATTTCCGCACCCCGCACAAGAGGAATATTCCCGTGGCCAGACAAGCCGAGAAGAAGAACCAAGAGTCGAAGGAGCAGCTCGAAGCCTATTACCGCGAGATGCTCTTCATCCGCCACTTCGAAGAGAAGTCCAACGTTGCATACCGCCTCGGCAAGATCGGCGGCTACATGCACACCTACATCGGCATGGAAGCGCTCGCCACTGGCTGGCTGCACTCCATTCGCCCGGGTTATGACTATGTCATCACCGCCTACCGCGACCACGCGCACGCCCTGATCCTCGGAACGGATCCGGTCGCCGTGTTCGCCGAGCTGATGGGCCGCAAGGGCGGCACCGCCGGCGGTAAGGGCGGTTCGATGCACATCTTCGACCCGGAGAACGGCTTCTACGGCGGCTGGGGCATCGTCGGCGGGCACATTCCGCTCGGCGCCGGCCTCGCCTACGCGGCCCGCTACCGCAACGAGGACCGCGTGGTCCTCAACTTCATGGGCGACGGCGCGGCCAACCAGGGCGTCGTGTTCGAGACGCTCAACATGGCGTCGCTGTACGACCTGCCGTGCATCTTCATCATCGAGAACAACGAGTTCGCGATGGGAACGCGGCTTGAGTACCACGCGGCCGACACCGAGCTCTGGAAGCGCGGTCTGCCGTTCGGAATCAAGTCCGAGCGGATCGACGGCATGGACGTCATCCAGATGAAGAAGGACGCCCAGCGCATCGTCGACTGGGTGCGCGAGAACAAGAAGCCTTACTTCGTCGAGATCATGTGCTACCGGTTCTCCGGTCACGGCGCGGCCGACAACGATCGCCAGCTCTACCGAACCAAGGAAGAGGAAGCCGAGAACATGAAGCGCGACCCGATCGCGCGGCTCAAGGCGTACATGCTCGAGAAGCAGATGCTCACCGAAGAGGTGTTCGAAGCGATCGACGCCGAAGAGCTCGACCGCGTCGAGAAGATCTACGAGGAGGCGGACGCTCAGCCGTTCCCGGATCCCGAAGAGGTTTACGACAACATCTACACCGATATGAAGCCGGAGGCGGGCCACTAATGGCGAATCTCGTTGAACTGACCTACCGCGAAGCTCTCACCAAGAGCATGCAGGAGGAGATGGACAAGAATGCCGACGTCTTCCTCATGGGTGAGGACATCGGCCGCTATCAGGGCACCTTCAAGGTCACCCGCGGCCTGGTGGAGAAGTACGGCGCCCGCGAGAGCACCTTCAACCAGCGCGTCGTCGACACGCCGATCACCGAGGCGGGCTTCGCGGGAATCGCGACCGGCGCGGCGATGGCGGGTCTGCGGCCGATCGTGGAGTTCATGACCATGAGCTTCTCGATCCTGGCGCTCGACCAGATCATCAACCACACGGCGAAGATCCACTACATGTCCAACGGCGTGGTGAAGTGCCCGATCGTGTTCCGCGGCCCCGGTGGCGCGGCCAAGCAGCTCTCAGCCCAGCACTCGCACTCCATGGAGGGCTGGTACGCCCACGTGCCCGGCCTCAAGGTCGTGGCGCCGGCGTTCGCCGACGACGCGTACGGCATGCTCAAGACCGCCGTGGCGGACGACAATCCCGTCATCTTCTACGAGAACCCGGGTCTTTACGGCCTCAAGGCTCAGGTGCCGGACGATCCCAACTACTACGTTGAGTTCGGTAAGGCGAAGGTCGTTCGAGAAGGCAAGGACCTGACCCTCCTCGGCTACAGCCGCATGACCCACGTCAACCTCGCGGCCGCCGAGCTCCTCGAGAAGGACGGCATCAGCGTGGAAGTCGTGGACATCCGCTCGCTCCTGCCGCTGGACACGGAGACGATCTACGCGTCGGTTCGCAAGACGCATCGCGCGGTCGTCGTGTACGAAGACTGGCGCAGCGGCGGCTTCGGCGCCGAGATCGCGGCCCGGGTCAACGAGGATTGCTTCGACGACCTCGACGCCCCGATCGGACGCGTCGGCGGCCTCAACGTCCCGATGCCCTACGCCCGAAACCTCGAGCTGCAGTGCATCCCGGACGAGAACGACGTCGTCGCCGCCGTGCGTAAGCTCGGCTAATGCCGCGTCGTAAATAGCGAGTGGCGCGTAATGCGGTCCTCGCGCATCAGAAGGGCCCGGTCCAATGGACCGGGCCCTTCTGATGTATGTGGTGTCGGGTCTCTAACGACTCACCACTGGCATCTCAAGACTCTTAACCGTTGTGCTCCATCTTCGTGGGGCCGGTCATGGTGCGCTGCATCTGCGCCATGCGAAGGTGCATCTTCACCGCCGGAAGGCTCTTCACGAGGTAAGACTTCACGTCCTGATCGCGACCACCCTTGATGTGAGCCTGGAACTTCGCGGAGGTCTCGCGGTGACCGGAGATCTGGATCGCGCGGTACTCGCGGTCGAACGCCGAGCCGCTGAGGTTGGAAAGACGCGCCAGCTGAGCGCGCTTCGCCGCGGGCAGGGTCTGAGGAAGCGAGACACCCTTGCGGTTCGCAATGAGCTTCAGCTCGTTGTGGGCGACGGTGTGCTCCTGGATCATCTCACGAGCGTACTGGCGGGCCCAGGCGCTGCGAGCGCGGTTGAGCGCGAGCTCGCTCGTCTTGATCTCGAGCAGGTTCGAGATGGCGGCATCGCGGACGCCCATCATGTCGTGACGGTTGAGGCCGTTAACGGGTCGGAAAAGTCGCTCCGGGCGGCCATCGTACGAGAAGCGCACGTTCTGCTGGGCGACGGAAGCGCCCGCCATGGCGAGCATCGCAACGCTGCATGCGGCGGCGGCAAAATTGTTGATCTTCATGTCCTCTCCTGATTGCTCTTCGCGAAGGCACGCGTCACCGCGTCCTGTCTGCTAAGAAGTCAAAGAAGGCAAAACATGTTCCGGGTCCTAGTGGGACGAACCGGTTTAGACCTATGGCGTCCAATCCGTAGCCGCATCTGTGGCTAGAGGAGTCGATGCAGCCAACCCGATTCATGTTCGCCACGGGGATCGAGAACAGCTATCCCACAATTGAAGTCGACGGCAAGACTCGCCGAATCGACCAGATGGAGAAGTGCTTCCACTACGAAAGGTGGAAGGAAGACTTTGAACTCACCCGAGAGCTCGGGCTCGAGTTCCTCCGCTACGGCCCACCCTACTTCAAGACTCATCTAGGACCCGGCCATTATGATTGGGAGTTCAGCGACATCACGCTGAACGCCCTGCTTGAGATGGGGATCCAGCCGATCGTGGACCTGTGCCACTTCGGAATGCCCGACTGGCTGGGCAATTCGTTCCAGAACCGCGAATGGCCCCTCTACTTCGAGGAGTACGCCCGAGCCTTCGCGCAGCGGTACCCCTGGATCACCATGTACACGCCGGTCAATGAGATCTTCATTGCGGCGCAGTTCTCCGCCGGATACGGATGGTGGAATGAGCGGCTTTGCAGCGAGCGCGCCTTCGTCCAGGCGATTCGCAACTTGTGCATGGCCAACGTGCTCGGCATGCGCGCGATCATGGAGACGGTGCCGGACGCCATGTTCATCCAGAGCGAGTCGTCGGAGTATTTCCACGCCCAAGATCCGCACTGCGAGGCGTACGCCTACTTCCTCAACCACAAGCGGTTCCTTGCCCTGGACCTAACGTACGGGCGCGAGATCAACGCGATGATGTACGAGTACCTGCAGGATCACGGGTTCTCGCGCTCGGATTACCAGTGGTTCCGCGACAACCAGGTCCGCGGCAACTGCATCATGGGCAACGACTACTACTGGACGAACGAGCACTCGGTCTGTGCCGACCAAGCGATCGACGCCAGCGGGGAAGTGTTCGGCTACTACGTGATCACCGAGCAGTACTACAACCGCTATCGCTTGCCCGTCATGCACACGGAGACGAACTTCGCCGGTCCACATGCGGTGGAGTGGCTGCGTAAGGAGTGGGCTAATGTCCACCGACTTATCCTCGATGGCGTTCCGATCATCGGATTCACGTGGTACTCGCTCACGGACCAGGTCGACTGGGATGTCGCGCTTCGCGAGGAGAACAATCGGGTTCACCCGGTTGGGCTGTACGATCTCGATCGAAAGATCCGCCCCGTTGGGGAGGCGTACCGCCACCTCGTCAGTCAGTGGCGGGACTACCTCCCGAAGACGTCCGGCACCCTACGGCCGCACATCTCGCTTCACTAGCGCTTAGCGAGCGATGCCGGGAACGGGCTCGCCCATCAGGCCGAGGAAGTCACTCAGCAGGTGGGCGCGCTCTTCCAGGCGCTTCGGTTCGGCCGGAGTCGGTCGTGGAGCGACGGCGACGATCTCGACTCGGTGCCGGGTCAGGGGGCGGCGACCCGCGGTCGCGGTCCGCTCCTGCTCGAGGTACTGCCGGATCGCGGCCAGTTCTCCGTCCTGGATCCAAAGCCCGCCGCAGTCGGAGCATGAGTCCAGCATCACCTTCGAGGTGTATTGGTAGCGATAGGTGTCCATGCCCTTGTCGCAGCACGGGCAGAGCCGGAGCGTAGCTCGCTCACTCGTGATCGCCATCGTGGGCTGAACCATGTCCTCCAGCTCGCTGAGAGCCTGAGGGCCGGCGGCGCGCACGCGATTGATCTCGCCTTCATCAAAAAAGATGCCGGCGCACTGAGGACAGGCGTCCACCGTCATTCCGTAGAACGACTTGGGCGCGAGAGAGGATTTGCAGTCGGGACAGTGCCGTGCCATAGGTCGAGGGTAGTGTAACCCGCTACCGTGCCGGCGGAAAAGAGCTACGTGATGCTTGCAAAGGCCAACGCCTAAAAGTGCGGCCGTAGTCGCACGTCGCGCCTGCTCGGCCCAACCCTATGGACCGCCTCGCCCGTTCGTAATTGGTAAAAACACGAGTCGCTAGCGAAAACGCGGACGTTCGCAAAACGAGGGAGACGTGCGACAATGTGGCGTGCTCCGAAGACTCATTCCGTTGGTCCTACTGGCCGCCGCCATCGGTTGCAAACCGCCCAAGGCTTCGTACCTTCAGGCCGCGCCGCCGGCCAAGCCGGAGCCAGGTTGGAAGACGGTCGGGGGCCCGAAGGAGGGCTTCACGCTCGCCTTTCCGGCCAGCTACGAGGTGATGGACGCATCGGCGTTCGAGCAAGCGATGAGCAAGGGTGGCGGCAACGTCTTTGGCGCATCGTCTAAGGAGAAGGAAAACTCCACCTCGCTCATGGCGACGACGATGGCCGGCGGCACGCTCGGAGTGGTGATGGTCGCCAAGACCACGCACGAAGCCAATTGCTCGCGAGAAGTCGAGGCCGCAGACATTGCGGCCAGTTTCGACGGCAACGGCAATCTGAAGAACGTGAAGACCGAGGAGATGGACCTGCCCGTCGGTAAGGCGACGCGAGTGGAGGGTGACCTCAAGAGGGCCGGAGGAATGAGCGGCCGGATGACCGCGTACGTGCTCGTCGACGGAAAGGTGAGCTACACGGCGATCTTCATCGGCCTTAGCTCAGACTCCAAGGTGTTGCCGACGAGGAAGATGATGCGCTCCTTTCGGCCGTTGAAACCCAAGGGCGCGTAGGCTTGGCGAATCCGTACGCACAAGACTCGGCGTTCTGGGAGTCGGCCCTCGAGCATTACCACTGGGACCGCCTCGACGACGCCTACGGTCAGATCGTTCAACAAGGAGTCGGCGAGGCTGGCAGCTTCCTCCGCTGGTATCGGATCATCGAAGCCGAGACCGTCACGCGCCGCAAGAGCGAGCAGGTTGAGGTGACGCCATGGCTCACCTTCGAGTACGTGCCCGAAGAGATCCGCGAGCTCCGGAGCGAGCTGGTACGCGCCGCCGTCTCCGCGTGCGATGAAGTCGCCCATCGGCTGGGCTGGGAGCACGGCGAAAAGACGTTGCTCTCGATTCTCGCCGAGGAGACCGATGCCCCCTGGGCGGTGAACCCGTACGGGTACTGCGTCACCAAAGAGCCGTACGAGAAGATCTGCCTCCCGAACTACCTGGTGGACGACCTGGAGGAGTTCGCCCAAGCCGTTGCTCACGAGTACGGCCACGTGATCACCAACGCCTACGCCGATGGCTACGCACCGAGGTGGCTGGAAGAGGCGGTCTCGGTGCTCGTGGAGCGGCGATTCGATGAACAAACGCGCCTGCGGTTCGCTTCCGGCGAGATCCCTTGGCGACTCCCCGGTGACCTTGAAGTCGTCTTCGAGGCGACGGGCAGGGAAGAGGCCGAGGAGGATCGGGACGACGATGTTTGGCTCGCCTATCAGCAGGCCGGCTGGATCGGGCGGTACCTCGTTTCGCTCGGCGACGAGCTCCGGCTTGGCCGGCTGCTCCGGGAGACCGCGAACGAGTCCGTTCTGCGGAACCTTCGCCTCGCCCTCACCGGTCGCGAACGAGTCGATGGCGCGCTGCAAGCCGTCTACAGCTTCGACTCGGCAACGCTGTTTCGGCGCTCGCTACATTGGCTCTGCCAAACCAAGCTCCCGTAGGGTCGGGAAAAAGCAGCGAGTCCCCCGTGCCGGAGCGGCACGGGGGACTCGGCTTTACCACTTACCCAAGTCCTACTCCATCGCCTGTGTGTAGACGGCCTTGAGAACCTCGTCGGCCGTGGTCCAGCCTGCCATGACCTTCGCCTTACCGTCTTCGAGCATGGTCTTGTAACCCTGCTTTCGGGCGGCCTCGGTGAGGCGGGCGAAGTCCGCGCCCTTCGCGATCGCCGCGCGGAAGTCCGGCGTGCCGAGCACGAGCTCGAAGACGCCGATTCGTCCCTTAAAGCCGGTTCCTCGGCATTGGTCGCAGCCGACGCCCTTGGCGAAGCGAGCGTTCGGCAACTCGTCGGCGGTGATGCCGAGGGTCTCGATCTCGTCCATGTCCGGCCGGTACGGCTGGCGGCACTTGCCGCAGTTCAAACGGACGAGGCGCTGAGCGAGGATGGCGACCGTAACGCCGGCTACGAGGTACGGCTCGGCGTTCATGTCGACCATTCGGCTGATCGTCTCCACCGCGTTGTTGGTGTGGAGGGTGCTCATGACGAGGTGGCCCGTGAGGCCCGCCTGAATGCCGATGGCGAGCGACTCCGGGTCGCGCATTTCACCGACCATCATGACGTCCGGGTCTTGGCGCAGGAAGGTGCGCATGACCTTAGGGAACGTCATCTTTTCGGTGACTTGGACCTGAGCGATGTAGCGGTCGTACTCGTATTCGATTGGGTCTTCGACCGTCACGATATTCCGCTGTCGCGAGTCGAGGCACTGAAGCGAAGCGTAGAGCGTCGACGTCTTACCGGAACCGGTGGGTCCGGTGACGAGGATCAGCCCGTAAGGCATGGCGACCGCCTTCTTCCACTTCACCAAGATCTCCTCGGGCATGCCGAGCTTGGTGAGGTCAACCCTCATCGCCTGAGGATCGAGGAGACGGAGCACGAACTTCTCGCCGTTGAGACAGGGGATACATGAAGCACGAGCGGCAAGCCGTCGGCCCATGTACTCCATGTCGATGCGTCCGTCCTGCGGCTCGCGCGACTCGTCGATTCGCATGCCGGCCGCGAGCTTCAAGCGGGCAAGCACGTTCTGCGCCTGCTCGCTGGGAAGCTGGCCGGTGTCGTGCAGGACACCGTCCTGGCGGTAGCGGATCTTCAGCTGCTCGCGCTCAGGCTGCAGGTGGATGTCCGAGGTGCCCGTGTCGAGCGCGTTCATGAAGATCGAGTCCGTGATACCGACGGCGATGGACATGTCCTCGCCCCCCATCTCGCGGATGTTCCCCTGCTCGCGCAGCACGAGGCGGAACCGCTTCGCGGCCCCGAAATTTGTTTGGGCGTAGTCCGTGATTGCCATGTGTTCGCTTGGGTTACGGGCGTTGTTGCCGTCCATCCATTTGCCTCCCCTTCTTCGGCCGGATGACGCAGATCCCTTAACTATCCTCAGGCCTTACTATAGCGGAGCGTACGAACGAAGCCTAGAGTTCGATCACACCTTCCGCAATCGTTGCTTTTGCCTAAGAAGACGGCACAATCCCGGGAAACCGTGCCTTCTGGATGTGCTCAGCTTTCCCAGTGGCGTCCTGACATAATTCGAACGGTGTCCCTCCGGCGTTTCCCACTGAACCTCCCACTGACGGTCGTGGTCCTCTGCTGGGGCTTCAACTTCGTCGCCGTCAAGGTGCTCCAGCCGATGATGAGCGTCGAGGCGATCGCCTTGTTGCGCTTCCTCGTCATGGCGTCGCTGCTGGTTCCGATCTGCTGGGCGAGGAAGGAACCGCTCCGCTGGGAGCGCCGCGACATGTGGCACATTCTGGGTGTCGGCTTTGCGTCGATGGGCGTGTACATGATCCTCTTCCTCGAGGGCCTGGAGCGCACTTCGGCGGCCGAGGGCGCCATCGTCCTCGCGACCGCGCCGATCATGACGTACCTGCTCTCTTGTGCTCTGGGTCAGGAAGTGTTTCGGCTTCCGGCGCTTGCGGGGGCCTTGGTCGCGTTCGTGGGCGTTACGATCGTGATCCTCGGAGGCGCGGCGGCCGGACACGGGTCGTTGCTCGGCAACCTGATTGTGCTTGCCTCGTCCGTCATGTGGTCAGTGGCCACCGTGATGATGCGCCCGCTGCTGGCACGCTACAAGCCGGTGCCGCTGTTCACGATGTCGCTGCTGGGGGGCTTTCCTGTGATGCTCGTCTACGGGCTTCCCGCTGTGCTCCGAACCGACTTCTCGGGCGTGACTCAACTCGGCTGGGTCATGTTCTCCCAGATCTCCGTCCTGTCCGGAGTCGTCGCGTTCGTCTGCTTTTACGAAGGGCTTCGGCAGATCGGCGCGGCCGGTGCGACCCTCTACCAGTTCTTCGTACCCCCCACCGCCGCCCTTGCCGCTTGGCTGGTGATGGGGAAGGCGCTCGCCCCAGTTCAGTTCATCGGTTTGGTCGTCGTTCTCGCCGGTGTGATCTACTCGACGCGCGCACGCGCCGTCGCCGCACGTCGCCTCGCCGCAGAAGGCTCGTAACCAGGGCCAGCCCGGTACAATCAGGTTCGAATTCACATTCGAACAGGAGAGACACGTTGTCGACGGAGAACGAGCAGAACCCGCAAACGGAGAACTTTGTCGGCGGCCCCGAGGGGACGGCCGAGGCGGTCGAGAACGACCTGACCGCCCTTTATCAGCAGATTGACCAGCTCAGCACGGAGCGCGACCAGGCGAAGGACCAGCTCCTTCGCACGATGGCGGACTTTCAGAACTTCCGCACGCGCACCCGTCAGGAGAACGACTTGAACAAGCGGTACGCGACCGAGGCGTTCGTGACCGCGTTGCTGCCCGTGCTTGACAACTTCGAGCGCACCGTCGCTCACCTCGAGCAGGGTGCGACCGTCGAATCGATGTTGACCGGAGTGCGCGCGGTGGAGCGGCAACTCCGCTCGGTGCTCGAAGGGCAGAACGTGCAGAGAATTCCCGCGGTCGGCGAGATGTTCGACCCGACCTACCATGAGGCGATCGCGATGGAAGCGACGAACGATCATCCGTCAGACACCATCATCGCCGAGATCGAGCCCGGTTACCGAATCGGTGACAAGGTCGTACGACCCGCGCGAGTTCGCGTCGCGAGGCCCGCATGAGCCGGAAGCATTTCGGGACCGATGGAGTCCGCGGCGTCGCTAACAAAAAGCTGACCCCTGAACTTGCGTTCCAGCTCGGCCAAGCTGCTGGCCGTTGGCTGGCGCAGACGGGGCAACCCCGCCGGGCCGTCATCGGCATGGACACTCGCCGGAGCGGATCGATGCTGGGCGCTGCTCTCGCCGCGGGCCTCAACTCCGTCGGCATCGATGTCGTATCGCTCGGCGTCGCTCCGACCCCGGCCATCGCGTTTGTCGCGCGCACGGGTGAGTTCGGCCTCGGAGCAATTGTCTCGGCCAGCCACAACCCGGCGCCCGACAACGGCATCAAGTTCGTGGGGCACGACGGCAGAAAGCTCTCGGATGACACCGAGCTCGGCATCGAAGGATTGATGACGGGTGAGTTCGACCGCCCTGTCGGCGCGGAGGTTGGTACCTACACCGAGGATCGCACCGCGCTCAGCGGATACCTCGAGCTCCTCGTGAGCGTAGTTCCCGAGCGGCTGGACGGCATGAAGGTGGCGCTCGACGCAGCCCACGGCGCCGGTTACGAGCTCGGACCCGAAGCGCTGCGTCGCCTGGGGGCCGAGGTTGTGCTGATGGGCTCGGAGCCCGACGGCATGAACATCAACGCCGAGGGCGGCGCGACCAAGCCGGAAACGATCCAGAACTTCACGAAGGCGCAGGGCGCCCACGTCGGCGTCGCCTTCGACGGTGATGCCGATCGCGCCGTCTTCAGCGACGAGCAGGGCCGCCTCATCAACGGCGACCGCACGATTGGTATCTGGGCCGCGCACTACCAGCAGTCGGGGGAGCTGACTCCAGCAACCGTCGTCGGCACGGTCATGAGCAACGGCGGATTCGAGACCTACATGACCGCGCGCGGCATTAAGCTCGAGCGCACCCCAGTGGGCGACAAGTACGTGGCGCAGCGCATCGATTCCACGGGCGCGCTCGTCGGTGGCGAGCAGAGTGGCCACATCATCTTCCCGCGCCGCGGCCCAACGGGCGACGGCTTGGTCACGATGCTCGAGCTGCTTCGCGTACTGAAGCGCGAAGGCCGTCCGGCGTCGTCCTTCTACGACGACTACCAACCTTGGCCGCAGCTGATGATCAACGTGGCCGTGGCGAGCAAGGATGGCTGGGAAGACAAGATCCGACCGGAGATGGAGCAGGGAGAGACCGAGCTCGCTGGAAAGGGACGCATTCTCGTTCGCCCGAGCGGGACGCAGCCCGTCATCCGGGTGATGGTGGAAGCGGACGAGTACGGAGTCCGCGATACCGTCGCCGAACGGATCGTGAGCGCCATGGAGCGGGAACTCGGCGGCCATGTAGAGGGCCGAGTCGATCTCACTTATGCTCTTGGCGATTGACGTCGGTAACACCCATACCGTCTGCGGACTGTGGGACGGGACTTCGTGGTGCGCCATTTGGCGGCGTGCCACGAACCCCAGCGAGACTGAGGACCAACTCGGCGTCTGGCTGCGCGGATTGTTCGACATGAACGGGATCGCCTGGGGCGTCGAGCACGCGATCTGCGCATCGGTCGTGCCCGCGATGGACGATGTTCTGGACAAGCTCTGCGAACGATGGCTCGGCGTTCGCCTCCGCTTCCTTCGTAAAGGATCGGACGTCGGCCTGGAGGTCACTTACGAACCCCCGACCGCAGTCGGTGCGGACCGACTCGCCAACGCCCTCGGAGCGTTGCAGCGCTATCAGGCTCCGATCATCGTCGTCGACTTCGGAACCGCGACGACATTCGACGCGATCAGCTCCGACGGTGCCTACGCCGGCGGAGCGATTCTTCCCGGAGTCTCGATCTCGAGTCAGGCCCTCTTTGATCGCGCCGCTAAGCTGCCGCAGGTGGAGTTCCGGGCACCGGCAACGGCGTTAGGGAAGAACACCGTCCACGCGCTTCAGTCTGGGATCATGCTCGGATACGCCGGTGCGATCGACGCCCTCGCCGGGAAGATCAGTGAGGAACTCGGCGGAGCGACCGTCATCGCAACGGGGGGCCTTGGTAGCCTCTTCCTCGGCCTCTGTGAGAGCATTCAGGAGTACGAACCCACCCTCACTTTGGAAGGGCTGGTGATCGCCAACGATCGAGTGACCAGCGCGGCCGCTCACTAGGCCGCAGACGCAAGCAGGGGGCGGTGCCAGACGGCACCGCCCCCTGCTTCGTACTAGAACCGCGCGTCTGAGGCGAGGTTCGTGAGAACCGGAAGCGTCGGTGTCTGTCGGCTTCCGCCACCCGTCGTTCCGGTGTTGCCTCGGCGGATCTTGTAGAAGACCTGCCAGCCGTACTCTAGAATCGGGATGCGGTTCGACTTCAGGTCTTGGAAGACATCGACCATCGCCTGCACGAACAGCCCGTTCGTTCGTCCGCCCTGCGTGATGGAGGTCACGCTTTCGCCCGGCAGGGTCGCCTGCATCTGGGCGATTGTGCCAACCATCGGCATCTCGGAGCCGAAGTATCGACCCTCATTGATCGGCCGGTTCGTCTGGAAGAACGCGAAGATCTGCGCGCCCTTGGACATGAACACCTGGTACAGGTCGCTCTTGGCGAGCATCGACCCCGTGCTGGACAGGCCCTCGGTGTTCACGCCGGCAAAGTAATCCTTACCCCCCACATGGGTGCCCACGCCGGTGAAGAACAGCATGATGGTGCCGTCTTGAGGCATCCGATCCGCCAGCGCCTTGGCGCGCTCTCGAATCTGGTCGGCGGTTGCGTTGAGCAATAGCTCCACGTTCCCCTCAGGATAGCCAGCGGAGCCCACGACCACGTCGCGGATCCGCTGAGCGTCCTCGGCGGCGTGCGCGATGGCACCGCCCGGGAGGCGGCTCTCGCTGTTGCCGACGATCAGGGCGAACTTGGTGGGGATCGAAACGACCGCACCAGGCACCAGGGCACCGGGCGTGACGTTCGTCGTACCGGGTGCGAGGTCGCCCGCCTTAATGGTTTCGGAACGACTGGTGCCCGTATTTGCCGCCGGCGTTGGGTTCATCGCGGCGACCTCTTCGGGCACAACCGGCGCGAGGTCCACGCGGAAGTTTGCGCCGCCCGGGGCCTGCTGGAAGCGCTGATCGAGCGTCTGCACCCGCTGGGTGTCGCCTAGCTTGGTGTAGATCTGGTTCAGCACGAAGTAGGTCGCTCGGCTGCCCTGGCCCTTCTCAAGCAGGGTCTCGAGCTCCGTAGCGGCGGTGCGGAGGTCGTTGGACTGCTCCTCCCCGGCCGGGCGAGCGAGCGCGGCGCGGTACAGCGAGTACGCCGCCAGGAAGTTCGGCGAGTAGGGGGCACCTTCACGCCATCGCCGTCGCTCCGTCGGCGGTCCGGGGAGGACCGTCGGCGCGGAGGCGTCCTCCGGCCGGGTCGCGGCGGCGCGCTTAAAGGCATCGCGGGCCTCCGTCCAGCGGTTCTGGCGGGCCTCGCGCAGCCCCTCTTCATAGGCGCTGCTCCAACTCTGCGCCCCCGCGATAGCGGTGACGAGGATGGCGGCAAGCGCGGTGGTCAAGCGGAGGGAAGTTTTCATGATCAGCGGAATCGGTAGGACGCGAAGATCGCGAAATCGGCTCCACCGCCCTGAGGGGCGGTCCAGCTGAAGTTGATGCTGTAGTCACCGTTGTTAGGCCGGTAACCAATGCCGTAGGTGAATGCGTTTCGGCTCGCGAAACCGGATCCGCCGCGGCCCACCGATTGGTAGCCGATGCGAACCGGGACGGTCGCGGTTCCCAGCGTATAGCCGTACTCGATGCCGAGCCCGAAGACGGACTGAGTGTCTCGAGCGAGGGCAAAGCTGCCACTGCCTCCGAAGAAGTACTGGAGCTGGGCGCCCGCGACCAGGTAATCGCGGCCTCCGCGGTACCCCTCTCGCCGGAAGGCGCCGCCCAAGAGGAAGCGGCCGGGAATCTTGTCGTACAAGAACGAAGTGTCGTCGTTGCCCTGAAGGTCGATCTCGCTTCGCAGACTTGCCGCCAAGCTGAAGTTCGGTGCCCGCGGCGGGATGTACTGGACGCCGGCCAAGAGACCGATGCCGCTGCCGGTCGAGCTCAGCGAGAATGGGCTGAAGCCACCGCCGACCGAGATGCCTTCCTGAGCGTAGTCGACCTGCTGCTGGGCGAGGATGATGCCGGCGCCGTACGACAGGTTCTGGCTGGCGTTCGTGCGCCCATAGGCAAGCGTGTAAGTGTCGAGTCGAGCCCGCACTCGCTCCACGAAGCCGCCGATGTTGAACGTTCCGGTTCCGTCGGGCAGGCCCGTCGCCGGTCCGGTAGCTACGTCATCTACATAGCCGCCGATCGTGTACGCCAACGCGATCGTGCCGGGAGCGTTCCGAAGGATGCGCGAGAAGGGAAGCGCCACGCCGAGGTGGCTGATGGTGTTGCTACCTCGCTGGCCCTGGCTCTCACGAACCGGATTGTTGTACGTGCCGGTGATCGACGATCGCGACGAAGGAAGATTCCGGTAGGCGAGACCGACCTCCGTCCGCGTTAGGTAACCCAGTCCCGCCGGGTTGTAAAACGTCGACAGAGTGTCGGCGTTCGTGCCGTAGAGAGCGCCTCCCGCGCCGAGCGAGCTTCCGCCCGCGTCCAAGGCGTTCAGAAGGTCGGGCACCTGCCCGTAGGAGCATGTGGCGAGCATCAGCCCGCCTGCGATTGCGCTGGCCCTCTTTTTGTCCATTAACGTTTTTCGATCCCCCTCGAATCTCCCCCAGTGTAAGGCCTTATCGCCGAATTCTGACGGTTACTTCCTGCGGCGTAGACGCGTTGCCCGCGCGGTCGACGACCGTCACCACGAGCCGGAACTCGCGGGGCAGCCGGAAGTTGCGCTGCCGAATCCGTCCCATCCAGCGGATGCTGCGCTCACCGATGGCGGTGATCGTGGTGCGCGGCACTCGGCCGATGTACTCGCCCGTGAGCGTGCGCATCACCACGTCCACGCCGCTTCCGTCGACGGAAGTCTGGAGGGCGTCGGTGATGTCGATGGCCACGTTGATGTCCGTGTTCGGCACGATACGAGTGTCGGCTCGCGGCGTGGCGATGGAGACCGTCGGGCGAATTCGGTCCAGGTAGACGTTCACGGATTGAGTCGTCTCGTTGTTCGCTTCATCCCGAACCACGAACGTCACCGCCTGGGCGCCGTCCCGCTCCACGAGCGTCGCGTCCCAATCGAGAAGGATGTTGTTGCCGCTGCCCGTGTTGCCCGGGATGTCCTGCCCGTTCACCTGGACGCGCCAGTCCTTCACGTTCTCTTCAACGATGCTCGCCCGGATGCGGACGATCTTGTTGACGAACTGCGAGAAGCCGGGAGTGAAGGTGGCGAATCTCGGCGCCTTGACGTCGACCTTGACCGCCACGGTCTGGGGCTCGTACGTGTTGTCCGGCTCCGTGGCGGACAGCGTGAGCGTGTAGTCGCCGACGGGCGTGGTGTCGGCCGGGTTGTACTCCAGCGAGCTGCTGATTCGGCCCTCAGGGTCGGGAGTCAGCGGCGACGAATTGATCGTCGTGGTGCCTCCGGGGCCGGTGAGGACCGCTCGGACCGTGACCGCGCGTCGCGCGCCGGTAATCAGGAAGCGGATCTGATTCCGCTTACCCAGGAACGCTCCCTCCGTCGGCGATTGGAGCGTAATCTCGCCCGCCATCGCGGCGGCGGCTGCGAGCAACATGCTCGCAAGGACGACTCCTCTCGTGAGACCCTTCTTCAACATCTTCATTCCCCTTCCACAACAAACAAGCCGCGCTATTCTCGCCGATTTGCCAGAACCCAGTCAATAAACTGGGCGACGCCGGCTTCGTCGTTTCGACGCGCAACGAAGTCTGCCGCTTCTCGCACTTCCGGAATCGCGTTGCCGATGGCGCCCCCGACACCGGCCCAACGGATCATTTCTAGATCGTTCCAGAAGTCTCCGATTGCGCCCGTATGAAGCTGCTCAATGCCAAGATGTTCGGTTAACAATTGTAACCCGGTAAATTTATCGGCCTGCGGGTGCAAAACTTCGAGATACTCGGGCTCGGACTCAGTCAAACGCGCGGCATCCTCGGGGAGTTGCTTACGAAGTGCTTGCGCGTGGTGCTTGATCGCCTCTGGTTCGTCGATCAGGATCACCTTGAGCACGTCGAGGCTCGCCGCGTGCGCCGAGTCGGTCACCTTCGGCCGCACCGTACGCGTCCGGTGGACGTACTCCTCGCCCCAGGGGGAGTCGCTTAGGAAGTACATCTCCTCACGCGTGTACACGTTCAGGTGCACGCCGTTCGCACGGACGTACTCGAGCACGATCTCGAAGATCTCCCGCGTGATGCCGAAGTGGGCGAGTTCCTCGCCGTCCGGGCCAATGACGTGGCCGCCGTTGGAGCAGACCACCGGGCGTTCCAGCCCAAGTGGGGCAATGAAGGGGAGCATGCTCGGCCGGATCCGGCCGCTGGCGAACACGATCTGGACGCCCGCCTCCTGCGCTCTCTGGACCGCGGCTATGTTCTCCGGGTGCGGCACCCTGGCGGAGGTGAGAAACGTGCCATCGAGGTCGATGGCGATGAGCTTGGTAGAGAGCGGGTGACCCGTCATCGGCTCGGCAACGTTACCTGTTGCCGATGACGGGTCGCGCGAAGGTCAGACCCGGACGAGGACCTCTTCGCGGTTGAAGAAGCGGACCGTGGCCCGCAGGGCGATGAGCGCTAGCACGAGGCTAATCGCCACAGTGACGGCCACCGCCATCGCATTCGACTTCCCGAGGAGAGCGAGTCGAATGTTATTCGCCGTATTCAGGATCGGGATGTAGTTCACCCAGAAGGCGTTCGCCGCATCGGTCAGCCCGATGACCTGGCTAAAGACCGCGGGCAAGATGACCACGAAGCTGACCTGCGTGAGGTACGTCTGCGCCTCCCGCGGATTCCGGGCGTAGCTGCTGAGTGCGATGAGGATGCTCGAGAAGAGCGCCGCCATCGGGATCATCAGGAGAACAATCAGTCCAGCTGCCATCGGGGTGACGCCCAGACCCGTCTTGAACATCTCCGCCGTTCCAGGGATCTTGACGATCGCCACCAGCACCAGGCCGAGGAGCGACGACAGGGAAGAGGCGAGGGAGAGAGCCCCGAGCGCCAAGAACTTGCCGAGGACGATCTGCGTACGGCTGGCAGGAGAGATCAGAAGCGTCTCCAGCGTGTTCTTCTCCTTCTCGCCGGCAACCAGGTCGCTCGCGATATTCATCGCCCCGTAGAATGCCCAGATCACGATGAGATAGGGAAGCATCCCGAGGAGGAACTCGCTCGGGCCACCCTTGGCGCCGACCTGCACTTCCTTGCGGACCAGCTTGATCGACTCCGTGGCGCTCTCAGGAATGCCATTGCTGCGAAGCGTGCCCGCGAGCCTCTGCTTGTTCAGCGCGTCGTAAACGCCGCGGACGACCGACAGCGTGATTTGCCCCGTCTGCGACTTCGGATCGACGAATGCCTCGACTTGAGTCTGTCCGTCGGCCCGAGTCGGCCCGAACTCGAGGAGCACGCGTGCCTTGCCGTCGCGGATCAGCTTCTCGCCCTCGGCCCGATTCGCAACCTCGGTCACCTGAATGCCGGCGCCGCGGATGAGGGCGGCGTTCGGATTGTCCGTCCGAACGACGTGTACTCGCTGGTTCTCCTTCTTGCCAATGCTGCTGAAGATGACCCCGAAGAGGCTCATCATCATGAAGATCAGGAAGATCGGGCCGAAGAAGGCGCTGCTTCGGACTCGCTTGTCCCGCATCATCTCGCGGGCTTCTTTGAGGAAGACGGTCTTGATGGAAGAGGTCTTCATGCGAGCACCTTCTCGTAGCCGGGCTGGAAGCGGACGAGGGAGAGAAAGGCGCGCTCGAGGCTCGTCTCGCCCGTCTGCTCCTTCAGGTTCTCCACGGAGCCGTGACCCATGGTCACGCCGTCGTGGATGACGACGATCTCGTCGCAAAGCCGCTCGACCTCGCTCATGATGTGCGTGCTGAAGATCACCGTCTTGCCCTGGTCGCGGGCCTCCTCGATGAACTCCATCACGTTCTGGCTGCTCACCACATCGAGTCCGGCAGTCGGCTCGTCGAAGAAGAGCACCGGTGGATCGTGGAGGATCGTCCGGGCGATATTGATCCGTTGCTTCTGGCCGGTCGACAGCTTGTCGCAGAGCCGGTCGGCGAACTCGCCGATCTCGAACCGCTCGATCACGTGTGCCACGCGCTCGCGAAGCCGAGCTCCCTCGAGTCCGTAGAGCGCGCCGAAGTACTCGAGCACCTCGCGGGCGTTGAGTCGTCCGTAGAGGGCGGTTGAGGTCGACATGAAGCCAATGCTCGCGCGGACCTTCTCTGGTTGAGTTAGGACGTCGAATCCGGCGACCTCCGCACTCCCTTCGGTGGGACGAATGACGGTGCTGAGCATTCGAAGAGTGGTCGTCTTGCCTGCGCCGTTGACGCCAAGCAGTCCGAAGACGCGCCCCGGATGCGCCTCGAAGGAGACGCCGTCGACGGCCCGCTTGACGCCAAGTTTAGGGTCCTTGAAGTGTTTCTTCAGTTCGTGCGTGCGAACCATTGCGCACGATGTTACGCAAGTGGGGCCAAGAGGTGGCACCACTCACCCGAAACCTGCGGAAAGTGTGGTCGCGGGAACTTCAGACCCGATCAGCCAGAAAGCTCAGACCTTCGGCTGATGGCAGCTTTGGCGACTTCGGCGGAAGGTGCAGGCATGAGCTATCTCAGTCTGCCGTTCGTACTGGAGCACGCGCTCAAGCTGCTTCTCGTCGGGTTCGCGATCGCTGCGACGCTCTGGGCGACCGACGCCCTCGTCCAACGGTCCTTGGACGGAAAGAAGCTGAGTTGAGAGGACTTGAGGTGGAGCGCGCCATTGCCCTCTCACGCTCAAGCTGAACCATCATAACGCGGTTTTGCGCCAATGCCTAGGGTTCGTGCCGGCTGTTCTTAACAATTCACCGGAGGGGTCCCGGGAAGATGCGCTCATCCCGCCTCGGATCGCCGTCGCCGGGCTGCACGAGGACGTGCTACCATGCCGGATCATGATCGCCGAGCCGCCGAGGAAGGGACGTCGGAGCTTCGTCTACCGCCGTCGCCCTAAGCCGCTCGGCGAGCGATGTCTCAACTGCGGAGAAGACGTCACCACGCCTTACTGCCCGCAATGCGGCCAGGAGAATGCTCCACCGACGATGTCCGTCGGCGCGATCTTCAAGGACGCCTTCGAGGAGTTCCTGCGCTTCGATTCGAAGCTGACCGCGACGGTGATCCCCTTGGTGGTCCGGCCAGGATTTCTCACCACCGAGTGGTCGAAGGGCAAGCGGGTCCGTTACCTGTCGCCGCTGAAGCTTTATTTGACGGTCACGTTCTTATTCTTCCTGGTCGGAAGTCTGGCCTCGACCTTCAGTGGCGAGTCTTCGGCTCCGACTAAAGCGAGAAAGGGAGTCAAGGTCAGTAGCGACATCGATCGTGACCTCCAGAAGGCGGACCATCCTGCGCTCCGCTTCATTCTCAAGTCGGCACGAAAGGCGCAGGTCGCCGACGAGCGTGCGCTGGTGAACGCACTGACGGAAAACGTGCCGCAGGTCATCTTCATGCTCCTGCCGGTCTACTCCGCCGTGCTCTGGGTGCTGTACATCCGTTCGCGGCGCTATTACGTAGAGCACTTGGTTTTCGCGCTCCACGTCCACGCGTTCTACTTCCTCGCACTCACAATGCAGCGGATCGCTCCTTACACCGTCATCCAGGTGATCTCTTGGATCGCGATCCCCATCTATTCGCTCCTCGCGCTCAAGGGAGCCTATGGACAGGGCTGGCTGAAGACCATGGTGAAGAGCGCCATTCTTGGCTTCAGTTACCTCTTCCTCTTCTCGGTGGGGGCGTTCCTAACCTTCATCATGGCCGCTGCCTCCTTGCCCGACGTGCCGGAGGTCGAGCCCGCAAAGCCGCCGGTTACCGCGCCGAAGAAGCCGTGAGGGAGAGGGGAAAAGAGAAGAAGGGCTCCACTGGAGCCCTCTTTCTTGAGCTGCGTTCGAAGCCTAACCCTTGAAGAGGGCCTTAGCGATGAACACTGCGTTCGCCGGCCGCTCCGCCAGGCGTCGCGTGAAGTAGGGATACCAGGAGTCGCCGAACGGCACGTAGATGCGCACGTTGTACCCCTCGGCCGCGAGCGCGTCCTGCAGGTCGCGACGGATGCCGAACAGCATCTGGTACTCGAAACGGGACTTGTCGATGCCTCGCTCGGCGACAAAGGCGTTCAGAGTCTTGATGATCCGCTCGTCTTGCGTCGCAATCGCGGGATAGTGTCCCGCTTCCAGCAGACGCTTGGCCTGAGTGACGTACGCCTCGTCGACTTGCGCCTTGTCCGGGATCGCAACCGTCGCGGGCTCGAGATAGGCGCCCTTCACGAGGCGCGTGCGTGCTTGCCACTCGACGACCTTCTCGACGTCTCCGGGGGTGCGGTGCAGGTAGCTCTGCAGCACCGTCCCTGTGTTCGGGTAATCCGCGCGCACTCGCTCAATCATCCGCATCGTGCGTTCGGTGTAGTCCGAGGACTCCATGTCGATCCGGACGAAGTTCTTCAGCCGCTGCGCGACCTCAAGAACGTCTCGGTAGTTCCGCTCGGCAAACTCCTCGCCCTGGTCGAGACCGCACTGGGTCAGCTTGATGGAGATGTTCAGAGGCTCCGTCCCCTGCGGGTTTGCGTTCCACTTTTGGACCGCCGGAACCTGAGCGATTCGCTCGAGCATCTGGATGTAGGTGGCCTTCGCGTCCAGTGCCTCCTGTTCCGACTTGGTGTTCTCTCCTAGGTAATCCAGAGAGACCCGAAGTCCATTCGCGAGAATTCCCTCGCTGACCTTAAGGGCTTCCTCCAACGTGTCTCCAGCAATAAACCGGCTGACCAGTGGGCGGAAGAGGAAGGACCGGCGGACCAGCCGCTCAACGGGCGGCAGGGCGGAGGTCTTGAGCACGAGCGTGCGCGCAATCGACATCTTGTTCGTTAGAGTTTACTCGGCGGGCACCCTTGCCGCCCGGTTCCGTCGTATACCGTGGGGATTACATAGGTTAGGATGGTTCTAGATATGAAGAGGATCCTCGGTTTACAGGCGGTGCTTCTCGCCGCGCTCGTGGTCTTTGGATGCGGCGGCTCTGGCGGCGGCGCTCCCCGGACGGGAACGTCTCCCACGCAGGCAACGCGCGAGAACGTCCAAAACGGATTCGGCCAGTCGATGCTGAGCCTCGCCCAAACCGGCGCCGGGACCAGCACGGGTGCCGGCGGCTCGTCGGGTGGAGGTGCGACGGGCGGCACCACCGGAGCCGGAGGAGGCGTTGGGGGCCCTCCCATGATCGGGGCTTTCATCCACCAATTCATTCCCGGTGGCTTCGGCGGTGGCCCGTTCGCCAAGAACGGCGGCCGGAAGGAAGGCGAGCAGACCGTCTACTTCGACGATTACCTTCAGCTGTGGGTGGAGTTCATCGAGAGCGAGAACGCCATGACCCAGCTCCTCTTCGAGGACGAGGCGAAGACGAAACCTGCGGGTAAGTTCGAGACCACCTTCCCGGGCGGCTGGGAAAACTTCCCGTTCACCTTTGCTTCGACCTTCGAGATCACGGCCGGCCCGTACAGCGGAGCCCAAGGCAACTACGAGTTCGTGATCGAAGGCGAGATGAGCGGGCGCCAGAACTACAGCTCCGTGTGGCCCGGTTGGGGAACGGACAAGGGACAGTCGACCTGGAACGAGAACGAGTACACGTACGAGTACGAGAGCAACTACACCAGCGGCTACTGGTTCAAGGGGAACGGCGAGTTCCGAAACGGAGCCGACGGATTCTCCAACTACGAGGACTCGATCGGCTACAAGTACGCCTACCTCTACAAGGCGGACGGCAGCGGCAGCGGTCGCATCGAGGGACCTGATCCTGGACTCCCGGCGACGCTCACCTGGACCGCCGAAGGGCGAGTTCGTATCGTGTACGCCGACGGCACGGTCGACGAGTACGACATGTGGGGCTGGTGGGGAGGCGACGGTGGTCGCGGCGATGGCGACGGCGACAAGCCGGCGACTAAGCGTTCGCTTCGCCCCAGCCGTCACGCTCGCTAGCAGAAGCGGCGACCGTCACGCGGTACCATGCCGAGCATGGCCCGCGTGACGGTCTGCCTCGCGGTGTACAACGGCGCCGCAACGATCGCGAAGGCGCTCGACACGGTCTTCGCCCAGACGTATCGAGACTTCGACGTGCTCGTCCTGGACGACGGCAGCACCGATGAGTCGGCGGAAATCGCGCGCCGGTACGACGCTCGCGTTCTGACGGTGGAGAACGCCGGTCTCGGCGCGGGCCGCAAGCGCATGGTCGAAGAAGCGACCGGCGAGTTCATCGCTTTCATCGATCACGACGACTTCTGGCTTCCCGAAAAGCTTGAGAAGCAGGTGGCGCAACTCGACGCCACCGGGGCCGCACTTGTCCACGCCGACGGTTGGTACGTGTACGAAGACGGACGCGAAGTCGCCCGAGATCTGGCCATTCCTGACTCGGCTCCCTCGTGGGAGCACATCCTGCCGAGCAACGTCGTCATCGCCAGCACCGCGGTCTTTCGGCGGCAGGCGATGCTCGACGCCGGCAACTTCGTTGAGGACACGGTCCGATGCTCCGACTGGTATGGCTGGCTGATCCTGGCGCCGAACCACCGCTTCGCCCACCTGCCCGAGAAGCTGGTCCGCTACTCGGTGCTCTCCACGTCTCTAGCGAACGCCGGATACCGTTTTCACGAGGCCCAGCACTATCTGCTCAGCCAGAAGATCCTGCCGCGTCGTCAGGAGCTATTCGGAGACCTCGATGCCGCGGCTCGAGCGCGCTACACCAGGATGCTTCTGCGCAACGAGGGCATCGCCCTCTCGAGCATGGCGAAGCACCTCGATCGGCAAGGGAAGCGAGCCGAGGCGCGCAAGCTTCACCGCCGCGCTCTGGCCGCCGCACCGACGGTGCCAAGGGTGTGGACGCGCGCTCTCCGCTCCCTCGTGCCCTAGCGGCCTGTCGAACCCAGGACCGCAGCCGTCTATCCGACCGGCCGGGGTTCGGGGCACTCTTTGGCCGCCTCGCCTACCCACCTGAGTAGTGGCTTCATGGGTCCGGTGCTCAGCAGGTTGAACCACCAGCGATCGGCGGTGACGAGCTTGGTCTCCTCGCGAAGGGCGAGGGCGAAGAAGAGCGACTCATTGAAGGTGCGCGTCGTCGCCGCGGCAATCTCGAAGGCCATGGGCGTCAGGTCGGGGATCGGAACCCGCCGGAGGGGCAGCCGCTGAAGGTTCTGAAGGACTCGGATGGCGTCATCTCGCTTTACTTCGCCGTTTCGAACTCGGCGCCACAACACCGAGCCAACCTGGGCGTCCACGAGGTCGGGGGCGAAAAGCTCGCGTCCCGATAGCAGGAGCTGAAGGGCGTCTTCGGAGTAAGCCTCGGGGAGGTACCACTTGACGACGACGCTCGCGTCCACGACCAGCGGCGTCAACGCCGGGGAGCCTCTCGCGTCATCTCGCTGCTGTCGGAGAAGGTGCGGTTGCTGAAGAGCCCACGGATTCGAAGCAGCTCCTCTTTAGGGTCGGCTACGGCATCCTGCAGGATGTGGCGAAGCTCCGCTTCGAGGCTCCGGCCGTTCCGCTTGGCACGCTCCTTGAGGCGCTCCACGGTCTGGTCGGATAGCTGGCGAATAAGAACCTGGGCCATGCTAGCGTTAAGATAACGCAACCTTGTGCTTAGTTTCCTGGTTGCGGCCCGAATCGTGATGAATCGGGCCGAAAAAGTTAGACCCGGGCCGCGAACTCGTCCAGGATCGTCTGGTACTCGGCCACGGTGGAGCAGCGCGTGAGGCGCTCGCGTGCTTGCGACGCTCCCGGCTCCCCCTTGATGTACAGCGGGATCTGCCCCCGAAGCGCACGGCAGGCGCGAAGTTCGGCGGCGGCGTGCTCAGGAGAGTCTAACGCCTCCTCGTACGTTTCCGCGTCCGCCTCACAGGCCACCATCAGCTGGAGGTGCTCGATGGCGACCCGAATCCGCTCACCCATGTTGGGTGCCGGGGGCTCTGGCTCATTGCAGATGGCGGCCTTGATTCGTGACAGGGCCCACGGGTTCGAAATGGCGGCTCGGCCGACCATCACTCCGTCGCACCCGGTCTCGCGCATCATCCGAAGCGCGTCCGCGGGCGTCTTCACGTCGCCATTGCCGATGAGCGGCACTCGGACGGCCTCTCGCATCGCGGAGATCAGCCGCCAGTCGGCTTCGCCCTCGAAACCTTGCTTGGCAAAACGAGCGTGCAGCGTGATCATCTTGGCTCCCGCGTCCTGAAATCGGAGGGCCAGCTCTGGAGCGGCGAACAGGGAATAGTCCCAGCCGGCGCGTACCTTGACCGTGACGGGGACGCGTACGGCCTTCACGACGCTCTCGACGATGCGTGTGGCCAGATCCGGGTCCTTCAGAAGCGCCGCGCCCGAACCGGTTTTGCAGACCTTCGGGACCCAGCACCCCATGTTGATGTCCACGATGTCGGCACCCATCTCCTCGGCGATTCGCGCGGTCTCGGCCATGACTTCCGGTTCGGCGCCGAAGATCTGGATCCCCAGCGGGCGCTCGCCCGGGTGGATGCGCATCTTGCGGAACGTCTTCGTGGCGCCGTAGTGGATCGCCATGGCGCTGACGAACTCCGTGAACATGAGGCCCGGACCGGCGATGCGCTTGGCGATCAGCCGCATCGGCAGGTTCGTTACGTCCTCCATCGGCGCGAGCAGGAGCGGCGGGTCGATGGTGAGGTGGTCGATCCGGAACATCGGCGTTTCTACGTCTGAGTCTTGAAAACGAGAACAGAAATCTCGTGCACCTAGTAAAAATAAGGAACGTTCGTGGTGATTCTCGCAAGAGACGTCGCCGACACTAGTTAACCTGTTTGCTTGGAGGTCCGTGCTTGATTAGGAGAGCTTCGATTCTGCTGTTGGCGGCGTTGCCGGTCGGTGCCTTCGCCATCATTCCTCAACCGATGCCCGACGAGAACGACCCTCGGTTCTCGTTCGTCGGCCAGATCGGGGAAGCCTCGGGAGTGTTGGTCGCCCCGAACAAGGTTCTCACCGTGAAGCACATCGGGACGACCGCCTTCACCTTGCCGGGCGTGGGGACCTTCAACGCGATCTCGCGTGCTGAGCACCCGGACGCGGATCTGTCGATCATCACCATCGACGCGAATATCTCGAACTTCGCCACGATCTCGAACACAGAGCTCTGGTCGACGCGGAGCTCCATCGTCATGACTGGGTTCGGCAATACCGGCGCGCTTCGCGACGACGGGACGGGTTACGACGTTGTTGGCAATACCATGGGAGTTCGGCGAGCGGCCATCGGGCACGTTGACGACTTCGCAGTGTACGACCTGAGCTCAGAGCCCGCGTTCAACTCGCCGGAGACGGGCGATGCCTCCAGCGCCTCGCCGACGATCCTGTCCCTTCTGCGCCAGAACGGAGAGGGTGCCCTCGCCTCGGGAGACTCCGGCGGCGGCTGGTTTATCGAAGAAGGCGGGCAGTGGCGCCTGGTCGGCATCAACTCCTTCCTAGACAATCGCAGCGAGACGGCGCTCAACTACACGTTCAGCTCCGAGGTTTCCACCGGCTTCCTGAGTGCCGCCGTGAGCCTTCGGGACGTGCAGCCGTTCCTCCAAGCCAACGGGATCAACCCCGTTCCGGAGCCCGCGACAATGGTCGTACTGGGCCTGGGTGCACTCGTCACGACGCGCCGCCGAAAGCGAGCGTGACGATGGAGTGAGCGTCTGGTTTGGCAGTGCGGCGAGTCTTCGCCGCACTGCCAAACGGGACGGGCCGCAATCCCTGGGCCGTAGTCGGCGGATGGAATGAGGAAGTTGCGTTCGGTCTGGCCCTGTCACCCCGAGCGGACCCGAGGGATCTGACTGGAGACACTGACTACCCACGGTCAAGGCGCCGTCGCTTTGCGGTCTTAGCGTAATTCTCTTCCCCGGACGGCGCGAGGAGCGCCGGCTACATGCCCTGCGGGCGTACCCCTCGCCTCGGTGGTGGCCTGACCCTGAGTAGTCAGTGCCTGCGGTCAGGTCCCTCGGCTCCGCTCGGGATGACAGGGGCTCGTAGGTCGGGTGCCACCATCCCCCCTCCCGAACGCTGAACGCCGAACGCCGAACGCCGAACGCGGCGATTGACTCTGCCATAGGGCCACGCGCAAAATGCCTGCATCCCACCGACGGGTGAGAGGGAAGAGCAGAGCATGGCGAAGAAGCGCATCAATGTCGGCCTCATCGGCTATCAGTTCATGGGCAAGGCCCATTCCAACGCGTACCGGCAGGTAGGTCGATTCTTCGATCTTCCGGTGGAAGTCGGCATGCACACCCTGTGCGGCCGCAATCGCGAAGCCGTCGAAAAGGCGGCCGCCCAGTACGGCTGGGAGAACGTCGAGACCGACTGGCGAAAGGTGATCGAGAATCCCGAGATCGACGTCATCGACGTCTCGACCCCCGGCAATACGCACGCTGAGATTGCGATCGCCGCGGCGAAGGCGGGGAAGGCCGTCTTCTGCGAGAAGCCGATCGGCAACACCCTTGAGGAAGCCGAAGCGATGCTGAAGGCGGTGCAGGAGGCTGGCGTGCCGCACGCCGTCTTCCACAACTATCGCAAGGCCCCGGCCGTCGCACTGGCCAAGCGGATGATCGAGCAGGGCCGTCTCGGCACGATCTATCACATGCGGGCCACCTACCTGCAGGACTGGATCGCCGACCCGAACTTCCCGCTTGTCTGGCGGCTTCAAAAGGAAGTCGCGGGCTCGGGGACGCACGGCGACATCAACGCCCACATCATCGACCTCGGTCGCCACCTCGTGGGTGAGTTCGACGAAGTCGTCGGGACCCTGCACACCTTCGTGAAGCAGCGACCGAAGGCAGGCGCGATCAATGACAAGCTCGGTGCCGAGGCCACGAGTGAGATGGGCGAGGTCACCGTTGACGACGCGGCGATGTTCTTGGCGAAGTTCAAGAATGGGGCGCTCGGCACGTTCGAGGCGTCTCGGTTCGCAGTTGGCCGCAAGAACTACAACCGGTTCGAGATCAACGGCAGCAAGGGCTCGCTCGTGTTCAACCTCGAGCGGATGAACGAGCTTGAGTTCTTCAACAACGAGGATCCTGAAGGGGAGCAAGGCTTCCGCGTTATCCAGGCGACGGAGTCGGTGCACCCGTACGCCGGACAGTATTGGCCGGTGGCGCACATTATCGGGTACGAGCACACGTTCATCAACCTTCTCGCCGACGCGTTCACGAACCTTGCGGAAGGGAAGCGGATCGAGCCGGACTTCGTGGACGGCTACGAGAACCAGCGCGTTCTCGACGCGGTCGAGCAGAGCCACGAATCGCGAACCTGGGTCAAGCTCTAACGACGCAAGGTGGCCCTGCTCCTTTCATGAGCAGGGCCATCGGTTCGGCTATCACGCGTCCACGAGCGGAACCAGCTCGATGCGAGCGAGTGCGTGGGCGAGCTTTTCGAGCACCGCACGGCTCTCCGGCGTGTCCGCCGACCGGTCTTCCAGCAGCCGAGAGAACAGCTCGCACGCCTCACCGCGAGTCAGCCCAATCCACACCTGTTCTTGCGGCTCCAGCATGCCGAAAAGAATATTCGGCAACTACTCGACCAAGTTCGAGCGTATAGCGTCTAATCCTCGTAACCATGCGGAGCCTGAAGCGTCTTGCAAGTTCAAGAAGTTTCTTCCGCAAAAGGCCCGTGGTACCGACATAGGATCGGGACCAGGGAGCTAAGATTAGAGGTGGGAGGTTCTGTACCTCCGCGAAGGCCATGGGAAGGCGTCGATCGAAGATTGGGTTTGGGGTTCTCTTGGGCGCGCTGCCGTTTGCGGCGGGCGCTCAGGGGCCTATCAGCCTGGATGCTCCGAAGGCGGACGAGAAGCAGCAGACGGTTGCCCCCCTCGGCGGCACGCCCACGATCGACATCATCACGCTGCGGGCGCTCGGTCCCGGGGCTCCCTTACGGTTCGGCAACGTCATTCCGAACTCCGAGCGGATCCAGCTCGACGGCCTCGTGCTGAAGCCCGGCGTCGATTACATGATGGACAACGCCGTTGGCGTCGTCTATCTGAAGCGCGCCCAAAAGGCCGGCCAGACGCTCACCGTCACCTACCGCTACGACCCGAAGCCGGCGCCGGTCACCGGAAGCCAGTTCTCCGGCGGCAGCCCCTTCAAATTCAGCATGCTGCCGGGTGGCGGCCTCAACATGCTCATGGGCATGGGGATGACCGAGCGCGCCGCCGACGGCTCGGTGATGAGCAGCAACGTCTTCGGGTTCCAGAACGCCTTCAAGTTCGGGCAAGGCTCGATGAAGGGCCTGTACGTCTACGGCGATCGCCAGCGCTCGCAGAACCAGGCGGGGCTGACCTTCGCGCCGGGACACAAGGCCGGAGACGCCAGCACCGAAGAAGGGAAGTCTCAGCTGATCGTCCAGAACATCAGCGGCAAGGTGCTCGGCGGCGACGCTTCGGTCGACTACCAGGACATCTCGAAGAACTTCGCCAGCTTCGGTGCCATCCGCGACTCGGGTCTGACCGACGCGCAGATCTCGCGCCTGCAAGCAGAGCGAGGCCTCACCCGCAAGGGTCTGTCGTTCAACAACCTCAAATTCGGTGGCCTTGGTATCAGCAGCGCCTACCGTACCGTCGGCGATGAGACGGGCGGTATCTCTTGGCGCAGCCTCGGCGTGCAGCAGGGCGGACTCAAGGTCAACTGGTCCTCGCAGAAGGTCGACGCCGGGTTCAACCGATTCAAGGACATCGGAGAGGCCGACCGCGAGCAGCTGATGCGAGAGGCGGGCATGAGCCGCCAGAACTTCAGCACGGAGTTCGCCAACAAGGTCGGCAAGCTCAGCTACTCGGCGAACACGATCGAGGAAGACGCGTCCGGCAAGAAGATCCAGCGCCGCGAATTCGGTCTCGACGCCGGCAAGTTCTCGCTGCTCGTCGGTGAGCACGAGGTTGCCGAAGGGTTCAACCGCTTCCCGAGTCTGCTTGGCAACGAGCAGGCATCCTACGGCCGCGAAGCCGGGATGAAGCGGCAGTGGATGCGACTTTCGGCCGCCCTTATGGGCCCGAAGAACACGCCGCTCGCCTTCAGCCAGAGCCTCCTGAAAGGGAAGGACGGCGAGTTCCGCTCGCAAGACGCCAGTGTGGGCGGCAAGACCTGGAGCCTCCAGTACGCCACGCGAAACGTCGACCAGAAGTTCGACCGCCTAAACGCGATGGCCGAGGGCGAGATGGACAGCCACATCCGCGCGATCGGCGCGATGTACGGCAACGCCAACGTCAACGCCCCCGCCGAGCGCGGCTGGTTCCTGAAGAGCGCCGGCATCGACCGCACCTACACCGCGCTCAACGCTCAGCCGTTCAAGGGATGGAACCTGGCGATGAACAGCCTGAAGCTCAAGGGACAGCAGGCGGGCGGCGAAGTGACGCAGCTGTCGCTCGGCAACCAGAACCTGCAGGTGAACTACCGGCGCCAAAACCTTAGCTCCAAGTTCACCGAGATGACCTCGCTGATGCAGTTCGAGCAGCAGCGGCTCGGCAGCATCTCCGGTCTGGACCGTTCCGACCTCGGCATCAACATGAAGCTGGGCGGCACGAAGAACTTCGCGTTCAACCGAATGACGGCGGACACCGCCCTCGGCGGCGCGGAGCGAACCAGCGTCGCGTACCAGGACCGGCGGATCGACGTTCAGATGAACGCCCGTAAGGTCGACAGCGGATTCAACAACGTCAATCAGCTCGTCGACGCCGAGCGCGACCTTCTGATGAGCATGCGCGGCTTTGAGCAGCGTGACGCTCGACTGAAGTGGCAGCTGAACTCGAGCCTCAAGCTCGAGGGCTTCCTCTACGACGCGACGAACGATCAGACGGACGAGGTTCAGCGAATCCGACATCTGGTGCTCGACTGGGCACCGGACGGCACGAGCCGCGTCCACTTCACCAAGCTCGAGCAGAAGAACTCCGATCCGCTGAGCACGCTGTTCGCCAACAACGTGCAGCGCCTCTCGGTGGAGAAGAACTTCGGGCGACTCGGCCGGGTGAAGTTCCTCGACGAGAAGATCGCCTTCAACGGGAAGCACGGCAGCCAGCCCGACTCGCACCGTCAGTACCTCGCCTTCGAGACGAAGCTGACGGACAAGACGCGGCTGATGTCGGAGCAGACCCGAACTCGGTTCGAGAATGGCGACAAAGAGGACGTCAGCGCCAACACGATCAGCACGGAGCTGAACAAGCGAGTCGGCGTGAGCGTGACGGACGTAAACGTCGACCGTAAGGGCGACGAGAACGACGAGAAGAAGCGGAACTACGGCTTCTGGTTCGATCTCGGTCGCGGGCTTCGGCTGAACTACGGCTACGCCCGGCACCTACAGGGCGAAGACGCCGGGACATTGAACTCCACCGTCTCGCTCGGGCAGAACGCCGTCAACGCTCCGGACCAAACTGCTGCGATCCAGCAGGGCCAGCTCGGCAACTTGTTGGTCGGCGGCGCGTACGGCGTGAACGAGTGGGACAAGGACAGCCGAACCCAGGCGTTCAGCAACATCAACCTGAGCACCCACAAGCCGTTCGGCATGGGGCCGTTCAGCAACCTCAAGTTTAACTTCGGCCTCGACACGGCAGCGGACTACAGCAAGTGGGTCCGCGAGCGCCGCCTCATCGGCATCTCGGGCAACATCGGCTCCAACTCGTTCGCCTACGAGTACAAGGGCCAGATGCACCAGAGCGGCTACCGAGGCATCGACCGAACGTACCAGTTCAAGACGGACCAGTCGGAAAAGCGCCTGCTTCGCGCGAGCCTCTTCTACCGCGTTCGCACGTTCCCGTGGGATGAGCAGGCGATCTTCCGTGACTTCAACATCGCGGCTCGCCCCTGGAAGAACATCGAGATCTCGCACCAGCTTCAGACGAATCCGCTGCAGACGCAGCCGGACTTCTTCGGGCCGGCGGATGCGCTCATCGGATCGATTCCGCGCGCGGCTCGCAGCAACAAGTGGCGCGTCGACTACAAGACCAGCCCGAACTTTACGGTCGGTGGCTTCTGGGAAGAGCTGATCAGCGAGCAGACGAACCACATGGTGAGAACCGGTGGCATGAATCTGAAGCTGTTCGAAAAGAGCGGCTCGCCGATCCTCCTGACTTACGGCCTCGAGCAGAACAGCCGCCCGGACCTGCGACGCACGCTGCATCGATACAGCTTCCAATTCGACCAGCGACCGGGACCCAATCAGGTGCTGTCGCTGTTCCTCGGTAACGTCAGCTATCAGCACAGCATCGAAGACGGCTTCCGCCGCAACAACTGGTCGATGCGACTCGACTACCAGCTCCGCTTCTGGAGCAAGTAGGGTCTTTCTAGAACGGTCTTGCGAAGGCGGAGGGCGATCAGCCCTCCGCCTTCTTCTTTCGCATTCGATGCCGTTCCGTTGCCGCTCCGGGGCGTTACGCCTCGTTTTCGTCTTTTGCGTCGGTCTAGACGGTGGAGCGAGGTACAACCGCCCCCATGGAGATCGTGCCCTTTGGCGGCTGGGAGCGTAATGCCCGGCTCGTCTGCAACGACGTCGAGTTGATCGTGACTCTCGAGGTTGGCCCCCGCGTCATCTCGTTTGGAGCAATCGGCGGACCGAACCTATTCGTGGTGCACCAAGGCGATGCGGGCCAGACCGGCGGGGACCATTTCCGGGGTTATGGCGGCCACCGGCTGTGGATCGCACCGGAAGAGGCGAAGCGAACCATGCAGCCGGACAACGACCCGGTGGAGTACACGATGGACGGCGACGCGCACGTCTTCACCGCGCGGCCGGACACCTACCACACGCAGAAGGAGATCCGGATTCGCCCCGAGCCGGAGAACGACCGGTTCGTATTGGAGCACCGAATCTACAACCACTCGCCGTACGAGCTCGAGCTGGCGGCTTGGACTCCCACGCAGTGCGTCGGCGGAGAAGTGATCTTCCCGCAGGCGCCGTACGAGACGCATGAGCAGCGGCTGCTGCCGGCACGCCCGCTGGTCCTCTGGGGTTACAGCAAGATGCAGGACCCCCGTTGGACCTGGGGCGATCAGGTAGTCCGGTTGCGCCACAGCTCCGATCCTGAGCCGCAGAAGGTCGGCGCGCTCGTCGCCCAAGGCTACGCCGCGTGCTGGCAGGAGGGCGGTTTGTTCCTCAAGCGCTTCGCGTGCGAGGAGGGTGCGGTCTACCCGGACATGGGCTGCAACTTCGAGACCTTCACGCGCGACGACATGCTCGAAATCGAGTCGCTCGCGCCAATGGAGATTATCGCGCCGAACGCCTACACGGAGCACACCGAGGTCTGGTACCTCGTTCGGGGTGAGCGACCGCCGACGGACGATGCCGAGTGCGCCAAGTGGCTCGCCGCCCTCGCGGAGAGCCGACCGCTAGCCTAAGGACTAGCGGCGACGTGGCCGGGGCGGCACCGACCAGAGGCCTTGAGGTAGCTCGAGCCGCGGTCGGGTGAAGGCCTGCTCCGGCTTAAGGATTAGACGGGCCCCTTCGGCGTTGATGGCGTGGATCCCCTCGTCGTGCCGCGAGGGGCCGTCCTTCTTGAAGGCACCGCTCTTGGTATCCGGGAAGGCCAGCCGCGTCACGTGCGTGCTCTGCTGATCCGGATAGTCGTTCGTGTTGCTCCACCCGATCGCGAACGAGTCCGACGGCGACGGATTTCCGTTCCGGTCGAGGAGCGGGAAGGGATCGAACGTATCTCGCGCGCCTCGATTGGAGGTTTCGGCAAGGATGACGGTGGAGCTTCGGGATTCGATGCTCGTCAGCGGGTAGCCCCCGTACGGCATGTACATCCCGTAGGTGATGCCTTGCTGGCCACCTTCGACCGAGATCTGTCCGACCTCTTCCGGAGTTGCCGCCGGACAGGTGAGCTTCGCTCGGGTGTTCATTAACGGCTGAATGTCGCTCGCCCACGTGTAAGGCACGCCACCCGTCGCCTCGAGCTCAGGAACGTTCGGGAGCGCCTCGACCATGATCGGCGGTAGCCGGTCGTCTTTGCTGGCCGCGTAGAGGAACACCGCTTCCTGGATCGACTTCAGGTTTTGCGCGCACAGGGCGCGCTGGCTGCGTCGCTCCAGGATCGAGTAGATCGGCCACAGGAAGACAGCAAGCACCGCGAGCGCGATGAGGATCACGCGGAAGTCGCGCTTGGAGACGTACTGAGACCCTCGGGGGATCTCACCTTCCGGCAGCGTCGGATCGTACGCTCCGCCCTCGCTCATCGCGCGTAGCTCACTTGCGCCGTGAAGGTGCTGCCCAAGCCGTACTGCGACAGAACCTCGGGGAGGCGCCGCTCATCGACCACGAGCCGGGTGCCGCGGCCGTCTCGAACCGGGATCTGACCCATCTGAATGTCCTGCGGTTTCACGTCTTTGCCGAAGAACGCCAGGCTCACGATCTGGTCCGCATCGAGCGCGTTGCCGAGCACGCTCTTCGCTTCCTCGGCGACCTCGGGGATCAGCATCGGCTTGCTCATCACCCGGTTCTTGAAGGCGACGAGAAACTTCTTCTGGTTCTCCTGCCGCTCGAAATCGGTGATCGCCCCGTGCTTACCCTTGCGGTACCGCACGTAGCACATCGCGTCGTAACCGTTCAGCACCTGCTTACCCGGCTGAAAATCGATAAACAGTCCGCCGGCTCGATCGGTGTACTCCATCGGTTTGTCGATTATCATCGGCACGCCGCCGAGCATGTCGACCACCTTCTGGAAGGCGTCGTAGTCGAGCGTGATCACCTTGTCGATGCCGACACCCGGAAGGATGTGCTCCACCGCCTGCTTCGTGAGATCGGCTTCCTGCCCGGGCTGAGCGATGGCATGGTAGGCGTTGATCTTCATCGAGCGGTAGCCGGGAAGCTGGCACTCGGTGTCTCGGGGAATCGAGACGCCCGAGATCCGCTTGTTCTTGAAGTCGAGCTTCGCTACGAGCATCATGTCCGTGCGAGCTTGCTTCTTGAGGACCTTCTTGCCGCCTGGAGCGAGGTCCACGTCACAGCCCAGAAGGAGAACGGTCAGCTCGTCGCGGTAGAAGACTTGCTGCGGCGGCTTTTCGCGAATCGCCTGGCTGATCGCCGCTTTAATGACCGTGCTGCGACTGACGCGCTCTGCCACGGCACCGCCGGCGACGAAGAGGCTAAGGAACGCGACGTACGCGATGGCGCCGACCACGCGCTTCCACATCGGCTTCGGCTTCGACTTCACCCTCGGCTGGGGCTTCGACTTGGTTTTGGTCCTCATAGCGGTAGCGGGTCCGGATTATGGCAGACGAGTCTGTTAACGTCCTCCCGCAGCGAGGCGTTCCGCAATTACGTAGCGGTCCCCGCTAATCTCCGCAGTGCGGGAAGGCGACGCGGAAGGTAGATCCCTCCCCAAGCTCGCTTTCGATCGTGACCTTGGCGTCGTGGGTCTGCGCCAGTTCAAGCACGATCTTCATGCCCCAGCCCGAGCCGCTCCCCTTGTCCCATTGGCTGCGCGCGTTGCCGCTCAGAATGCGCTCGGCCGTCTCCCGTGTCATGCCGGGGCCAGTGTCCGAGACCTCGAGGAAGTGCGTTTGATTCGAGAACCAGTACCGCACGACCACCTCGCCGTACATCTGGCCGTCCTCGTCTTCGGCGAGCGGTTCCGCCTGAACGTCGTCCGGCAGGGTTTCCTTGACTGCCTTGATCGCGTTGCCCACGAGGTTCTGAACGATGCGGAACAGGTAGAGCTCGTCGTGGAGGGTGGCGGGCGCGTTCTCGTCGATCTCGAAGCGGAGCGCGACGTGGTTTGCCCGGGCTTCGGTCGCGAGGAAGGCGCCGCTGGTCTCGATGGTGGGCGACATGAGCGCGACTTCTTTGTTCGCCCGGAGCGCCCGGCCCGCGGACATGTCGGAGATCAGCCGCGAGTAGCCGACGACCCGGTCGACGGAGCTCTTCAGGTCACCGAACATCGGTTCAAGAGCCTCGACGTACATCTTCGTCGGCGCGTCCATCCCCCGTTTGGTGAGCTGGTCTTTGAGGCCGTGCATCGCCATGTCGCTGAAGCTGAGCGTCGCGTAGAGACTTGCCGCGAGGTTGCCGATGTCGTGACCGACCTTGCCCATGCCGAGGAGCGTCGAGGCGCGAGAGCTCTCTTCGGTGAGGCGATAGTTCATGTACGCCATCGTCGCGACGGCGGAGACGGTGTCGAGCACCGCCATGTCCGTGGCGTCGAAGCTGCCGTCCACCTTGTTGATGAGCTGGACGACGCCGATCGGCATCTCGTCCTCCATCATCAGCGGCGTCGCCACCATGCTCCGCACCGGCACTCCCGTGGCCTTCTCGAACGGATTCCAGTCCGCCTGCGGCTTCTCGGGAAAGTCTCGGCACACCGTTCGACGACTGGTGAACGCCTCGCCCGCCATCCCGAAGTCCTCGGCCATGTCGAGCGACGGCAACTTCTCCCGGACGTCCTCGGGAAGGACGTGCTGGAACTTCAGCCGGTGGGCGCTCGGGTCGTGGAGGTAGATGGTGCCTCCCGACGCTCCGACCGCCTCGACGCAGATCGCCAGCACATCCTTCATGAGCAGGTTGAAGTTGCCGCTACTCGCTAGTTTGCGAGTGGCGAGCTGAACCGCTCGGATGAGCTGAGCGTTGTCGTGCATCCGGTCCTGAAGTGTACTAGAAGTCATCCCGTGCCTTTGTCAGCCTCTGCCTCGTTGCGCTCACGCTGTTGAGCGAACTCGCTGAGTCTCGCTGCGACGTCCCGTTCCTCCCCTCGGTCCGTCGGCGTGTAATAACGACGACCGCTTAGGGACTCCGGAAGGTTCTGCTGTTGAACAACGCCGCCATCGAAGTCGTGCGCGTATCGGTAACCGGCGCCGAACCCCAGGTCCTTCATGGTTCGTGTCGGCGCATTCCTTAGATGCAACGGCACCGGATCGTTCCGAGTTTCCCGAACATCGGCCAAAGCGGCTTTGTACGCCGCGTAAATCGCGTTGCTCTTGGGCGCCGCAGCAAGGTACGCCACCGCCTCAGCCAACGCAAGCGCGCCTTCGGGCATGCCCTGAAAGTGCATCGCCTGCTGCGCCGCCATCGTGATTGGGAGTGCTCGGGCGTCTGCGAGGCCGACGTCTTCGGTCGCCATTCGCACGATTCTTCGGGCCAAGTACATCGGGTCTTCGCCCCCTTCGAGCATGCGCGCCAGCCAATAG
>Ga0164290_1001404_pt1 | contig 35937 bp, 45 predicted proteins | sample Micstemetagenome_FD_108782 | JGI IMG/M metagenome (GOLD analysis project Ga0164290, IMG submission 108782) | Contaminated culture microbial community from soil near Moab, Utah, USA - Microcoleus steenstrupii SON62 (Illumina Assembly) | ecosystem: Environmental > Terrestrial > Soil > Soil crust...
AGTCCTCTTACCGCGCTTCGAGGCGACCTGAAGGCAACTTCAGGTCGCTTTTTCTTTGCCCTGGCATTGATTTGTCTTGGCGGCCGCCCGAACTCGCGCTTAGAATCGCGGGCTTTCCCCGATGTGGGGGAGTAGTGCATGCGCCCGTCAGGACGCAATGTGCGCAAGGGCGCCCGGCCAATCGATGTCGGGTGTGTCAAACAAAGGCCTCTCGCTAGAGGCTGGAGAAAGCAATGAGTCTTAGCAATCGCATCGGATTGCTGGGCCGCAAGGTGGGCATGATGCGCATCTACACGGACGACGGCGACGCCGTTCCCGTGACGGTGCTGGACGTGTCCAACAACCGCGTGGTCCAGGTCAAGACCGAGGAGTCCGACGGGTACAGCGCCGTGCAAGTGGCGTTCGGCGCCCGCAAGGCGTCCCGTGTCAGCAAGCCGGAAGCCGGACACTTCGCCAAGGCGGGTGTCGAGGCCGGTGAGGTGCTGAAGGAGTTCCGCGTCACCGCCGAAGTCGCCGCCGAGTACAAGCCTGGCGCCGCCGTGCCTGTGACCCTGTTTGCGGTCGGCCAGCTGGTTGACGTGCAGGGCACCTCGATCGGTAAGGGCTACGCCGGCACCATCAAGCGCCACAACTTCAGCTCGCAGCGCGCGTCGCACGGCAACAGCCGTTCGCACAACGTGCCGGGCTCGATCTCGATGGCGCAGGATCCGGGTCGCGTGTTCCCCGGCAAAAAGATGACTGGCCACATGGGCGACGAAACCGTCACCACCCAGAACCTGGACATCGTGCGCATCGACGAAGCCCGCCAGCTGCTGCTGGTCAAGGGCGCCGTTCCGGGCAGCAAGAACGGCCATGTGGTCGTGCGCCCGGCCGTCAAGGCCAAGAGCAAGGGAGCCCAGTGATGCAGATCGAGCTCCTGAACGAGCAAGGTCAGGCCACCGGCAAGGTGGACGCTCCTGACACCGTCTTCGCGCGTGACTACAACGAAGCCCTGGTGCACCAGGTGGTCGTGGCCTTCCAGGCCAACGCTCGCCAAGGCACCCGCGCCCAGAAGGATCGCGGCGAAGTCAAGCATTCGACGAAGAAGCCTTTCCGTCAAAAGGGTACGGGCAACGCCCGCGCCGGTATGACCTCGTCGCCGCTGTGGCGCGGAGGCGGTCGGATTTTCCCGAACCGCCCGGATGAGAACTTCACCCAGAAGCTGAACAAGAAGATGTATCGCGCCGGCATGGCCGCCATCCTCTCGCAGCTGGCTCGTGAAGGTCGCCTGGCCGTCGTCGACTCGATCAAGGTCGAGGCCCCGAAGACCAAGCTGCTGGCTGCCAAGTTCAAGGCCATGGGCCTGCAGTCGGTGTTGTTCATCGACGAGCAGATCGATGACAACCTGTTCCTCGCGTCGCGCAACCTGCCGCATGTGCTGGTCGTCGAGCCGCGTCACGCCGACCCGCTGTCGCTGGTGCACTACAAGAAGGTGCTGGTGACCAAGGCCGCCATGGAGCAGCTCAAGGAGATGTTCGAATGAGCGCGCCGAAGAAGTTCGATGAAGGCCGCCTGGCTCAAGTGCTGCTTGCTCCGATCGTGAGCGAGAAGGCCACCCAGGTTGGCGAGAAGCACAACCAAGTGCTGTTCAAGGTGATGCGCGACGCCACCAAGCCGGAAATCAAGGCTGCCGTGGAGCTGATGTTCAAGGTCGAAGTGGCCGCGGTCAGCGTCGTCAACATCAAGGGCAAGACCAAGCGCTTCGGTGGCCGTGTCGGTCGTCGCGACCACGTGAAGAAGGCCTATGTGGCCCTCAAGCCGGGTCAAGAGCTGCAATTTGGGGAGGCCGCGTAATGGCTGTCGTCAAAGTCAAACCGACCTCGCCCGGCCGCCGTGCCGTGGTCAAGGTGGTGCACAAGCACCTGCACAAGGGCGAAGGCTACGCGCCGCTGCTCGAACCGCAGAAGCAGAACTCGGGCCGCAACAACAACGGCCACATCACGATGCGCCACAAGGGCGGTGGTCACAAGCACCACTACCGCGTCGTTGATTTCCGTCGCACCAAGGACGGCATTCCGGCGAAGGTCGAGCGCATCGAGTACGACCCGAACCGCACCGCGCACATTGCATTGCTTTGCTATGCCGACGGTGAGCGCCGCTACATCATTGCCCCGCGTGGCATTGAGGTGGGCGCGCAGCTGATGTCGGGCGCCGAAGCGCCGATCAAGCCGGGCAACACCCTGCCGATCCGCAACATCCCGATCGGCGCGACCATTCACTGCGTCGAGTTGATGCCCGGCAAGGGCGCGCAGATCGCGCGTTCGGCTGGCACCTCGGTGACGCTGATGGCTCGCGACGGCGCTTACGCGCAGATTCGTCTGCGTTCGGGCGAAGTGCGCCGCGTGCACATCGACTGCCGCGCCACGCTGGGTGAGGTCAGCAACGAAGAGCACAACCTGCGCCAGTACGGCAAGGCCGGTGCCAAGCGTTGGCTGGGCATCCGCCCGACCGTTCGTGGTACCGCCATGAACCCGGTGGATCACCCGCACGGTGGTGGCGAAGGCCGTACCGGTGAAGGTCAGGTCCCTGTGTCGCCGTGGAACACGATGACCAAGGGCTTCCGCACCCGTTCCAACAAGCGCACGCAGACGTTCATCGTCTCGCGTCGCAAGAAATAAGGGGTAGGCCATGAGTCGTAGCCTCAAGAAGGGCCCGTTCGTTGACGCCCACCTGATGGCCAAGGTCGAGAAGGCCTCGGTCAACAAGGACAAGAAGCCGATCAAGACCTGGTCGCGTCGTTCGACGATCCTGCCCGAGTTCATCGGTCTGACGATCGCCGTGCACAACGGCCGCCAGCACGTTCCGGTCTATGTGAGCGACCAGATGGTCGGTCACAAGCTGGGCGAGTTCGCGCTGACCCGTACGTTCAAGGGTCACCCGGCGGACAAGAAGGCTGGTAAGAAGTAAGGATGCCAACGATGGAAACCAAAGCAATCGTTCGTGGCGTTCGCCTCTCCTCGGACAAGGGCCGCCTGGTGGCGGACATGATCCGTGGCAAGAAGGTCGATCAAGCCCTCAACATCCTGACCTTCACCCAAAAGAAGGCCGCCGGCATCATCAAGAAGGCTCTGGAGTCGGCAATCGCCAACGCCGAGCACAACGACGGTGCCGACATCGACGCCCTGAAGGTGACCTCCATTTACGTGGAACAAGGCACTGTGCTCAAGCGCTTCACCGCGCGTGCCAAGGGCCGTGGCAACCGCATCAGCAAGCCGACGTGTCACATCTACGTGACCGTGGGCAACTGAGGGTAGGAAGACTATGGGACAAAAGATCCATCCGGTTGGCTTCCGCCTTCCTGTTACCCGCAATTGGTCGTCGCGCTGGTACGCGTCGAGCCGCAACTTCGCCGGCATGCTGGCCGAAGACCTGCAGGTTCGCGAGTTCCTGAAGACCAAGCTGAAGAATGCCGCGGTCTCGCGCATCCTCATCGAGCGCCCCGCCAAGAACGCCCGCATCACCATCTACTCGGCACGTCCGGGTGTGGTCATCGGTAAGAAGGGCGAGGACATCGAGAACCTGAAGGCTCAACTCGGCAAGTTGCTGGGCGTGCCGGTGGCCGTGAACATCGAAGAAGTGCGCAAGCCTGAGGTCGATGCTCAACTGATCGCCGACTCGATCACCCAGCAGCTCGAGAAGCGCATCATGTTCCGCCGTGCGATGAAGCGTGCGATGCAGAACGCCATGCGCCTCGGTGCCCAAGGCATCAAGATCATGAGCGCCGGCCGTCTGAACGGCATCGAAATCGCCCGTACCGAGTGGTACCGCGAAGGTCGCGTGCCGCTGCACACCCTGCGCGCGGACATCGACTACGGCACCTCGGAAGCCAAGACCACCTACGGCGTCATCGGCGTCAAGGTCTGGGTCTACCGTGGCGACCGCCTGGCCAATGGCGAGGCGCCGGTGCTGAAGAGCGTCGAAGGTGAAGACGATCGTCGCAACCGCCGTCCGGGCCGTCCTGGTCCTGGTCGTGGTCGTGATGGCAAGCCGGGCGAAGGCGGAGCGGGTGACCGTCCGCGTGGCCGCGTGGTGCGCAAGCCCGAGGGCGGCGCCCCGGGTTCGGGCGCCTAAGGAGACAAGAACATGCTGCAACCAGCACGCCGCAAGTTCCGCAAGGAACAGAAGGGCCGTAACACCGGCGTCGCCACCCGTGGCGCCGACGTCTCGTTCGGTGAATTCGGCCTCACGGCCACCGAGCGCGGTCGTATCACGGCCCGTCAAATCGAAGCCGCCCGCCGTGCCATCTCGCGCCACATCAAGCGCGGTGGCCGCATCTTCATCCGTATCTTCCCGGACAAGCCGATCAGCAAGAAGCCGGCCGAAGTGCGGATGGGTAACGGCAAGGGCAATCCTGAGTACTACGTTGCCGAGATCGTTCCGGGCAAGGTGCTCTACGAACTCAATGGCGTTCCCGAGCAGCTCGCTCGCGAGGCGTTCACTCTGGCCGCAGCCAAGCTGCCGCTGAAGTGCACCTTCGTCGAGCGCCGTATCGGCGCCTAAGGGGAAGACAGATGAAAGCATCTGAACTGCGCGCCAAGGATGTGGCTGCGCTCGAGGCTGAGGTCAAGTCGCTGCTCAAGGCCCATTTCGGTCTGCGCATGCAAAAGGCCACCCAGCAACTGCAAAACCACACCCAGCTGGGCAACACGCGTCGCGATATCGCTCGCGTGAAGACCATCCTGGCCGAGAAGAAGAAGGAGGCATCGCAATGAGTGAAGCCACCACCAAGGCTGCCGCCAAGGTCGTCCGCACCTTCGTCGGTCGTGTCGTCAGCGACAAGCGCGCCAAGACGGTTACCGTGCTCGTCGAGCGTCATGCCAAGCACGCTCTCTACGGCAAGATCGTTGCCACCAGCCGTAAGTACCACGCCCACGATGAGTCGGGTGCGTACAAGATGGGCGACGTGGTCGAGATCTCGGAGAGCCGTCCGCTGTCCAAGACCAAGAGCTGGGTTGTGACCCGCCTGGTTGAAAAGGCCGAAGCGGTTTAAGGTTTCGCCTTCGCCCTGACACTGGCCGCAGCTCGCGAAAGCGACTGCGGCCCTTTTCATTCCTGCTCCAGGAGATACCCATGATCGAAGTCGGCCACCGACTGCCTGCTACCACCCTTTACGAGTACGTGGAGATTGCGACTGAGGGTTGCGCCGTTGGCCCCAATCCGATCGATGCTTCCAAGGAGGCCGCTGGAAAAACCGTGCTGCTCTTCGCACTGCCGGGTGCATTCACGCCAACCTGTTCGGCCCAGCACCTGCCCGGTTACATCGCCCAGTGGGATGCCTTGAAGGCCAAGGGCGTCGACGAAATCTGGTGCGTCTCCGTCAACGACGCCTTTGTGATGCACGCCTGGGGAAAATCGGCTGGCGCGGACGACAAGGTTCGGATGCTGGCAGATGGCAGCGCCGAGCTGGCGAAGGCGCTGGGGCTGACTCTGGATTTAACGGCCCGCGGCATGGGCTTGCGATCCGCCCGCTTCGCCATGGTGGTCAGGGACGGCGTTGTCAGTGATCTCCAGCTCGAAGCGCCCGGCAAGTTCGAGGTCAGCCGCGCGGAGAACATGCTCGCCAGGCTGTAACTCCGACGACCTTAGTCGACGCCGTGCGTCTACCGATCGCCACGTCAAACTGGAATCGCCCCTTGACGCACGGGGACGACGTCGAGCATAATGCAAGGCTTCGCTGAGTAAAGCCGCGCCCTACGGGTGCAACCAGGCTAGAAAAGCTTTTTCTGCCCTCAACCGCCAAGAGCGCCGGCAACGGAGTTCGAGGCTTACGGGCCCAAGACTGCCTCGTGGGTGCTGCTGCGCCGGCGGGGAAAAGTTGGGATAAGACATGATCCAAATGCAATCGCGGCTTGACGTCGCGGACAACACGGGCGCGAAGTCCGTCATGTGCATCAAGGTGCTGGGTGGCTCCAAGCGTCGGTACGCCGGCATTGGTGATGTCATCAAGGTCAGCATCAAGGAAGCTGCGCCGCGTGGCCGCGTCAAGAAGGGCGAGGTCTACAACGCCGTGGTCGTGCGCACCGCCAAGGGCGTGCGCCGCCAAGATGGTTCGCTGGTGAAGTTCGACGGCAATGCCGCCGTGCTGCTGAATGCCAAGCTCGAGCCGATCGGCACCCGCATCTTCGGCCCCGTGACGCGTGAACTGCGCAGCGAGCGCTTCATGAAGATCGTGTCGCTGGCTCCTGAAGTGCTCTGACGCGAGAAGGACGGACGTCATGAACAAGATTCGTAAGGGCGACGAGGTCATCGTGTTGACCGGTCGCGACAAGGGCAAGCGCGGCACCGTTTCGGTCCGCGTCGATGCCGATCATTTGATCGTGGACGGCGTGAACGTTGCCAAGAAGCACGTCAAGCCGAACCCCATGAAGGGCACGACGGGCGGTGTGGTCGACAAGACCATGCCGATCCACCAATCCAACGTCGCCATCTTCAACGCGGCCACCGGCAAGGCCGACCGCGTTGGGATCAAGCTGCTCGAAGACGGCAAGAAGGTCCGCGTCTTCAAGAGCAGTGGCGCCGAAATCAAGGTCTGAGGTCGCCATGGCACGTTTGCAAGCGATTTACCGCGAGAAGATCGTCCCGGCTCTCATTGAGAAGTTCGGCTACACCTCGGCCATGCAGGCTCCCCGCATCACCAAGATCACGCTCAACATGGGCGTGAGCGAGGCGGTTGCCGACAAGAAGGTCATGGATCACGCCGTCGGCGACCTGACCAAGATTGCCGGCCAGAAGCCTGTCGTCACCAAGACCCGCAAGGCCATCGCGAACTCCAAGGTTCGCGAGAACGTGCCGATCGGCGCCATGGTCACGCTGCGCGGCACCACCATGTATGAGTTCCTGGATCGCTTCGTGACGATTGCGCTGCCCCGCGTGCGCGATTTCCGCGGCATCTCGGGTCGTGCTTTTGACGGTCGTGGCAACTACAACATCGGCGTCAAAGAGCAGATCATCTTCCCCGAGATCGACTACGACAAGGTTGATGCGCTGCGTGGCCTGAACATCAGCATCACGACGACCGCGAAGACCGACGAGGAAGCGAAGGCCCTTCTGGCTGCCTTCAAGTTCCCGTTCAAGAACTGAGGCACCCAATGGCAAAGCTTTCGATCAAGCAGCGCGAAGAGAAGCGCGAGAAGTTGGTGGCCAAGTTCGCCAAGAAGTACGCCGAGCTGAAGGCCGTCATCAATGACGCCAAGCGCTCGGATGAAGAGCGCTACGCCGCTCGCCTGGAGCTGCAGAAGCTGCCGCGCAACGCCAACCCGACCCGCCTGCGCAATCGCTGCGAGTTGACCGGCCGTGCCCGTGGCACCTTCCGCACCTTCGGCCTGGGCCGCAGCAAGATCCGTGAACTGGCATTCAAGGGTGACATCCCCGGTGTCATCAAGGCCAGCTGGTAATCGGCAGGATTTGGAGAGTTACCCATGAGCATGAGTGATCCCATCGCCGACATGCTGACGCGCATCCGCAATGCGCAGTTGGTTGAAAAGTCGAGCGTGAGCATGCCCTCCTCCAAGCTCAAGGCCGCCATTGCCGCTGTCTTGAAGGATGAGGGTTACATCGAGAGCTTCCAGGTCCGTGGCGACGCCGCCCGTCCTGAGCTCGAGATCGAACTGAAGTACTACGCCGGCCGTCCGGTGATCGAGCGCATCGAGCGCGTGAGCCGTCCCGGCCTGCGCATCTACAAGGGTCGTCACGACATTCCGTCGGTGATGAACGGCCTCGGTGTCGCCATCATCACCACGCCGAAGGGCGTGATGACGGACCGCAAGGCTCGCCAAGCCGGTATCGGCGGCGAAGTCCTCTGCTACGTCGCCTAAGCGCCAGGAGATATCGCAATGTCCCGCGTTGGAAAAATGCCGGTCGCGATCCCGCAAGGCGTGGATGTGACCCTGTCGAATGAAACCATCAGCATCAAGGGCGCCCAAGGCACCCTGGTGCGCAACCAGCATGCGCTGGTCAAGGTGGTCAATGCCGCTGGCAGCCTGACGTTCGCTCCGGCGAATGACAGCGCCGAAGCCGATGCCATGAGTGGCACCATGCGCGCCCTGGTGGCGAACATGGTGCAAGGCGTCAGCAAGGGCTTCGAGCGCAAGCTGAACCTGGTGGGCGTGGGCTTCCGTGCCCAAGCCGCCGGTAGCAAGCTGAACCTGCAAATCGGTTTCTCGCACCCCGTGGTGAAGGACATGCCGGCCGGTATCAAGGTCGAGTGCCCGACGCAAACGGAAATCCTGATCAAGGGCGCCGACCGCCAGGTCGTTGGCCAGATCGCTGCTGAGGTGCGCGCCTTCCGTCCGCCCGAGCCCTACAAGGGCAAGGGCATCCGCTATGCGGACGAGAAGGTCGTCATCAAAGAGACCAAGAAGAAGTAAGGAGCCGCAGCATGCTGAACAAAAAAGAGCAGCGACTGCGCCGTGCGCGTCAGACCCGTGTGCGCATCGCGCTGCAGGTCAAGGCGCGCCTCACGGTGTTCCGCTCGAACCTCCACATCTACGCGAACCTGATCTCGGAAGACGGCAGCAAGGTGCTCGCCACCGCGTCGACCGCCGAGAAGGAGCTGCGCGACGCGCTCAAGGGCAATGGCGGCAACGTCGCCGCGGCGCAGCTGGTCGGCAAGCGCATCGCCGAGAAGGCGAAAGCGGCCGGCGTCGAAGCCGTGGCTTTCGACCGTGCGGGCTACGCCTATCACGGCCGCATCAAGGCTTTGGCCGATGCAGCCCGTGAAGCCGGCCTGAAGTTCTAAGCACTCGGAGTAATCGAAATGGCAAAGTTTCAACCCCGCGTGCAGGACGAAGGTCGCGACGACGGTCTGCGCGAGAAGATGATCGCGGTGAACCGCGTCACCAAGGTCGTGAAGGGCGGTCGTATCCTCGGTTTCGCGGCGCTGACCGTGGTTGGTGACGGCGATGGCCGCATCGGCATGGGCAAGGGCAAGGCGCGTGAAGTGCCGGTCGCTGTGCAGAAGGCCATGGAAGCGGCACGCCGCAACATGTTCAAGGTCGCACTGCGCAATGGCTCGGTTCACCACAACGTGATCGGTGAGCACGGCGCTTCGCGCGTCATGCTGGCCCCGGCTCCCACCGGTACCGGCGTCATCGCCGGCGGCCCGATGCGCGCCGTGTTCGAAGTGATGGGCGTGACCGATATCGTGAGCAAGAGCCACGGTTCGACCAACCCCTACAACATGGTCCGTGCGACGCTGGATGCGCTGAAGCGCTCGAGCACGCCGGCTGAGGTCGCCGCCAAGCGCGGCAAGACCGTCGAAGAGCTGTTCAACTGAACGGCCCCGGAGGACGTATGTCTGAAAAGAAGACTGTGACGGTCAAGCTGGTGCGCAGCATTGCTGGCACCCGTGAAAGCCACCGCGCCACCGTGCGCGGCCTGGGTCTGCGCAAGCTGAACAGCCAAAGCACCCTGGAAGACACCCCCGCCGTGCGCGGCATGATCACCAAGGTCCAGTACCTGGTGCAGGTGCTCTGAGGACAAGACGATGGAACTGAACACGATCAAGCCCGCAGCGGGTGCCAAGCATGCCAAGCGCCGTGTCGGCCGTGGCATCGGCTCCGGCCTGGGCAAGACCGCCGGTCGCGGTCACAAGGGTCAGAAGTCGCGGGCCGGTGGTTACCACAAGGTCGGCTTTGAAGGCGGTCAGATGCCGCTTCAGCGCCGCCTGCCCAAGCGCGGTTTCAAGTCGGCCTCGCTGAAGTTCAACGCCGAAGTCACGCTCAGCGACCTTCAGCGCCTTGGCGCCGAGACCATCGATCTGCTGACCCTGAAGGCCGCCGGCCTCGTGGGCGAGTTGATCAAGGTCGTCAAGGTGATCAAGTCGGGCGAGCTGAGCCGCAAGGTCGAGCTCAAGGGCATCGGAGCCACGGTGGGCGCGAAAGCGGCCATCGAGGCGGCCGGCGGCTCGGTTGCAGCTGAGTAAGCACTAGGACCCTGCCTTGGCTTCCAACGCGTCCACGCTGGTGAAATCAGGTCGTTTCGGCGACCTGAAGCGTCGGCTTGTCTTCCTGCTGCTGGCATTGGTGGTGTACCGCATCGGCGCGCACATCCCGGTGCCAGGCATTGACCCCGAACAGCTGAAGCAGCTTTTCTCGAGTCAGCAGGGCGGCATCCTCAGCCTGTTCAACATGTTCTCGGGCGGGGCGCTGTCTCGCTTCACCGTGTTCGCGCTGGGCATCATGCCGTACATCTCGGCGTCCATCGTGATCCAGCTGATGACCTATGTGGTCCCCAGCTTCGAGGCGCTGAAGAAGGAAGGCGAGGCAGGCAAGCGCAAGATCACGCAGTACACGCGTTATGCGACGCTGGGCCTGGCGCTTTTCCAGAGCTTCAGCATCGCCGTGGCGCTGGAAAGCCAAGCCGGACTGGTGATTGCGCCGGGTTGGGGTTTCCGCATGACCGCGGTGACCAGCCTGGTGGCCGGCACGATGTTCCTGATGTGGCTCGGCGAGCAGATCACCGAGCGCGGCCTGGGCAACGGCATCTCGATCCTGATTTTTGCGGGCATTGCTGCAGGTCTCCCGGGTGCCATTGGCGGCCTGGCCGAACTGGTGCGGACCGGTTCCATGGCCATCCCGTCGGCGCTGTTCATCGTTGCCTTGGTTGGTTTGGTGACCTGGGGTGTGGTGTTCGTCGAGCGTGGTCAGCGCAAGATCCTGGTGAACTACGCCAAGCGGCAGGTTGGTAACAAGGTCTATGGCGGTCAGTCGTCGCATCTGCCCCTGAAGCTGAACATGTCGGGCGTGATGCCGCCGATCTTTGCGTCGTCGATCATCCTGCTGCCGGCGACCATCGTCAGCTGGTTGGGGACCGGTGACAGCATGCGCTGGCTGAAGAACATTGGCGACGCGCTGCAGCCTGGTCAGCCGATCTACATCCTGGCCTATGCGACGGCGATCGTTTTCTTCTGCTTCTTCTACACGGCGATGGTTTTCAACAGCCGTGAGACCGCAGACAACTTGAAGAAGAGCGGCGCCTTCATCCCCGGGATCCGTCCCGGCGATCAGACGGCGAAGCACATTGACAAGATCCTCGGCCGGCTGACGCTGGTGGGAGCCGTGTACATCACCTTGGTGTGCCTGCTTCCGGAGTTGCTGCATTTGAAGTGGAACGTGCCCTTCTACTTCGGTGGCACTTCCTTGCTGATCATCGTGGTGGTCACGATGGACTTCTGGGCCCAGGTTCAGAGCTACGTGATGAGCCAGCAGTACGAGAGTTTGTTGAAGAAGGCGAGTTTCAAGGCCAGCTGAAGCTCGAATCTGGTAAGAACAGGATTCATGGCCAAGGACGACGTGATCCAGATGCAGGGTGAGGTGCTGGAAAACCTCCCCAACGCGACTTTTCGCGTGAAGCTGGAAAACGGGCACAACGTTCTCGGCCACATTTCAGGAAAGATGCGTATGCACTACATACGCATCCTCCCGGGGGACAAGGTCACCGTTGAATTGACCCCCTACGATTTGACCCGTGCTCGCATCGTATTCCGGGCGAAGTGAGCGACATCAAGACCCGGAATGCGCAAACAGCGCTGAGCAAGACTAGTTGAGGAGCAGAACATGAAAGTTTCGGCATCGGTCAAGAAGATGTGCCGCAATTGCAAGCTCATCCGCCGCAAGGGCGTGGTGCGCGTGATCTGCACCGATCCGCGTCACAAGCAGCGCCAGGGCTGATTCGCGTCAGACCCACGGTAGAGAACTAGAGGTATTCCATGGCACGTATTGCTGGTATCAACATCCCGCCGCAGAAGCACACCGAGATCGGTCTGACTTCGATCTACGGCATCGGCCGCACCACCGCGCAGAAGATCTGCACGGCCGCGGGCGTTCCGTTCAACAAGAAGGTCAAGGACCTGAACGACTCCGATCTGGAAAAGATCCGCGACGAGATCAGCAAGATGGTCATCGAAGGTGACCTGCGCCGCGAAATGTCGATCAACATCAAGCGTCTGATGGACCTTGGCTGCTACCGTGGTTTCCGCCACCGTCGTGGTTTGCCGATGCGCGGCCAGCGCACCCGCACCAACGCCCGCACCCGCAAGGGTCCGCGTCGTTCGGCGGCTACCGGCAAGAAGTGATCGCGCTGTAAGAGATAAGGAAGAACCATGGCCAAGGCTCCAAGCAATAACGCCGCACAGCGTGTTCGCAAGAAGGTCCGCAAGAACGTTGCGGACGGCATTGCTCACGTGCATGCGTCGTTCAATAACACCATCATCACCATCACCGACCGTCAGGGCGGCGCCCTGAGCTGGGCGTCGTCGGGTGGCCAAGGCTTCAAGGGTTCGCGCAAGTCGACCCCGTTTGCAGCCCAGGTGGCGGCCGAAGTCGCTGGTCGTGCCGCGCAAGAGCAGGGCATCAAGAACCTCGACGTCCGGATCAAGGGCCCCGGCCCGGGTCGCGAGTCGTCGGTGCGCGCCTTGGCCGCGCTGGGCATTCGCATCGCTTCGATCAGCGACGTGACCCCGGTGCCGCACAACGGCTGCCGCCCGCAGAAGCGTCGTCGCATCTAAGCTGCGCGCTCCAGAGCAATTTGGGCGGCTTGCGCGATAATCGCGGGCTTCCCAACCGCCGGCGGGCTCCTTTTGGAGCCGCCGGCGCTTTTCGTGGGTCGTCTTTCAAGGCGATCAAACCAACACCCACCGTCTGAGCGACTCACAGAAAGACCGCCAGACTCGCGCTGCATGAAGGCAGCGTCAGACGCAAAAGGACAAGACAGTGGCACGCTATCTCGGCCCCAAGGCCAAACTTTCCCGCCGCGAAGGCACCGACCTGTTCCTGAAGAGCGCCCGCCGCGCCATCAGTGACAAGGCCAAGTTCGACAGCAAGCCGGGTCAGCATGGCCGTACTTCCGGCCAGCGCACCAGCGACTTCGGCATCCAGCTTCGTGAGAAGCAGAAGGTCAAGCGCATGTACGGCGTGCTGGAGCGCCAGTTCCGCCGCTACTTCGCCGAGGCCGAGCGTCGCAAGGGCTCGACCGGTGTCAACCTGCTGACGCTGCTTGAGTGCCGTCTGGACAACGTCGTCTACCGCATGGGCTTTGGCTCGACGCGCGCCGAAGCACGCCAGTTGGTCTCGCACAAGAGCATCACCGTCAATGGTGAGACCGTGAACATCGCCTCCTACCTGGTCAAGGTCGGTGACGTGGTTGCCGTCCGTGAAAAGGCGAAGAAGCAGCTGCGTATCGCCGACTCGCTGAAGCTGGCCGAGTCGATCGGCATGCCCGCCTGGGTTCAGGTGGATGCCACCAAGATGGAAGGCGTGTTCAAGAAGACCCCGGACCGCGACGAGTTCGGTAGCGACATCAACGAGTCGCTGATCGTCGAGTTGTACTCGCGTTGATCGCCCGGCGGTGTCCGGTGCCGGCAGAGACGTCTGCCAGCTGCCGGTCACCGCATCCCTGCTGGGCGGTTGGAACCGTCTGGCTGGTCCCTCAGCCGCCGGTGGTGCACCCGGTGGATTGAAAGAAAGAGCCCATGCAAACGAATCTGCTCAAACCCAAGTCGATCAACGTCGAGCCGCTGGGCGGTCATCGCGCCAAAGTCACTTTGGAGCCCTTCGAGCGTGGCTATGGGCACACGCTGGGCAACGCGCTGCGCCGTGTGCTGCTGGCGTCGATGGTTGGGTATGCGCCGACCGAAGTCACGATCGCGGGCGTGCTGCACGAGTACTCCACCGTTGACGGTGTGCAAGAAGACGTGGTCGGCGTGATGCTGAACCTGAAGGGTGTCACCTTCCGTCTGCACAACCGCGAAGAAGTCACGCTGATCCTGCGCAAGGAAGGCGAAGGCGCGGTCACCGCAGCGGATATCCAGACCCCGCACGACGTCGAGATCATCAATCCGGACCACGTCATCTGCCATCTGGCCCAAGGCGGCAAGATCGACATGCAGATCAAGGTCGAGAAGGGCCGCGGTTACGTGCCCGGCACGCTGCGTCGCTTCGGCGACGAGCCGACCAAGGCGATCGGGCGCATCGTCCTCGATGCCTCGTTCTCGCCGGTCAAGCGCGTCAGCTACGCGGTCGAGAACGCTCGCGTCGAGCAGCGTACTGACCTCGACAAGCTGGTCATGGAGATCGAGACCAATGGTGCGATCTCGCCCGAAGAAGCGATCCGCGCCTCGGCCAAGATCCTCGTCGAGCAGCTCGCCGCCTTCGCTCAGCTGCAGGGTACCGACCTGGTTGATGCATTCGACCAGCCGGCCCAGCGCTCGGCGTCGTTCGATCCGATCCTGCTTCGCCCGGTCGATGAGCTCGAGCTGACGGTGCGTTCGGCCAACTGCCTGAAGGCCGAGAACATCTACTACATCGGTGATCTGATCCAGCGCACCGAGACCGAGCTGCTGAAGACCCCGAACCTGGGTCGCAAGTCGCTCAACGAGATCAAGGAAGTGCTGGCCTCGCGTGGTCTCACGCTGGGCTCGCGCCTGGAGAACTGGCCGCCCGTCGGCCTCGACAAGCGCTGAAACAGGCGCACCCCAGCAACGCTGAAGCGTTCACCCGCCAGTACCTGATCCGGCTGGCGGCATTACTAAAGCTAGACAGAAAGGAACCTCACCATGCGCCATCGCAACGGCCTCCGCAAACTCAACCGCACCAGCGAGCACCGCGCCGCCATGCTGCGCAATATGTGCGTCAGCCTGCTGCAGCACGAAGCGATCAAGACCACGGTCCCCAAGGCCAAGGAACTGCGCCGCGTCGTCGAGCCGCTGATCACGCTGGCCAAGGAAGCCACCGTCGCCAACCGCCGCCTGGCCTTTGCCCGCCTGCGTGATCGCGACGTCGTGACCAAGCTGTTCAATGAGCTTGGCCCGCGTTTCGCCACCCGTCCGGGCGGCTACACCCGCATCCTGAAGATGGGCTATCGCGTTGGTGACAACGCGCCGATGGCCTTCGTCGAGCTGGTCGATCGCGCTGAAGCGCCGGCGGCTGACGCGCCTGTTGCTGAGTAAGCTCAAAGCGTTCGAAGAAGGAGCCGGCAATGCCGGCTCCTTTTTTTTGGCCGCTTTCAGGGGGATTCAGCGAACCTCGATGCAAATACCTTGAAGCTGCAGAATATTGTGCTAGACTCTTGGTCTTCCTGGCGCGGGGTGGAGCAGCCCGGTAGCTCGTTGGGCTCATAACCCAAAGGTCGCAGGTTCAAATCCTGCCCCCGCAACCAAAGAAGATGAAGTCCTGCCAAGGACTTGGCTGAAGCCCGCAACAGCGGGCTTTTTGCTTTCCGAGCCTCTGTGACGAGGCTGTCGTCCCAAGCAGGGCCTGTCCTGAACCCGGTGGCTGGCACTCAGCGAAGTCGTCGCGTGACGAAGCCGACGATCTCCTGGATCACAGCGCCAGCCTCCGGCTCGTGCAACAGGTCGTGGCGCGCCGCTTCGTAGAGCTGCAGCGTCTTCTCGGGACTGGCTGCGCGCTCGTGCAGGGCCCGACTCCCGGCAGGCGGCGTCAAGGTGTCGGCGCCGCCATGCAGAACCAGGAGCGGCTGACGCACCGCTGCGAGCATGGGCTGGACCGCGTCCACCCCCGCCAGCAAGGTGGCGACGGTCCGCGCCGGCAGCTTCTCGCGGGCGATCAGGGGATCCGCGGCGAGTGAGGCCTGTGCTGCCGGCTCGCGCACTACCTTGACCGGGTCCAGGGGATCGATTCCCAGCGAGGGCGCGATCGCCGAGAGCGTGCGCACCACCGCCAACTGCCCGTCGGTCACCGCAGACGGGCGCTGCAGCGCAGCGCTGCTGACGACGACCCCGGCGAGCGGCTGGGAAGTCGTCGCCGCCAGGTGCGTCACCAGCAGCCCGCCAAAGCTGTGACCGTAGAGGACCAGCTTTGAGTCGGGCCAGCGGCGCTTGGCTTCTTGCACGGCCAATTCGACGTCTGCGATGGCCTGCCCGACGGAATCAATGCGTTGACGTGGCCCGCCAGAGCCGGCGTGGCCTCGATGGTCCTGCGCAACAACGGCAACGCCCTGCGCGTTGAGCGCCTGAGCGAGTGCGCCGTAGCGCCTGGCATGGTCGCCCAGGCCATGCACCACGACGAGCACCACGCCCGGTGCGACGTCTGCAGGTTCCCAGACATAGCCCTGCAGGCAGTTGCCGTCGGCCGCGCTCGTGCGGTAGGCCTGGAAGGCCCCTGAAGGCAACGGGTCGATACACCCGCCCACTACCGGCCGGGCGCCGATCTGAACGGCGGCAACGGCCGCAACAGCCACCGTCGCGGTGAGCGAGGCAAGGACGATCAGGGACTTGCGCATGGGAGGCCTCCTTGAGGAAGGTATTGGCGCGCGGCTGCAGGACCCTGGGCACTGTCGTGGCGGCTCCAGGAGGCGGGTGGCGCCAACGCATTCTGTTTGGCACGCCAATCCGGATAAATATGATCAATCACACAATACTCGTGTCTTCAATGGCACCAATTGCCATGACGCTTGATCAGTTGCGCGTGCTCGTGAAAGTCGTGGATGCCGGCAGCTTCACTGCTGCCGCCGATGTGCTGGGTGTTCAGCGGAGCCACGTCAGCCGCGTGATCGCGCAGTTGGAAGCCGAACTCGGCGTGACGCTGCTGGAGCGGACCACGCGCCGGCAGTCGGTGAGTGAGGCCGGGCGTGCGGTCTACGAGCGCGCGGTGGGTGTGCTGGCCGCCATCGAGGACACGGTGCGCGTGACGCAGGATGCGCAAGCGCAGCCACAGGGCCAGTTGCGCATTACTTGTGGCGTCGCCTTCAGCCTCGCGGCGGTGGGCAGTTGGGTCGAAACCTTCCTTGAGCGCCACCCCCAGTGCTCGGCGGAAATTGAGTACGCGAGCCGCGAGCTGGATCTGGTCCACGAAGGATTCGACCTCGCGATCCGCGCCGGCCCGTTGCCTGACTCACGGTTGGCGGCTCGGCGACTCGGTCGCTTCGACTATGGGCTCTACGCGAGCCCGGCCTACGCGATGCGGTTCGGGCTTCCGAGCACACCGGCCGGTCTGCACGAGCATCGACTGATTGTCTTCACCGGCGACCGCGCGCCTACGCGCGCCTGGACGCTGCACCACCCGCAGCGACGGGAGCCCGTTTGCATCGACGCGCCGGCGCATCTGCGTGTCAACATCGGCATCGGGGTGCGCAGCGCGCTGCTGGCCGGGCTCGGCATCGGCCAGCTGCCGCAGGCGGAAGTCGGCGAACTGGTCGCCAGCGGACGCCTGCTGACCGTCCTCACGCCGTGGCAGCCGCCGGCCGTGGAGGTGTTCGCGGTATTCCCGAGCAACCGCTACCTGACACCCAAGGTACGCGCCTTCGTCGACTTGGCGCAGGAGATGTTCCCCAAGGCGAGCCCCGGCTGAGCGCGGCGGCCGTCCGAGCTCTCAGCACGGGCCAGCTCCCTGATGCAGCCCAGTCTCAACTGGCACCCCGCGCGCCGAAACGGCGGGGCTCAAGCAAGCCGACCCGACCGGCGAGCGGTCGGTGCGCAGCTGTGGGTTGAACTCCGCAAGCGCCACGGGCGCTGCGCTCCGCGAGGTTGCGGGCCGGTCACCGGTGGACCCTTGGCCGGCGATCAGGTTGCGGCGAGAGCCGAAGGACCGGCCGCGATCATGCGGCCATCTGCCCGAAGCGCCCCGCTTCAAAGTCCTCGAACGCCTGCAGGATCTCGGCCTTCGTGTTCATCACGAAGGGGCCATGGCCGGCGATGGGCTCAAGGATCGGCTCACCGCCGAGGAACAGCAGCTTGGCATCGTTGTTCGCCTCGATCTGTATCGCGGTGCCGTCGCGGGCGAACTGCGCCCACTGGGCGTCGCGCAGCACCGCGTCGCCGTTCACCTGCACGGTGCCGCCCAGCACGACGAGCACACCGGTGTGGCCGGGCGTGAGCGGCAGCGTGACCCGCGCGCCAGCTGCCAGGCGGATATCCCAGACATCGATCGGCGTGTGCGTGCGCGCCGGGCCGCGTCGGCCGTCGAACTCACCGGCGATCACGCGCAGCCGGCCGGCCCCATCCGCCAGCGCCAGCTCCGGGATGTCGGCGCGGACGATGCCCTGGTAGCCAGGCCGCACCATCTTGTCGCGCGCCGGCAGGTTGACCCAGAGCTGCACCATCTCCAGCACCCCGCCGCGCTGGGCGAAGGCCGGGGAATGGAACTCCTCGTGCACCAGACCGGCGGCGGCGGTCATCCACTGCACGTCGCCGGGACCGATGACGCCACCGGCACCGGTTGAATCACGGTGCTCGACCTCGCCCTGGTAGACGATGGTCACCGTCTCGAAGCCACGATGAGGGTGGGCGCCGACGCCCCGGCGATCGGCCGGGCTGGGTTCAAAGTGCGCTGGGCCGGCGTAATCCAGCAGCAGGAACGGCGTTACCAGCGCGCCATGCTGGTTGTAGTTGAACAGCGAGCGCACGGGAAATCCGTTCCCCACCCAGTGAGGGCGCGGCGCGCTGTGCACGGATTGAAGCTTCTTCAGCATGGCTGACCTGGTCGATGACGATGGCTTGAAGATAGAACCGATCCCCGTACCGCAACAGCCCACCGCTTTGAATGCAGCGTTCAAGGCGGTCGTCGCCGGGACCATGCGGCATCGTGATGGCGCCCTGGCACTCCGGCTCTAATGAGCGCATGAGTCAATGGCAACGACGGGAGATGCTGCGCATGGGCGCCTTGCTGATGGGAGGCACGCCTGCGGCCGGCGCTCCGCAGGGTCATCTGTACGTCGGCAGCTATGCGCCGGCCGGTCGGGGCATCCAGGGCTATGCGATGGATGCGCGCAGCGGCGCGTTGCGTCCCTTGCAGCCTGCCGGCCTGACACCGAATGAGAACAGCCCCAGCTGGCTGCTGGCCGATGGGTCGACGCGACGGCTCTACGCGGCCGAGGAGGGCGGCAACCACGTCGCCGTCTATCAGCAGACCGCTGACGGCAGCTTGGTGTTGCGCCAGCGCCTGCCCAGCGGCGGTCGCGGGCCGGTGCACCTGAGCCTCGCCCGCGGGCGGCTTTGGGTTGCGCACTACGGCGACGCGAGGCTGGCTGCGCTGCGCCTGCAGGCCGATGGCAGCCTGGGCGATGCGGAGACCTGGTACGGCGACGCTGGCGGCCATGCGCACATGCTGAGGCCCAGCCCCGATGGACGCTGGCTGATCGCCAGCGACCTCGGCCTGGACCGCCTGCTGGCGTGGCCGGCTGAGGCATGGCCGCCGGACCGGGCGCAGTCGCTGCGCATGCGCCCCGGCTCGGGACCGCGGCACTTCGTGTTCCATCCGCAGCAGCCGGATCTGCTCTACCTGCTGCAGGAACTGTCCAACACCCTGGCCATCGTGCGCCTTGGCGAGCACGGGCCCCAGCTGCTCGACGAATGCTCGGTACTGCCGAGCGGCTATGCCGGTACCAGCTACGCCTCCGATCTGCTGCTCGCGCCCGGCGGCCTTCACCTCTATGCGCTGAACCGCCTGCACAACAGCATCGCGGTGCTGGATCTCAGCGAGCCGACGCGGCCGCGCCTGCTCGACCACCACTGGACCCACGGCGACTACCCGCGCAGCGCCTGCTGTGTCGGCCAGCATCTCTACGTCTGCAACCAGCGCAGCGATCAGCTCAGCCATTTCGAGCTGAGTGATCCCTCGCGGCCGCGCTTCAGCGGGCTGCAGATCGCCGTGCCGAGCCCGGCGACGGCCTGCGTGCTTTAGCCCCTCAGGTACGGTCGCAACCAGTCCTGAGGCAGCTGTCCCAGGCCCTTGACGACGCAGCTGGCATTGAGCCTGGCCCCCGACTCGTTCGTGTGCGTGCGCGTGTCGGCGAACAGGGTGGCCACCTGCGAGGCGCCGATCCTCTGGTATGCCTCGGTGACCAGCATCGTCAGATCGATGAACAGCGCGCCTTCCTGCTGGGCCACGGCCTGGCCCCAGGCGGCGATGTCGGCGAAGTCACGACCCGTTTCCCAGCGGTCCTTGTGCGGTACCGGTGACAGGATGACGGGCACCGCACCGGCGTCGAGGGTGTCGCGTACATAGCGGCTGAGGTAGGTGCCGAAGCTGTGCACCGTCTCCATCTGGCCGTCGGGCAGCATCTCCTGCACGGTCTCGCCACCCAGTCCCGGCAGCACGCCGCGCTGCTTGGCGGCTGGGTCGCCCACCCGGCCACCATCGTTGTGACCGAACTGGATCAGCACCGTGTCGCCCACGCGCAGGCGGCTTCGCACGGCGGCCCAGCGCCCCTCACGCAGGAAGGTGCGCGTGCTGCGGCCACCCATTGCATGGTTGGCGAGCTGGATGCGCTCGGCGTCGAGCAACGGCGCGAGGAACTCGCCCCAGCCCCAGTTGCCGTTCTGGCCCGCGCTCCTGACCGTCGAGTCGCCGACCAGAAAGATCGCCGGCCTGCGCGTGTCGAGCACGTGGGTGATCGGCGGCACCGGCGCGATCGTCGCCGTCAGCTTCGCCGCTGGTCGCTCGAAGGCGGCGTCGGGAAGCAGTCTGAGCGCGCGCAACTCGTCGCGCACGATCTGCGCGTTCAGCGCCGAGCCCGCCCAGTTCGGGTGCACGCGCTCCTCCGGCTGCGTGCGCGGGAACAGCTGGTCGACAACCAGCGGACCGAGCGTGTCGTAGCGCTCGGCGATCAACCGGTCGAGGTCGATGAAGGCGACGCCTTGCTCATGCGCAACGCTCGCCGACCAGCCGGCATAGCTCTCGGTGCCGCGCACCGTCCTGCCGCCGGCGTCGAAGCGCTTTCGAGGAATCGGGCTGCAGATCACCGGCGTGGCGCCACTCGCGCGGATCTCCGCGACGTAGCGGCGCAGGTACTCGCCGTAGCTGAACACGGTCTCTGGCTGCTGGGTCAGCAGGTTCGCGATCTGCTGCTGCTCGGTGCCGACGCCGCGGATCGTGCCGCGGGCGCGCGAGGTGTCGTTGATCGCACTGCTGTCGTTGTGTCCGAACTGGACCAGGACCAGATCGCCGCGCTTGATGAAGGCGCGCGTGCGTTCCCAGTGGCCGCCGCTTCGGTAGGTGCGGCTGCTCAGGCCGCCGATCGCGCGGTTGACGACATTGAGCTGCGCCGGGTTCAGCAGGCGGGCCAGTACATGGCCCCAACCCCATTGGCCGACCGGCCCCAGGCCCTGGCCATCGTCGCGGCCGTTGCGTACCGTCGAGTCGCCGATCAGCACCAGCGATGGCAGCGCAGGATTCGACGGCTCGGGCAAGACCCATGGCGGCGTGCGCGGATCGGTCAGCACCGGCGCCGGAGCGCTGGGCGGCCGGCTCGCACAGGCGTTCAGCAAGGGCAGGGCGGCCAGCGCGCTCAGCGCGGCCAGGGCATCACGGCGATGGGTCACGGCGTCTCCGGGGCAGGTCTTTGTTGTCGATCGATGCGGTCGCCGAAGGCTACGCGGCGCCGGCGCCGCGGGACCCGGCTGGCCGAATCGATCACGCTGTTGATCGAAGCCGATTCCCCCGGGGCGACCCGCTTCCGCCGCGCGCCCAGGCCGACTACGGTGCGTGAAGACACAGTCCGACCAGAAAGCCCCGTTGATGTTCTCGATGATCAAGCTGAGCCTCAGCGCACTGGCGCTCAGCGTCGCCGCCGTCGGCGCGCTCGCGCAGATCGGCCAGCGCTTCCCGTCCGAGCGCCGGGTCGTCCCTGACCCGGTCACCGGCGTGCCGCTGGTTTTCCTGACCGCGACGCCACGCGGCGATTCGAAGATCTACCCGACGCATCCGCAATGGACGGCCGACGGGCAATGGCTGGTGTTCCGCTCCGACCGTGCCGATCGCGAGGCCATCGCCGTCCACGAGGCCAGCGGTGAGATGGTCCAGGTGACCGAGGGCGGCTTCACCGGCATGCTGAACCTGGACCAGCAGGCGAATCGCCTGGTGCTCATCCGCGCGCTGCCGGGGGGCCAGGGCACCGGAGTCCGCCAGGCCGTCGAGGTCGACCTCGACCGCCTGTTCGCCGACAGCGCGGCCGGCACGCTGAAGCCCGAGTCCGCCTACCAGCGCGTCATCGCCACCATCCCCGCGGAGTGGGCGGCCGATGGCGACTCGGCCCTCGACGCCGACGGGCAGTGGCTGTACTTCCGCATGGGCAAGGCGGCCGCTGCCCGCTACCTGAAGGAGGGCACCAAGATCGAGCCGAACTTCGGGCCGCGCAACATGGGCTCGGGGCCGACCGGCATCGGCAAGGTGAACCGAAAGACCGGCGAGATCCGCCATGTCATCACGGTCGGTTTCCAGATCGGCCATATCCAGACCAATCCCTGGGTTCCCGGCGAGCTGGTGTTCAGCTGGGAGACCGGCGGCAAGTCGCCGCAGCGCACCTGGACCGTGAAGGGCGACGGCAGCGGCCTGGCGCCGGTGTTCCCCGAGGCGGAGTTCGACTGGGTCACCCACGAGGCCATCATCAGCAAGGACGAGGTCGCGTTCGCGATCATGGGTCACCGGCCGGTGCAAGGCCGCGCCCAGGACGCGACCTCCTGGGAGGGCCGCAACCCGGGCCAGGAAGCGGCCTGGGGACCATCGGGCACGCGCGAGCGGCCCACCGGGCTGGGCATCGCCAACCTGCGCACGCGCGAGATGCGCATCGCCGGCCAGACGCCCAGCGGCTCCGGCCTCTGGCATGTGCACGGTTCGCCCGACGGGCGCTGGGCCGTGGGCGACGACTTCACGCGCCATCTCTACCTGATCGACCGCCGCAATGGCCGCATGCGATTGCTCAGCGGCGGCCACAAGGACACCGCGCGCGACCATCCGCACCCGACCTTCAGCCCGGACGGCAAGAAGATCCAGATCCAGAGCGCGATGCTGTCGCCCGACGGCCGGGCGATGAACATCGTCGTCATCGCCGTCCCCGAGGCTTGGCAGACCGAGGCGCCGTGAGGGCTTGGCTGCTCGCGCTGCTGATGGGCGGCGCGATGGCGGAGCCGGCGCCCAAGCCGCTCTACCGCGACCCGGTGTTCGACGGCGCCGCCGATGCGGCGCCGATCTACAACCGGGCCTTGCGTCGCTGGGAGCTGTTCTACACGAACCGCCGCGCAACGCTGCGGCTGATTGCCGCCAAGGACGTCAGCTGGGTGCATGGCACGCGGATCGGCATCGCCACCACACAGGACGGCAACCGCTGGCAGCGCGTCGACGAGCTGAAGATTCCCGCCACCTGTGGCGGCGACACGCACTGGGCTCCCGAACTGCTGGAGCACGAGGGCGTCTATCACCTGTGGCTGACGATCGTGCCGGGAATCCGCTCGGACTGGAGCGGACCGCGTCGCATCGAGCACCTGACGAGCCGCGATCTGCGCGAGTGGCGCTGCGAGGGGCGCGTCGATCTCGGCTCGGACCAAGTCATCGACGCCGCGGTCATTCGCCTGCCGCAAGGCGGCTGGCGGCTTTGGTTCAAGGATGAGTCAAAGGGCAGTCGCCTGTTCGCCGCCGACAGCGCCGACCTGAAGCGCTGGACCCGCCAGACCGAGCCGCTGACCCCGAACGCCGCCGAGGGCCCGACGGTGTTTCGCTTTCAGCATCGCTGGTGGCTGATCGCCGACCGCTGGAAAGGCCTGCAGGTGCTGCGCTCCGACGATCTCGCGCAATGGCAGCAGCAACCGGGTCCCCATCTGCTCGAGCAGCCGGGCACGCATCCCAGCGACCGTGGCAAGGGTCAGCATCCGGGCGTGGTCGTGCAGGGCGGGCGCGCTTTCCTCTTCTACTTCGTTCACCAGGGGGGCGAGGAGGCGGCCAAGACGGATGACCGCCATCACCAACGCTCGGTGATCCAGGTGGCCGAACTGCGCGTGGATGCGCAGGGTTGGCTGGCCGTGGACCGCGAGGCGGCGCCTCCGGATCTGCGCGAGGTCTTCGCAGCCGGCCGCGCGCTGAGCCCCTCCGGCAGTGGGTCGATCGGCCCCTAGACTTCCGCCATGCGTGAGCTGTTCTTGCTGGATCCGGATCTGGTCTTCCTGAACCACGGATCCTTCGGCGCCTGCCCCCGGGAAGTCATCGAGGAGCAGCAGCGCTGGCAACTGGCGATGGAGCGCAACCCGGTCGCGTTTCTCGGTCGCCAGTCCGCCCAGTTGCTCGGCCAGGCCCGCGCGGCGTTGGCTGTCGCCCTGGGCGCACGAGGGGACGATCTCGTGTTCGTGCCGAACTCGACGACCGGCGTCAACATCGTCGCGCAATCGTTCCCGCTCCAGCCAGGCGACGAGGTGCTGGCCACCGATCTGGAGTACGGCGCCTGCGACGCGGCCTGGTCCCGCGCCTGCGCGAGACGGGGCGCCAGCTACCGGCGTGTCGAGATTCCGCTCCCCTATGAACGCGAAGCCGTGGTGGACCGGCTGATGGCCGCCGTCGGTCCGCGCACCAGGCTGATCTACGCCAGCCACATGACGTCGACCACCGCGCTGATCCTGCCCGTGGCAGAGATCTGCACCGCGGCGCGCGAGCGCGGCATTGCCACGCTCGTCGACGGTGCTCACGCTCCCGGGCAGATTGACGTCGACCTGGACGCGATCGGCGCCGACTTCTATGTCGGCAACTGCCACAAGTGGCTGTGCGCACCGAAAGGCTCCGGCTTTCTGCACGCCAGACCCGAGCAGCAGGCGATGCTCGACGCGACCGTGATCAGCTGGGGATACGCCGAAGGGACCGGCGGCCATGCGGGATTTGATGCCTACCTGGGCAGGACCGTGTTCGAGCGTCGCATGCAGTGGCAAGGTACCCGCGACATCTCACCCTGGCTCGCCGTTCCGGCGGCGCTCCGCTTCCAGGAGCGCCTGGATTGGCCGCGCGTACGCAGGCAGTGCCACGAGCTCGCTGCGCATGCACTCGAGGTACTGACCCGACGCCACGGTCAGATGCCGGTGGCACATGACGGCGACTGGGCCCAGATGGTGGCGATTCCCGTGCCCTCGCAGAACGCGGAGGCGTTTCGCGCGCGCCTGCACGAGGAGAGCCGGATCGAGATCCCGGTGACCACGCATGGTGGGCGGGTCTTCGTCCGTCTTTCGGTGCAGGGCTACAACCGGCCCGAAGACATCGAGCATCTGCTCGCCGCTCCGGCCTTGCAGTAGCGACACATCGCGTGCTCCGGTGCGCGCCGCCCCTAGGCGCCGCCCTGCGGTGCTCCTGGCGCCGCCAGCCAGGCGCGGGCCGCGTCCAGCACCGCGTCGCGGCCGAGCAGCAGCGCGCCCGGGTCGGCCCAGACGGCCTCGTTGGGCTGCACGCCCACGCCCTCGATGCGCGGCTGGCCGTCGACCAGCAGCTCGATCTCGCTGAACACCAGGCGGCCGCCGCCGCGCAGACTTTCGCCCTGGCGCACGCCCAGCAGGCAGCCACAGCTGGTGGCGCCGAACACACGGGCGCGCCCCTTGGCCTGCAGCGCGCCGGCCATCAGCTCGGCGGCGCTGGCGCTGCGCTCGTCGATCAGCACCGCCAGCGGCTGCTTCAGCGACTGCGCCTGCGGCTTGATGACGAGGTCGGGCGTGACGTCCATCAGGCCGAGCAATGCGGTCAGACGCTTGTTGTCGCGCGTGACGACCTTGCCCGCCTCGCCCGGCGGCAGAAACCAGCCGAGCAACTCGGTGGTCAGCTTCAGGTCGCCGCCGGGGTTGCCGCGCAGGTCGATGATCAGGGTCTTGGCACCGGCGAGCCGCCGCAGCGCGTGGTCCAGTTCGGTACGCAGGCCGGAGGCGAACCCGGCGAAGCGCAGGTAGCCGGTGCCGTCCTTCAGCAGGTGCGCACGCACCGCGCCGCCCTGCAGCGCGTCCTGGCGCAGCGCGACCTCAAACTCGCTGCCGTCGCTGCGACGCAGCTGCAGCAGGCGCTCGCTGCCGACGTCGCCGCCGTTGAGCTTGCCGTTTATCAGCACTTGACGCGACCGCTCGGTGGAGCTGCCACGTACCTGCTCGGCCTGCTGAGACCACCATTGCTGCACCGGCAGGCCGTCGACCTGCAGCAGCTGCTGGCCTGGGCGCAGGCCCAGCAGGGCCGCCTGGCTGTTGCCGGCGACGCTGACGAGCAGCCAGCGATCGTCGCGCTGGCGCACCTCCAGCCCATGCGAGCCGCGCTGCTCGCGTGTCGCCTTGAGGTCCAGGGGCGAGAGCACGCGGCTGTGTGCGTCCCTGAGCTCACCGACCATGCGGTTTAGCTGCTCCCAGAAACGCTTGTCGTCGGGTGCGCGCAGCACCGGGTCGCGGTAGCGCGCGGCCGCCGCCGCCCAATCCACGCCGTTGTGCCTGGCGTCGATGTAGCGGGTCTGGATCAGCGCCACCACTTCGTCGTAGGCAGCCTGACGGTCAGCAGCGCTGAGCACCTCGGGAACGAAGGGTTGGGGCACCGACTGGGGCCGGCTCGCGCAGCCGGCCAGCAGCAGCGCGCCGATGAGCAGCGTGGGGCTGCCATGGCGTGGGAACGTGATCATGGGCCGGATTGTGGGGAGTCCAGTCGCGTCGCGATCCAGTGTGCCGCCAGCTGCGGCCACTGCGCGTGCGTGCCCCCTTGGTCGCGCAGCGCGAAGCCATGCGGCGCGTCGGGGAACACATGGGCCTCGACGGCGAGCCCGAGCTGCTGTGCGCTCTTGATCAGGTTCAGCGCGTGGTCGATCGGCACGATGGTGTCGTGCAGCGCGTAGACAAGAAAGACCGGGCAGCGCGGCAGTCCCCGTGGCTCGCTGGCGATGCCGATCGGCCACTGGTCGTAGAAGGCCTGTTTCTCCGGCGGCGGGTAATCGGGCTTGCCGGCCGGGACCTTGTGGTTGCGGTGGTTGGCGTTGATCGGCGCGTAGGCGATCAGCGCGCCGGCACATGGGGCCTGGCAGGCCATCACCCCGGCCAGATGGCCGCCCGAGGACAGGCCGACATGCAGCAGCGGCAATGGCGGCAGCGCCGCAAGATGCGCCAGCACGAGCAGGCCGTCCTGCAGCGCGATGTCGTGGGGCCAGACGCCGCCGCGGCCGTCGTCCTGGCCGGGCAGGCGATGCAGCAGCACATAGGCGTCGATGCCCAGCCGGTTCAGCCAGAGTGCGATCTCGACGCCTTCCTTGTCGTGCATCAGCTGCAGATAGCCGCCGCCGGCGTAAACGATGGCGCGGGCGCGCGCCGGCCCGGGGGCGAGGTAGGCATGCAGCTCGGGCCGGCTGATGCGCTTGCAGACGCGGTCCGGCCAGTTGCCTTCGAGGCGGTTCGGTTCGCCGTCGGCCAGCGGGATCAGCTGCGACGGCGCATTCATCGCGCCAGCCCGCGGTAATGCTCGGCCATCACGCCGAAGGCCTGCTTGCGCTGCCCCGTCTCGGAGATCAGGCCCTTGCGGTTCCAACCGTTCTGGAACACCGGATGCTCGCGGCGCGGCGAGCGGAAGTCCTTCAGCACCCAGGGCGAGAGCCCGCGCAGAGGCGGGATGCGATGCAGCATGGCCAGGGTCTCGCGGTAGTAGGCGGCCTGGAACTGCTCGCTCCATTTGCGCGGCGGCGTCTCGCCGTCGTGATGCCCGGCCAGCGCATCGGCGCCGAACTCGGAGGCGATCAGCGGCTTGGTGGTCGGCAGCTCCCAGCGCAGCTTGGCCAAGTCGGCCAGACTGTCATCGCCATACCAGCCGGCGTAGGTGTTGATGGCCATCACATCGAGCTGATCGAGCAGCGGGTCGGCGATACGGATCGCATCGCCCTGGCGCTCGACCAGCAAGGCGGCACTGATCAAGCGGCTCGGGTCGAGCTCGCGCACGGTCTTGGCCAGCGCCGTGTGGAAGCGCGTGCGCTTGTCGGCCACCGGGGTCTCGTTGCCAACGCTCCACAGCACCAGTGCCGCGCGATTGCGGTCGCGGTAGATCGTCTCGGCCTGCTGGCGCTGCGCCTTCAGGAGCACGGCGGGGTTGTCCCAGTCCACCGTCCAGTAGACGGGGATTTCGCTCCAGACGAGGAGGCCCAACTCGTCGGCCAGGCGCAGCATGGTCTCGCTATGCGGGTAATGGGAGAGACGGACGTAGTTGCCGTGCAGGCCTTGCTTGACCTCGGTCAGTAGCGCGCGGGCATTGACCTCGTTGAGCCTTCGTGCCGGATTGGCACCGATCTCTTCCTCGTGGATTGACACCCCGCGCAGGAAGACCGGTTTGCCATTGAGCAGGATCTGGTTGCCCTGCACGGCGATGGTTCGGAACCCCATGAGATCGCCGACGCGGTCGCTGGCGGACGAGAACTCGATCTCGTACAGGGTGGGGCTCTCGGGCGCCCAGCGCTTCAGCGTGGCCGGCGCCGCCACGTCGAAGGTCGCGACGCCCTGCGCATCGGTCTTTCCCTGTGCCTGCAGACCCAGCGCCTTGATGCGCAGACTGACCGCCTGGCCCGCGGCCTGCGCGCCGTTCAGCTGCAGGCTGCCGACCAGGCGTCCGGCCTCGTTCAGTCGCAGCGTCGCGTCGTCGATGAAGGTCGACGGCGCGTGGATCAGGCGAACCGGTCGCGTGATGCCGCCGTAGTTGTCCCAGTCGGTGATCTCGCCGGGGATGGACTGCGCGTCGTGCCGGGAGTCGACGCCGACGACGAGGCGGTTGTCCTTCGCGCGCAAGGCCTCGGTGACTTCGAGGACGAAGGGCGTGAAGCCGCCCTCATGCCGGCCGATGGTCTTGCCATTCAGGTAGCCGAACGCGCGGTAGTTCACCGCCTCGAAGCGCAGGAAGCTGCGCTGGCCCGGCTTCAGTCCGTCGGCGTCGAAACGGCGCTGGAACCAGATCAGCCCGTCGTAGTAGCGCAGCTCGGGCGTGGCGGCGTTCCAGGCCCCGGGGATCTCCATCGCCGGACCGCGGTCCAGGTCGAACTCGAAGAAGGCGGTGCCGGGCTTGGCCTCGACGGCGGCGATGTCGACATCGCGATGCCGCTGCATGCGCGACTTCGCGACCCAGCCGTTGATGTCGGTCAGCCCCGTGCGGTAGAGGTCCTTGGAGTAGGTCCAGCGACCGCTCAGGTCCGTCGTTTGCTCGCGCTGGCCGCTCAGCAACAGCGGTGGGCGCAGCGCCTCGGCGGCGAGGGTGCTGGCTGCCAGCAGCGCGAACAGCAGGGGAAGAAGCCGCCTCATCATCATTGGCATCGCAGGATCTGGAAGTCGCGGATCTGCAGGCGGCTGGCGGTCGTGCGCAGCGCGAAATGGCCTTGCAGGCGGGGTTGCGGTTCGGCGTGCGAGAACAGCAACTGGCCGTTCACGGTCCAGCGCAGCTGCGGAGCCGCTGTCGTCGACACGATCTCGATGGGCAGCGGCTTGCCGGGCTGCAGGCGCGTGGCATTGTCCATCGGCTTCTCGCCCGCTTCGGCGATGCCGGCTTCGGCGTATCCGGCGAGCAGCCGGCGCTGGCCGTCGTAGACGCGCAGCCGCGTCGTCGTGTTCGCGTTGGCGCCGAAGCCGACGTAGTAGGCGCGCAGATCGTCGTAGTCGCCGAACTTGCCGCGGCGCACGCGCGGCGCGCTGCCATCAAGCTCGCTGGCGTTCCAGAACATGTTCAGGTCGGAGAGCCGACCGGCATGCGGGCCGGCGCCGGGCGGTGCCGGCAGCGCCAGCGCGGTGAAGCGGATCGCGTAGTCGCCGCTGAGACGGTCGTTCCACCACAGGCTGAGTCCGGCCGGAGTCTGGATGTCGAGCACGCCGTTCGCGGCGCTGACCGCGGCGCGCGCGTCTTCAGCCTCAAGCCGCCAGTTCGACAGGCCGCGGCGGAACTCGTCGCCATCGACGCGCACGGGCTGACGCGGCGGCTCGCACCACCCGGTCGTCACGAGCGCGGCAAGGATCAGGCTCATGGCAGATGGAAGAGCGGAGGAAGCGCCCATTGCCTGGGCTTGTTGTCCGGCTCCACCTCCATCAGCGGCGCCATGTGGTCCCACCAGCGGCGCATCACCGGCAGCGTGGAAAGCTGCTCGAACGGGTGACCGGGCTTGCGCTTGAGCACGGCGAACAGCGACAGCGTCGCCTCGTCCAGGAAGATCCAGTAGTCGGCGATGCCTGCGTCGCGCAGTGCCGTCTCCAACTCGGGCCAGAGCTCGTCGTGGCGGCGCTTGTACTCGGGCACCACGCCGGGCTTGAGCTGCATCTTGAAGGCCAGGGTCTGCACGCCGGCGGCGTCGGTGTTCGGGATCATGGGCAGGGGCTCCTAGAGGACGTCTTGCAGGTGCATGGGCTGCGCCGAGACATCGCGGCGCGGGTGGTCGGGGTCAATGCGAACGGCGGCCAGTCCCTGCACGATGCCCTCGCGGTGCAAGGCCACCGGACTGCCAAGACGCAGATCGCAATCCTCGAACTGCGCCGCGTCCAGGTCCAGCAGATGCCCACCCTGCGCCGCCTCGATCTCGCAGCGCTCGAAGCGCAGCAGGCCGATGGGCGCAGCCGGGTCGGCGTCGACCTCGAAGGCGGTCGTCGCGCCGCGGGCCTGGAGGCGGCGCAGCGTCAGGTCATGCAATCGCATCAGGCCGCGTTCCGGCGGCACGGGGGTGGCGATGGTCAGCCAATGCGCGGGAGCTTGCGCGCGCTCGGTCGCGGGCAGCACCGCCAGGCTGTAGGCCGGGTTCCAGTTCAGGGAGATGCGCAGTGGCACGGCCACGCCGTCGCAGCGCAGGTCGGTGACGCGCAGGTCCCGGCCGAAGCCGCCGCGCGTGCGGGTGGACTTCACGAGCACGGCCACCGGCACCGGGGCGTCGACCTGCAGTCGCCGCACGCGCACACGCTCGAAGCCGCCCGAGGACTCGCTGCCGAAGGCGATGCCGGTGGCGCCGTCGCGAACGCGGCAGGCGGCGATCAGCACGTCGCGGGTGGGGCGGTTCACGCGCAGGCCATCGGCATCGCGGCCGGCCTTGATGAAGAAGGCGTCGTCGTTGACGGCGATGTCCACGTGGCGCAGCAGCACGCGGCGCGACGAGTCGACATCCACGCCATCGGTCGACGGCCCGCGACCGTCGTCGTTGTTGCGGACTCTCAAGCCGTCGACACGGATTCGTTCCGAGTAGAGGATTTGCAGCGTCCAGAAGCCGGAGCGGCGCAGCAGCAGGCCGCCGCCGACGAACGCGTCGCGGACGTTCTGCAGCAGCACGAGTCGCGGCCGCTGCGCGTCGTAGTCCGCGGCCCAGCGCAGGCCGCGCGGCTCATAGGCCTGGCGCAGCGCCCAGTAGGCGGCCCAGAAGCCGGCGCCATCGCCGTCGATCGTCCCCTCGCCGCGAATGCTGACGCGTTCGGCGTCGATGGCGTTCACCAGGGCCGCCGGCCAGCGCATCTCGATGCCGGCGATGCGCGTGGCGATGAGCGGGTAGTCGGTGATGTCCGTCGAGCCGATCAGCGTGCTGCCGGCGGGAATCTCCAGCACCGTGCCGCTCCTCAGGAACAGCGAGCCGCTGCGGAACTGCCGCCCCGGCGTCAGCCTGAGCGGCAGGCCGCGTGTCGCGGCGGCGTCCAGTGCGGCCTGCAAGGCGACGGTGTCCAGCTGGTGCCCGTCACCGACGGCGCCGAATGCCTGGGGATCGAGCGCGATCATGACAAACGCTCAGCGCTTGCGCATTTGTCGCGCAGCTTCCGATTGACCTGAGTGCAATCTGCGCATACGGTGCGCGCCTGATGAAGAACCTGCGCCGCCACAAGCGATTGCTGAAGCTGCTCGACGAGCAAGGCGAGGCGACGGCCGAGGAACTGATGGCGTGGTTGCCGGCCTCGGCGGCCACCGTGCGCCGCGACCTGGCCTGGCTGGCGGCCCACCAGCAGCTGATCCGCTTGCGTGGCGGCGCGCGCCGCTTGCCGCGCGGCTCGGAGACCCCGGTCAGCAGCCTGCGCAGCCAGGCGTTCCGCGACGCCTCCGGCCGCCAGGTGGCCGAGAAGCGCGCGATCGCCCGTCAGGCGGCGGGACTCTGCCATCCCGGGGACACCGTCATCATCAACGGCGGCACCACCACCTTCCTGATGGCGGAATTCCTGCCGCCCCGCGGTCTGCGCGTGCTGACGAATTCCTTCCTGCTCGCCGAGCGCCTGCTCAGCGGCAGCGAGCATGAGGTCATCCTGCCCGGCGGAAGCGTCTACCGCGAGCAGAACGTCATCGTCAGTCCTTTCGAGAACGATGTCGCCCAGCACCACTACGCGAGCACCATGTTCATGAGCGCGCACGGGCTGTCGGCCCTGGGCCTGATGGAGTCTGACCCGCTGCTGGTGCAGGCCGAGCGGCGCCTGATCCAGCAGGCCGAGAAGCTGGTCGTGCTGGCCGACCACACGAAGTTCGAGCGTCGAACCGGGCTGGTGCTCTGCGGCCTGGACCGCGTCAACTGCCTGATCACCGACAGCGCGGCACCCGACGCGGTCGTGCAATGGCTGGAGCAGCAGGGCCTGCGCGTCGTCGTTGTCGAGCCCGAGGCCCAGCCCGAGCCCGGCTGACGGCTTCACTCCAGCAAGGCCTGGCGGGCCAGGACCTTGACGCGTTGGTTGATCGTGCTGTCGCCGGCCGGCCGCAACTGCGCCATGTAGACGAAGACGGTGCGCTGCTGCGGGTCGACGACGTACTGCGGCGAGTAGGCGCTGCCCCAGCCGTAGGCGCCGGGGCTGGCCAGCTCGCTGTTCGTGCCCGGACTGCTGGCGACCCAGAAGCCGAATCCCGCCCCCTCGCCATCGCCGCCGTAGTTCCTGCCGAGGTGCTCGCGATGCATCAGGGCCACGGTGGCGGGGCTGAGCAGGCGCACACCGTCGAGCTGGCCGCCGTTCAGCAGCATCTGCAGGAAGCGCGCGTAGTCGCCGGCGGTGGAGACGAGCCCGGCGCCGCCCGAGACCAGCTTGCGCGGCCCGTTGACGAAGTCGGAGCGGGCGGCGGTCTCGTTGAGCGTGAGCTGGCCCTTGGCATCGAGCGCGTAGACGTTCGCGAGGCGATGCACCTTGTCGGCCGGCACCCAGAAGAAGGTGTCGGCGAGGTTCAGCGGCGCCGTGATGCGCTCGGCGACGAAGCGGTCCAGCGGCATGCCGGACCAGATCTCGACCAGGCGGCCGAGTACATCGGTGCCGTAGCCGTACTGGAAGGCGGCGCCGGGCTGACCCTGCAGCGGCAGCTGCGCGAGGCGCTCGGTCCACTGCGCCAGGCTCTCGTCGAGGTGCAACAGGTACCAGTCGGTGAAGCCGGCCGCCTTCCAGGGGGCGGCAGCCGGGCCGGCGCCGTAGCTCAAGCCGGCGGTGTGCAGCAGCAGATCGCGCACGGTGACGGGGCGACGCGGTTTCTCCAGCTGGCCGGCGGCGTTCATCACCTGCATCTGACCGATGGCGGGGATCCATTTCGCCACCGGATCGCGCAGCAGGAAGCGGCCTTCCTCGTACAGCATCATGGCTGCCACCGTGGTCACGGCCTTGCTCATCGAGGCGATGCGGAACAGCGAGTCGGCCCGTAGCGGCTTGCCGTTCTCGAGGTCGGCGAAGCCGTGCACGCCCTGGTGCACCAGCTTGCCGTCGCGCAGGATGAGGGTCACGGCGCCGGCGAGTCGCTGGCGCGCGATCTCGTCCTGGATCGCGGCGTCGAGCCGGCCCAGGCGCTCTTGCGACCAGCCGGGCGCCGCATGGAGCTCATCGCCGAGCGGACGCTGCGGGGTGATGCCGGGGCTGGGCGGCAGTTGCTCGGCTTCCTGCACCGGTGGCGCGGCGCGCAGGTGCGGCGTGAGCTGTTGCTCGCGCAAGGCCGCGGCCACCAGGGCGGCGAGCCGCCAGGCCCCGGGACCGTTGTGATGCGTGGGGTCGACCTTGCCGTCGGCCGGCTTGGCGAACAGGGACTCCGCTTGCTGCGGGCCGAGCTGCAGATAGAGCTGGCGGCTGGCCGCGTTGAGGTCGATGACCGGCAGCCTGAACTCGGCCGCCACCGCCTTCGCGGCGTCGACGTAGTCCTTCAGCGTGTGGCGCAAGGAGCCATCCGGCTCGAAGAAGCGGCGCTCGACCGAGGTGACGATCACGGGCCGCATCTGTGCCGCCTGCAGCGCGCGCACATGCTGGCGGATCTCGTCCTGGTAACTGGCCACCGAGCCGCTGCCGTCGCGCAGCTGCTTCTGGTCGTTGTGCCCGTACTGCATCAGTACCAGATCGCCGGGACGGCCGAGGCTGATGATCTTGTCCAGGCGCCGGCGCTGCAACGAGTCGCGGTAGGTTTCGCCGCTTTGCGCGAGGCTGACCACCGCCGCGCCGGGGCTCACGAAGCGCGGCAGCTGCTGGCCCCAGCTCGCATACGGTTCGCCGCTCTGGTCGGCGACGGTCGAGTCGCCGAGCAGGAAGATCAGCGGCAGTGCGTCGACGCGCTCGATCTCCAGCGCCTGCAGCACCGGCCGCCTGCCATTGATCTCGAGCGTCAGCTTGCCGTCCCAGTTCCAGGCCTCCTGCGTGCTCTCGCGCGGCGCGCGCAGCCGCACCTGGCCGCCGGGGAACGCCGGTCGGCGCACCTGCACGGCGAAACTTTCGCTGCGCGCTTGCTTAGCGCCCGTCTTCGCGCCCTGCAGCACCAGGCGGCGCAGCTCGGCGCGGAGCGTGGTGTCGCTGGCCTCGGCACTGCCGCCGACCGTGGCGGTGACGCGGTAGCTGCCCTCGGGCAGGTCGACCGAGAAGTGCAGGGGCCGGCTCGGGGCCAGCACCGCCTGACCGGCGCGCGGGCCGCTCCAGGCCTTGGCGGTGGCAGGCGGCGACTCTTCCTCGAAGCCGAAGCCGCGCTCCGGGGTGTAGCGGGTGGCGGGCGTGACCCGCTGTTCGCCGGTCTTCACGGCGCCGTCGCCGAACACGAAGCGCAGGCGATCCTGGGCTTGCGCGGAGAGCGCGACGAAGGCGCCCAGCAGCAGGGCAGCGACGCGCCTCATGGCAGCTGGTCCCCGATCAGCGCCAGGTTCTGGATCGCGGCCAGGCTCCATTGCGCGGCGTCGTTGGTGCTGACCCAGGGCGCCTCGTCGACCGGGTTGAGCACCGCAGGGCCCTGCACGCGGCGCGTGCGGACCTGCTCGGGGCCGTAGCGCTTGTCGCGGAAGAACTCGCTCCAGGCGCGTTGTGCCAGGGCCTGGTCGCCGGTCCGCTTGGCGGCGTAGGCGGTGAGGCGCGAGTGGCCGACGAAGAGTGCGTTGCCGCCGCCATGCACCTGACCGCCAAGCTCCGCGCGCTGCTGCTCGACCGGGGCGTTGTAGAGCCGGCAGTACTGCAGCCAGGCCTTTTCGAAGCCGGGCACCTCGATCAGGCTGCTGACGTCGGCGACCATCTCGACCAGACCGAAGACGGCGCTCAGGTGACTTGCGCCGACGCGGTCACCGATGACGTTGCGCAGCGCGCCGGTGTCCGGGTCGTAGGCCGAACCCGAGGCGGAGAAGAAGCCGTGCTTCATGCCGGCGACCGACTCCATGCCACGGCGGATCTTGTCGCGCCAGCGCGGGTCGCCGGTGCGCTCCCACTCGGTCAGCCAGTTGGCCAGCATCGAGCCCCAGTCGGTGCCCACGCCCATCAGCGCCTGGCCGGCGGGCAGCTTGGGTGCGTCCTTGACCTTGCGCGTCGGGTTCAGCGCGATCAGCTGGCGATCGGCGTCGCGCAGGCTGGAGAGCACGTCGCCGACGCGTTCGTCGGCCGTCAGGTAGTGGTAGTGGCGGCGGTAGGCCGCGGTGCTGATGCGCAGCTGCTTGGCCGAGTCGCTCCAGTGCTGCACGCCATGGCGCGTGCCGAGTCCCTTGAAGCGACCCAGGTGGTAGGTGTCGACCTCGGTGGTGTGGCGCACCATGGCCTCGGCGACGCGGAACACGTCGGCGCGGCCGCTGCGCAGGAACGAGTACCAGAGCCAGAGGTCGGGCGACAGCTCGCTGTTGTCCCAGGCGTAGCCGCCGACGTCGTAGCGCCATTCGTGGCGGTCGGCGTCGTAGGTGTGGCGCACATCGCCGTGGTCCCAGAAGCCGGTCCAGCGGCGCTGCTCGATCTCGTTCCTGTAGAAGTCGAGCAGGAAGTCGAGGCGGTCCTCGATCGCCGCCTTCTGCGGCGTGCTG
>Ga0164290_1001405_pt1 | contig 35936 bp, 27 predicted proteins | sample Micstemetagenome_FD_108782 | JGI IMG/M metagenome (GOLD analysis project Ga0164290, IMG submission 108782) | Contaminated culture microbial community from soil near Moab, Utah, USA - Microcoleus steenstrupii SON62 (Illumina Assembly) | ecosystem: Environmental > Terrestrial > Soil > Soil crust...
CTTCCTGACGCTGGCGCTGACCGCCTGCGATCCTCGTAACGAACACCAGGCCATCGCCCCCCAGCCCCAGCAGACCACCCTGGCTACCAACAACGCTGACTTTAGCTGGAGCCTCACCCAGTCGGTCGACATCACCGTGCAGGGCTTCCAGACGGCCGTACCCGTCCGCAAGGTCCTCATCATCCGCGATCTGGCCGGTAACGTCCACTACCAGGGCATGCATGCCCTCTCGGACATTCCCAAGATCAGCCTTCAGCTGCCCACTACGGTCAGCCAGGTGGAAGTCGAATTTGGCGCTTTCAAAGCTCAGCTCAACATCGTCAACCGCCAGGCACGCTTTGTACTCTGCGCCGATTGCTAATCGTAATTCTCATCAACTGTTATGAAAAAGCTAATGCTCCTGCTGCTGGTGTTGCAAAACACCCTCCTCCTGGCCCAGACAACCGCCCCGGGTTTAAGTCAGAACTTTGAATCCAACAACCGTACCCAGCAAGGATCCGCCTACTGCTGGGCCTTCCCCGGCACCAGCTTCACGACCTCCGGCCCCATCGCCGGTTCCGTTTCCGGCCTGACGGGTCCGCTCTCGGGAACGACCACCAACGGCGTCCAGACGCCCTGGGCGCTCGTTACCGGTCCGGCTCAGTTCACCTTCAAGTTTCGTTTGCAGGCCCGCACCTGGGAACGCAACATGCGGGTCATTCTTCAGGAGTACAAAGAAGGCCTTTCGCAATCCCAGATGCCCTCTACGGTTCTGCTGTCGGAAGATTACGCCGCCGGCACCGCACCTACCACCACCCAGACCCGTACCGTTTCCATCAACGCCCGGGGCATTTACCGGGTTTACCTGGCCTTTTACGGCAACGGCGGAACCGCCCGGGCGCTGATTGACGACGTCGTGCTCAGCGGCGGCGTAGCTTACTACGGCGATCCGGCCAACAACTGCCTGCCCGTTACGCCCACCCCCCCGCCGACCTTCCTGGACACCCGACTGGCTAACAGCGACTACAGCCTGCTTTTTGAGGACATGTGGCCAACGCTGGGTGACTTCGACTTCAACGACCTGGTCGTCGACTACAACTGGCTCATTACTTCCAACACTTCCGATAACCGCGTTACCAAGGCCGTCTATACCTTCAAACTACGGGCCATGGGAGCAGGCAACAACAACGGCTTCGGCTTCCAGCTCGACGGCATTCCCGGCTCGGCCATTGCCTCCGTCAAAGGAAACCGCATCACCGGCAGCCTGCATAAATTCAACCCAAACGGCACGGAAGTGGGCCCGACCGCAGCCACCGTCCTGGTGTTTGATCAGGGGAAAGCGCTGATGAAGAACGGCACGTCCTCCTACGTCAATACGGAAGTCAACGCACCGATTATCGCACCGGTGACGATCAAAATAGAGGTAGAATTCAGCCCGTCGGCCAGCGTGACGCTTACGCAACTGCAGCAGGCCTTCAATCCCTTCCTGGTCATTAACCAGAACCGGGGCAAGGAAGTCCACCTGGCGGGCCGCCAGCCGACGGCCCTGGCAACGGCAGCCCTGTTTGGGACAGGCGACGACAACTCCGTCGGCGGAGCCAGCCGGTACTACCGCAGCAAGGAGAATTTCCCCTGGGCACTTAACATCCCGTCCAGCGTACCGTACCCGACCGAGCGGACGCGCCTTCCCCAGGCCTTTCTGCAGTTTGCCAACTGGGTCAATACGGCCGGAGCCCAATCCGCCGACTGGTACGAAAACAAACCCAATTACCGCGTAACTCGTCTCCTTTTGCAGCCATAACCTTCTCTGATACTACCGCCAGCCACCCAAAACCGGGTGGCTTTTTTTATTTCGGTGTCTAACAACCCGGCGAATGGGATCAGCCGAGAAGATATTCTTCCCTCCTTGGCTGCGAGATTATTAGGGAATTTGCTAACATTAACTGATCATACGTTCACTCATCCGTCCAACCTGCTTTTCCTGTCATGAGGCCTCCGTTTCTCCGGCTCTTGCTATGGCTATTCCCGATTACTGCCGTTGCCCAATTACCTACCCCTTCTACGCCGCCGCTCTGTGGTACCGTTGAACTGGCACCTCCCCAGCGGCAGGCATTGGAAATGCAGATGGGCCTTATCCGCCCGCACATGTCCGCCGCCGGAGGCATCACGTATGTGCCCATCCGGCCGCACATTATTCGCAAGAGCGACGGGACGGGCGGCTTTCCGCTGAAGAACCTCAACAATGTACTGGCATTAAACAACCGCTATTACCTGCTGAACGGTATGGGCATCCAGTTTTACCTGGCCGGCACCACCCCCGATTACATTGATGACGATGGGCTCTATGCGCAGTTTGTTACCCAGACGGACGAGAGCAAGATTGCCGCCCGGGACGTCACCAATGCCATGAATCAGTACTACGTTCAGAAGTTCAGCAACGGCATTGGCGGGTACGCCTACTTTCCGGGCAATTCCATTCAGACGACCCGGTCCTTTATTCTCGTCGGCCCTCCGGAAACCGACGAGGACTTGGGGAACCGCCTGATTCCCCACGAGCTGGGTCATAACTTCAACCTGTTGCACACCTTCGAACGGGCCTACGGCACGGAACGAGTTACCCGGGGGGCTGGCGCGAACTGCACGACCACCGGCGATCTGGTCTGCGATACGCCCGCCGACCCTTACGGTCTGTTTGCCGGTGCTTCGTATGATTGCATCAGCGGCTGCCCGCCGACCTACACCTGTAATTTTACCGATGTAAACGGGGATAAGTATGCGCCTTCCCCCACCAACATCATGTCGTACTACTTTCCCTGCACGCATGATTTCAGCCCGGGGCAGTACGACCGCATGCAGAACGCCCTGGCCCTGCGCCTGAGCCATTCGGCCTATACGCTAAACTTCCCGCCCACCGCGGCGGCGGCCCCCACCAATCTGGCCGGCACGGTAAACAGCAAAGGTTCCGCCGTAACGCTCACCTGGACCGACAACGCCAACAACGAAATGGGGTATTTCGTCGAACGATCCACCCTGCCCAATTCCGGCTTCCTGGGCATTGGAGGCGTGGGGCCGAACGAAACGACCTTTGTGGATACCAAACTGCGGGCCAACACCACCTACTATTACCGCGTCCGTCCTTCCAATACCACCACCGGCAGCATCAGCAGCGTGACCTCGGCGACCGTGGGAAGCTGCCGTCCGACGATGACGCTCGGCTGCGTAAACCTCATTGGCCTGAGCGGGTTGACCGTCAAAGGAACCACCCTTAGCCAGAACAGCGGCTGCGGCGCTGATTACTACACCTCGTTTACCGGCTCTTCCGCCACCGTAACGGCTGGCCAGTCGACCACCTTCACGGCCACCTTCCTAAACGGGAGCAACCCCCAGGGGGTAACCATCTGGGCGGACCTGAACCGGGATGGTGCTTATGATAATGCCGAAATAGTGTATACCAAACTTTTTAGCAGCCCGTTTTCCATTAATCAAACCGACAACCTGACCATTCCGGCCGGTACGGCCGCCGGCTCGCTGCCGGTTCGGGTAATCATAACCTACTCTAGTACACCCAATGAGCCCTGCGGTACCTACACCTATGGCGAAACAGAAGATTACCTCTTTACCGTCGCGCCCAGCTGCTCGCCCGTGACGGCCAGTATCAGCGGCAGTCTGACTATCTGCCAGGGTCAGTCGACTACCCTCACCGCCAGTGGCGGAACCAGCTACGTCTGGAGTACCGGGGCCACTTCCGCTACCATTACGGCTTCGGCCTCCGGTCCGTATTCCGTCACCGCCACGGTATCGGGAGGCTGCTCGGGTACGGCAACCGTATCGGTAACGGTAAACCCGCTGCCCCAGATTACGGTCCAGCCGCCGACCAGCCTGACGATTTGCCCCGCCTCTCCGCTGAGTGTGACGCTTACAGCTACCGGTCCGTCGCTCACTTACCAGTGGTACCGCAATAGCCTGGCTTCGCCCATCAGCGGGCAAACCAGCCCCGTCCTGAGCCTGACCGGCCTCACCAGTGCCCAAAGCGGAGCCTATTTCTGCGTGGTAACCAGCTCGTGCGGCAGTCTGACCTCCGCCAGCACGAACCTGACCGTCACCGCAACCAACGATTACGTATCGGTCAAAACCGGCAACTGGAACGATGCCACGCTATGGACCTGCGGTAAGGTACCAACCCTGGCGGACACCGTCATTTTGCGGCATACCGTGGCCCTGCCCGCCAGCTATACCGGCTCGGCCAAGGCCCTTTCCGTCGAGACCGGCGGCCTTCTCCAGACCAATACCGGCGCGACGCTGAATTTGAGTCAGTGAGGGGGAAAGAATAGCAAAGAGAATAAAAGCAGAACAAAGTAGCAGAGGGGCATAGTAGCAAAGGAACAAAGTGATTGTCGGTGTAACCCATTCACTTTGCAACTCTGCTACTATGCCCCTCTGCTACTCAGGCCCTTTGCCCTCCTTTCAAACAACTCCCCCATCATTCGCTCAAACTCCGGCTGCACGGGGGCGGCGATGCTGATCGTTTCGCCCGTGAACGGGTGCCGGAAGCGAAGCTGGCTGGCGTGGAGGAGCATGGTCGTCATGGTAAAGTGCTCCTTGAAAAGCCGGTTCTGCTTGTTGCAGCCGTGGGGACGATCGCCGATGATGGGGTGCAGCACGTGGGCCATGTGCTTGCGAAGCTGGTGCATCCGGCCGGTCGTGGGCCGCAATTCCACCAGAGAGTACCGGGAGGTTGGATGTTTCCCGAACGGCAGGTCGATTTCGGTCCGCTGCAGGGTTTTCAGGTCCGTCCGGGCATCCTGCAGCACCCCATCCTCGCGCCGCAGCGGATAATCGATCCTTAGTTCGTCGGGGGTATAGCCCCGGACAATCGCCAGGTACGTCTTTTCGACCTCCCCGGCCGCAAAAAGCCCCTGCACGGCCGCATTGGCCGCTTCGTTCAGCGCAAAAAGCAGCACGCCCCCCGTTTTGCGGTCCAGCCGGTGTACCGGATAAACCCGCTGCCCCAACTGGTTACGCAGCAGCTGAACCGCGAACTCGGCCGCGTCTTCGGCAATGGACGAGCGGTGCACCAGCAGGCCATGGGGCTTGTTGACGGCAACCAGATCGTCGGACTGGTACAGAATCGTCATCAAATCGGATTGAAGTAAAGGCCAACCCCCACCCAGTTGGTACCCTGGCGCTCGTAGAGGCTGTACGGCCGGAAGCCGTGGTAGCTTTCCAGCAGCAGGGTCAGCGGATGCGTGCTACGACCCAGTTCGAGGCCGAGGCCCGTCTTGATGCCCGGCCGGAAGTTGGTCTGCTGCCAGAACTTGAGGTCAACGCCTCCCACCAGACGGACCACCGCCTCAGAATGCTTTCGGTAATAAAAGCCGGCCTGGCCACTAAGCCGCTTGCGCTCCACCGGCTGGCGCAGACCCACCCCCACGCCCACGTACCGGCGCAGCCCGTTTCGTTCCTGGCTGTAGGTGACATCGATCTGCTCGTAATTGACGGAGTTGGGCAGGTAATAGGAAATCTGATTCCGGATCAGGTAATCATCGCCGAGATGGGAGGAAAGGTGGTAACCCCGAATGCGCCAGCGGTGAATGCCGCGCCGGATGTTGAACAGGATGCTGACCCGGTAGTCGGTATTGACCAGCTGGCGGCGCTGCCGCCCGGAAGGTTCCTGGTAGATCTCAAACTGGGTGAACGAACCAACGTCGAACGACAGTTCGCTGGCCCGCTCGGGGCCTTTGTTCCAGCGCAGCAGGGGCTTGCGCAGGCCAAAAGCAAAGGGAACGAGGATACCCGGATACCGCTCGGCATTGGTCCAGTAAAACGGCAGCACGCTGGCGTACGTCTGGGCTTCAATGGGGTCGAGGAGGATCGGGTCAAATAAATGGCCGTTGGGCAGGAATTCGATACGGGGTGGCACCGGTTCGGCGGTCTCCCGCTGCATAACGGCCATCGGCTGGGACGAGGCAGCGTCGGTTACCTGTGCCCGAACGGTGCCGCTGCCGTACACCCATAAGGCCAATACGAGTAGTCGTTTGATCATAGAACCTGTAGACCTACTTTGCAACTTTGCCATTCTGGAACTAACATCCAGGTGGCAAAGTTGCAAAGTGGCGAAGTAACCTAGGCTACTACCGCTTCCCGCTTCAGCTCGGTATAGTGCTGATAGAAGTACGGAATGGTTTCGATTCCCTTGTAGAAGTTGAACAGCCCGTAGCTTTCGTTGGGCGAATGCAGGGCGTCGATATCGAGCCCGAAGCCCATCAGAATGGACTTAATGCCCAGCTCGCGCTCAAACAGAGCCACGATGGGAATGCTGCCTCCCCCTCGGGTGGGCACCGCCTCCTGGCCCCAGGCCGACCGGAAGGCCCGCCGAGCCGCCTCAAATTCAATCGAATCCGTCGGGGTCACGTAAGGCTGGCCACCGTGGTGGGGCATGACCTTCACGGTTACCGTCGGCGGTGCGATGGCCGTAAAATGCTTCGAGAACAGTTCGGTGATGGCATCGGGGTCCTGACCCGGCACCAGCCGCATGGAAATCTTGGCGTGGGCTTTCGCCGGCAGGACCGTTTTGGCGCCCTCGCCCGTGTACCCGCCCCAAATGCCGTTGACGTCCAGCGTCGGGCGGATGGATGTCCGCTCGGGCGTCGAGTAACCCGCCTCGCCCTTCACCGCCTTCAGGCCCAGATCGCGCTTGTATTCCTCTTCGTCGAAGGGCGCCTTGGCCAGCTCGGCGCGTTCCTCGGCGCTCAGTTCTTCCACCGTATCGTAAAAACCGGGAATGGTAATGCGTCCCTGCTCATCGTGCAGCGAGGCGATCATCCGGCAAAGTACGTTACCGGGGTTCTCCACGCCCCCGCCGTAGACGCCGGAGTGAAGGTCGCGGTTGGGGCCGGTGACTTCAACTTCCACGTACGACAGGCCGCGCAGGCCGGTTTCGATCGAGGGGCAGTCGTTGGCGATGATGCTCGTGTCCGAAATCAGAATAACGTCAGCCGCCAGTTTTTCGCGGTTGGCCGCCACGAACGTTCCCAGGTGCTCGGAGCCGACTTCTTCTTCGCCTTCTATCATCACCTTGACGTTGCAGGGCAGGTTGCCCGTCGCCAGCATGGCTTCCAGGGCTTTTACGTGCATGTAAAACTGCCCCTTATCGTCGCAGGCCCCGCGGGCGTAGATCCGTTCGTTGCGAATGGTCGGCTCGAAGGGCGGCGTATGCCAGAGCTCGTAGGGATCGGCGGGCTGGACGTCGTAGTGGCCGTAGACCAGGACGGTTGGCAGGGCCGGGTCGATGAGCTTCTCGGCGTACACAATGGGATGACCGGGCGTTTCGCAGAGTTCAGCCCCGTCCAGGCCGGCCGCCGCCAGGTGGTCACGGACGGCTTCGGCGCAGCGCCGCACGTCGCCGGCAAATTTGGGATCGGCGCTCACGGAAGGGATCCGCAGCAGCTCCAGGAGTTCGTTGAGGAAGCGATCCTTGTGCGCGTTCAGGAAATCTTGCATAGCAAACGGGATAGGAGGTATGAGGTATGAGGTATGAGGTATGAAGTATGAGGTGGCTTCGCCCCGAGTTACGTTCTCTGGCGAAGCCACCTCATACTTCATACTTCATACCTCATACCTCATACCTGAATATTACGCTTTTTCGTCTTTTCGAAGCTTGATCAGCACCGTCCGGCTTTCCTCACCGCGGAGCAGCCGACCGATGTTCTTCTTGTGGGTGATCACGACGATCAGAAAGACCACGAAACCAAAGGCAATCAGGAGCGGGCTTTCCTGCTCCCCGAAGGCGCGGAGCAGCAGCAGCACGGGGAAAGCCAGGGCCGCCAGGATGGAGCCTAAGGAAACATATTGGGAAGCAATCAGCACCACCAGGAAAATACCGATGCAGACGCTCGCCACTTCGGGATGCGTCGCCAGGACCATGCCCAGCAGGGAAGCAACGCCTTTGCCGCCCTTAAACCGGGCGAAAATCGGAAACAGGTGTCCAATGACGGCAATCAGCCCAAAGACCAGCTTGAAGGTCAGGAGTTCATGGTCGCCAATTACGTTCAGGTGCAGCAGGATCGTTGCCAGGATGGTTGCGGTGTAGCCTTTCAGCACGTCCACCAGCATCACTACCGTACCGGCCCGTTTGCCCAGCACCCGAAAGGTGTTGGTCGCACCGGCATTTCCGCTACCGTGTTTTCGGATATCAATGCCAAAAAAAGCCTCTCCGTACCAAACCGCGGTCGGAATCGAACCCAATAGATACGCCAACACCGCCGTGGCAACAATAATGAACACGTTCATGCAATCGGGGAAAATGAAACGACTTTGAACTAAGGATATGCCTTTAAATCGTTATTGAATGGCCTCGCAGGACCGTCTTCGGTGGGGTGACAATGACAAAAATACATATTCGCTTAACATTCCGTTCACTTTCCCGGCAAAGGCGTATCGATTATGGCAAATGTGCAACGTTTGGGAGGTGGACTTTTGATATTTGACACTGGACAATTGACGCTTGACATTTGATAAGGGAGCTTCGCCAAGGACACGGATCAGGCGAAGCTTCTTTGTCCAGTGTCAAACGTCAAATGTCCAGCGTCAATTGTCAAAAATTTCCCAACTCCCGAATCCGAAGCCGCCGGTACGATACCTCGACCGGCCCGCCACTATGGACCTGGAGGCCAATGAGCCCCGACTGCGGGATAGAGGTGTCGGGCTCGGTATAATCAATCGTTGGCTGGTCGTTCAGCCAGATCTGGATCCGCCCGTTCTGGGTACGGACGCGGTAGCGGTTCCAGTCGTTGCGGCGAAGCACCCGGGCGATTAGGGCCGAGTCGGGCTTCACCAGCGTCTTGTTACGGCGCGACTCGTCGTAGAGACTGGCCCAGAAGCCGTCGCCGAGGTCGGCCTGGTAGCCGATCATCTCGTGGGGCGGATTGGTCAGGCGCTGGCTGTGAAACTGTACCCCGGCGTTGACAAAGCCCCGGCCGACGAGCTTGAACTCCAGCTCCAGATCAAAATTTTTGTAGGACTGGTTCGTCGTCAGGAAGTCGTTCTTTGGCAATTCCCGCTCCAGCGAACCGCCCACCAGGGCTCCGTCCCGGATGCGCCACATTCCCACCGTATCACCCGACCAGCCGCGGAACGTTTTACCGTCGAAGAGGGAAACGGGTCGGGGTTGCCGGGTGTCGGACAGGCCAACCGGCCTGAATGCATAGAGCGTCACCAGCAGTACGGCCAGGATTATGCCCGGCACTGCAGCTTTAAGCTTCATGGGTCTTGGATTTAGGAGAAATAACTTACCGTTTCAGGAGTTTAAAGGCCATCCCCCGCCCCTGGCTCTGAAAAATAGCGAGCGTGATCCAGCTCAGCGCCAGTTGTTCCAGCAGACCGAACCGGTCGTTCCCGCCCAGGTCATAGCACGCGCCAAAGCCGATCTCCCGGGCCAGTTGGGTCGCAACGGCCTTGCCCCGGGCGCTGTCGCCGGCCACGAACATATCGGCCGCCTCTTCGCCGTAGCGGGGATTGAGCATGTTCTCCGCTCCCGTGGTATTGAAACATTTGACCACATCGCGGCTGGCCGTATGCGCCAGGACGGCTTCGGCCGTATTCGTAAAGCCAACCGGGCCCGCACCGCGCACGATGTTCATGGTATCGATGATGACCTTGCCGCGGGTATCGCCGAGTTCCTGGGCCACCTCAATGGCTTTGGCGGCGGGCGTCGCCAGAACAATCACCTCGGCCTGCTGTACAGCCGACGCAACGGTCGTGAAGCGATCCTCACCGATTTTGGTCGCCAGTTGCACCGACTTTTCGGAGAGCGGGAAGCGGGAACCCATCAGGACGGTATGCCCTGCCTCGATGAAGCGCTGGGCCAGGGCACCGCCTACGTTGCCGGTGCCGATGATGGCAATGACCATGGAGAGCTGATTTAGGAAGATGGTCCGGCAATATACGGTTCTGCAACAAAAAACCGCACCCGGCGGACCGGGTGCGGCTCTGGCGATTGCGCCGGGATCGGCTTAGAAGCCTTCCCGCGTATCTTCCTTGTCTTTTTTCTTCTCCTCCTTCTTGGCGGGATCCTTCTTGACGACCTTGGGCTGGGGCTTCGGCTTGGCTTTGGTCTTGTAGGTGTCCAGGTACCGATCCACAAACTGGGTCTTTTCGATCAGGTCGGCGGGTACCACTTCCAGCTTGTCCTTGCCGCTGTTCTTGCCGCCGGCCGTGATGCGGTCGTTCACCGACGGATCGGACGTCACCAGGGCCAATTGACCCAAGCCCGTTCCGCCGGGCTTGTAATCCCAGTAGAACCAGTCGTCGGGGGAGCCTTCCAGGTAAATCGTCACCTCATCGCCGCCCGCCGCTTTCCGGATCTCGACGAAGCCCTCCATCTGGGCGTTGATGTCGGTGGCGTCGAGGTTGGATACGCCGATCGTTCCGACGCTGTAGAAGGTGTTATGCTTCTCGGACCAGCGCAGGTTGAGGTTCGACAGCACCAGTCCCTGGGCCAGCTTCGGCGAGGCCTGCGGCACGGGAACGTGCTGGTTCTGGGCTTTCGTGCGGTAAGCCTCGGCGGCTTTCCGACCGATGATCGCGGACAGCTTATCGGTCAGCCGGCCCAGATCGTCATCGGCCGCTTCGTCGTTCTTTTCTCCCCCATTGACCTTGACAATCTTTTCGGCGATGGCCTGGTTGACGGGCTGTGGCACGGCGAAGCCAAAGGCTACCAGGGCATTGAGCCGGACGGTGTTACTGTCGACATGGGCGCGGCCTGATCCCCCGGCCAGGACAAGGCCCGGCTGCTGGGACGCCATAACGCCCAGCGGCCCCCGGAAGGTCATCACGCCCTTCGCATCGTCGAAGGTAAAGGCTCCTTCCACGTCGTCCAGGCCGTTTTCGTCCTTGGCGACCACCCGGAACAGCTTTTCCTTTTCGTCGTAGGTCATCATCCCCGTCTGGACAAAGAGATCGTCGTCCTTATCGTTTTCTTTCGGCGACAGGAAGCTCGGGTACAGGCCCGCCGCGCCCCCGCCCCGGAAGTGCAGGCCCGCCACCAGGAGCGCCCCGCCTTCGTTCTTCAGGTTCTTATCGACCCGGATACTGATCTTTTCCGTGACCTTTTCCTTGAACGGAATCCAGCCGCTGACCAGGTCCGGTCGCTTCTTCAGGGCCGGCTTGATAAAGCCATCCAGCTTCAGTTCCGGGTCCGGCGCCATCATGGTGATATTGCCCTTGTAGGTCATCTTAGGCGCCAGCATCAGGTTATCGGCTTCGTCGATGTCCGCCGTGGCCACCGTGTAGAAGGCGGGGGCCAGCTGGCTTTCCTTGCCCGGGCGGCGGTTTGTCCGCGAAGCTACGGCCGTAGCGGCAGGGCTGCCTTCTTTCAGCTCGAAGCTTTCCATTTTGATGCTGGCCGTATCACCCGCGCTGGTCGCGAACTGGTAGGTGGCGTTGCCGGAGAACCGGGCCCGCGACAGCACCTGAATCGAGCCGTTCTTCAATCTATGGAAGCGACTGACCGTATCCAGTTCCAGCCGGGCGTTCTTCAGGGCCATCATTTCGCCGTTGCGCTTGATGGAGACGAGGCCTTTTTCCGGGAAAATCCGGGCGTCGGCGGATACAATGTACGGTACGCCGCTAATGTTCAGGGTCGCTTTTTCCACGTCGTAGAGCGCCGCCGCCGCGTTGAAGGTCAGGCCTTCCTGTTCGGGGGCGGTGGCCGTGAAGGTCGAGGTCTTCACATCGCCTTTCATGGCTACGGTCTTCTCGCGGATGTTCCACTGAGCCTGGTTGATCGAGGTGCGGTAAGCCGCGTAGGGCAGCTCCAGGCTGGAACTGAGCGTATCGCTGAAACCGGAGGTGTTTTTCCGGGAAATCAGCACCATGCCTTTTACCTGGTTGAAATCCACGTCGACCGAACGGCCCAGCAGGACCGGCTTGGCCGTCGCCGCCTGCTGCCCGGCCGCATTCACCCGGAACTGGGCATTGTTGGCCAGGAAGCCTTCCTTGTTGAACTTGATGCTTTCCGAAACAGCTTCCGCATCGGTCCGCCGTACCGTACCCCGGCCAAACAGCCCCGTCGACCGGACAACCAGGTCGCCCTTCAGGCTGGTGGTGCCGTTGTAGAAGTCAAAGGAACGATCGGCCGCGCCTTTGGTCGAGATCTGAAGGCTATCGGATTTCGGATACCATTTGAGCGTATAGTTCTTAAGAGCAACCGCCGGGAAGTATGCCTTGCCGACCGGGCCTTCCTTGATTTGCCCTTCGGCCCCCATCGCCAGCAGCGAATCGGTCATCAGCAGTACGTCCTTTACCGAAAGGCTGGCCGCCAGGTGGTTCAGTACCCCGTCCGTCCGCAGCCCTTTTTTATCCATCCGCAGCTCTCCCGTTGCCTTTAGGTTGCCTTTGCCACCGTAGAGGGGGTAGCCATTGGCCGGCGCTTTCTGGATAAAGCCCAGCGAGTTGTCGGGCATGGTCACCAGCGTCGCCTGGATGGGCGGCAGGATGCCGTCGGAATGGAAGGTCCCCACAAAGGCAATGTCGCTCTTGCCGATGCTGTCGTTGTCGATGGCCGGAATTTTAAAATAGACCTTTTTATTGTAGAGAATATCACCCCGGTCCTTCTGGTCGAAGTACACCGTCATCCCCTCAGGCATCACCAGCCGCTGGGTCGTCTTCTTGTCCTTGATCCGTCCCGATTTATTGTCGGCCGCCCCCAGGTAGACCGTACCCGGCTTTTCGTAGCGGATATCACCCCCGACCTCGGTATTCTTGCCCTTCGGCGGGAAGGTGATCGAGTCGATTTTATTGAGGTTCATCGAAAACTGGTCGTAGTTAAACGCCAGGTCGCGACCCGAGTACCGGAAGTTGCCCGATTTAAGCTGACCATTGAGGGTAAAAGCCCGGTTCTTGCCGATGCGCAGCGTTTTATCGCTCGGCACGGCGTAGATTTTCAGCGAATCGCTGATGACAAAGCGTTCCACGCCCCGGATGGTCATGAACCGGTCCTTGAGGTCGATGCTGGCGTTGGTAACGCTGTCGCTGGAGGTGTAAAGCGAACGGATGAGGAAGTTGTCGTAGTCTTTTTTGCCCGCGTTGGCCAGCACGTAGAGAACGCCCTTGCGGCTCAGGCGCATCAGCTCCGTGCGCGGGTCCATGTCGATATAGCCATCGGTCACCATCCGGCCCATTACCTCCCGCATGACGTTGGGCTTGATTTTGGCAAACTGCGCCAGTTCGTCGGCCAGGAAAGTCTGCGTTTTCTTCGTTGAGACGTAATTGGCCGCCACCTGCAGCGGGTGGAAGCCGTAGTCGATGGTCATGCCCGAGTACCGCTCGGGGTGGAAGAAATCGTAGGATTCAAACCGGACGGGCACTTCCCGCTTGGCGCCGAGCTGGTAAAAATCCAGTCGCTGTTTGTTCAGCTCCCAGCGCAGGACCTCGGGCTGAATGTAAAATTTGTGGTAGCTATTGCTGTAATAGGCATCGGCAAAACGGGTTCCGTCGGCCCGGTACAGCTTCAAGATACCGTTGGGCTGGTCGTAGTGGAACCGAACGCCCGGGTGGTAGAGCGAATCCGCTGCGTCGATGTACCCCGCAAACTCGGCCAGCGGAGCCGTTACCACCGAATCGGCCGAGAACTCAAAGCGCTGGCTGCTGACGCGGAAAGCCGGTTTGCCCTGAAAGCTGACTTTCAGCATGGCGGGCTGCTTGCTGACCGACGTACTAAAAAGCTTGGTTCCGGCCAGGGTCAGCCCACCGCGGTATTCCAGGTTTTTGTTCAGGTTGGTCAGGGTGGCGTCGTTCTGCCACGACATAAAGCGCGGGTAATCGGTAAGCTGACCCGGATTCCGCTTTTTGCTGACAAACTCGAAAGTGCCCTTAACAGGCTTGGTCAGCCGCGGGTGCGTCAGGGCTACGTCGTCGGCCGACAGCCGCGGATTCATTACCTGAAAAGCGTAATCGGCCAGCGTCACGTAGGTTTCCGGCTGCCCGGCCGATTCCCAGGTGAAGGTTCCGCTCTTGCCCACGAACTGGCCCTCGCGCAGGGCCAGGCCGCCTTCCGTTTGGCGGATGACCACTGAATCGCTGGCGGTTACCATGACCAGGTCGCCCTTTACCTCCAGTACCGGGCCGCTCAGCGCCGGCAGCGGACGGCGGTTCAGCACGGCTACCAGCGGGGTTTTGTTCACCGAGTCCAGGGGCGTATCCCAGCCGTCGAACCGGCTCGTTTCCGGCTGCGGTTTGGCGGCATCGGGCTTACCGGTTCCCGTGGCGTTACCGGTGCCCGTGGCGGGTTCCTCGCCCGGGCGGAAGGTGAAGGTTCCACCGTTCAGGCGGAGTTTATTGTAGTTGCTAGCGTAGAGCTGGCGCGTCTCCGCAAAGAGCCGGGTGGTCTCCAACAGGCGATTCAGGGCCTTGGTGTCGGGGTTATCCACAGACTTATCCACAATTGCCAGAAAGTTATCCACATTTTGGGCAGTGGCGGACTGCGTAACCAGCAAATGATAGAGGGCTTCGTAGAAGGGGGCGAAATAGGGAGCCGGCGCCAGGCGCTTGGCGTTCATTTTCCGGCTGATGGCCAGCACCCGTTCTTTCTGGGGAGCGGAAAGTGTATTGGCGGTCCAGATCCCTTCCAGGTCTTTTGCCGCTTTCTGGGCGACCGGCCCGCCGCTGTTCATGAGTTTCTGTACGTCGCCCAGGAACTGCTCGGGATTATCGGACAGGCGTACATTCTGCCCCAGGGCCCTTAAACCGGCGAGCCACAGCAGGGTGAAGAATCCGTAAATTCGTTTCATCAGCAAAGTCGTTTTGGCCCCGGCCCGGTTCGCCCCTGCAGGGCTTACATCCGAAAGCCTATTGAGGCCCAATTGTTTTTGGTTAGCCGGTTCAGCACGGTCAGGCCAGCCTCCCGGCCGCAGGCTTCGATATCCGGCGCATCGGTCTCGTAGAATCCGCTGACGAGCAGCACGGCCCCGGAGCTCATGCGCGCCACGTAGGCCGGTATGTCGGCCAGCAGCACGTTCCGGTTGATATTGGCCAGCACCAGCTCGAAGCGGTCGTCCGGGCTGACATCAGAAATCATTCCCAGGAACACCTCCAGCTGCGGGCAGCCGTTAAGGTCGGCGTTTTCCCGGGCGTTTTCGACGGCCCAGTCTTCAATGTCAAAGGCCAGCGCCCGCCGGGCTCCCTGCCGGGCGGCCAGAATCGCCAGGATGCCGGTTCCGCTGCCCACGTCAAGCACCGCTTTCCCCTCCGCCGTATGCGTGAGCTGCTGCTCCAGCATCATGGCCGTCGTCTCGTGGTGCCCGGTACCGAACGACATTTTCGGGTTGATCACCAGGTCGTACCGGTAGGCAGGATCCGGCTCGTGGAAGGAGGCCCGAACGCGCACCTGGCCGGCCACTTCGATCGGCTGGTAGCTGCGCTCCCATTCCTCGTTCCAGTTCCGTTTTTCTAACGCGCTGGCCTGGTAGACTATTGCCGTCTGCCCGGCGTATTTGTCGATAACTGCCTGAAGCGCCGACTCGTTGAAATCGGAAGAGACAATATAGGCATTCAGGCCTTCCTCGGTTTCGACAAAGGACTCATAACCCAGATTGGCCAGCTCGGCGGTGAGAATATCGGCAAAATCGGGGTCGAGCTGGAGGGAGACTTCGGTATAGTGCATGGAAATGGTATTTAAGTTTAGGGTTTAGGGTTTATCGTTTATGGTTGCTTCGCCTCGATGAACGTTTTCTGGCGAAGCAACCATAAACGATAAACCCTAAACCATTAAACGAAAAAAGGACAAGCCCCCAAAGGACCTGTCCCAAAGAAAATCAAAAACGGACCTTAGGCCGTCACGACGGCTTCGGCCAGTACGAGTACTTTGTTGTTCAGTACCTCGACCACGCCGCCGTCTACGGTAAACTGCTGCGTACCGGTAGCGGTCTGGATCACCACCGGCCCGCGGGCCAGCGTGCTCACCAGCGGGGCGTGGCTGTTCAGCACCTGAAACTGCCCTTCGCTGCCCGGGAACGTCACCGCCGTCGCCTCCCCGGCGAATATTTTACGATCCGGCGTTATGATTTCGAGTTGCATGATATATGAAGGTAAGTCGGTCAGTCATCAGTCATCAGTCGTCAGCCTTTCGCTGCTGCCTGACTGATGACTGACCGACTGATGACTATTCTTATTTCCCAGCTTCCTTCATCAGACGCTCACCTTTGGCGATGGCGTCGTCGATGGTACCGACGAGGTTGAAGGCGGCTTCGGGCAGGTGGTCGTGCTTGCCGTCGATGATCTCGTTGAAGCCACGGATGGTTTCTTCGATGGGTACCAGAACGCCTTTCAGACCCGTGAACTGCTCGGCTACGTGGAAGGGCTGCGACAGGAAGCGCTGCACGCGGCGGGCGCGTGAAACGACCAGTTTGTCTTCTTCCGAGAGTTCTTCCATCCCGAGGATGGCGATGATGTCCTGCAGTTCCTTGTAGCGCTGCAGAATGGCTTTCACGCGCTGGGCGGTATCGTAGTGTTCATCACCCAGGATTTCTGCCGTCAGGATACGGGAGGTTGAGTCCAGCGGGTCCACGGCCGGGTAGATCCCGAGCTCGGCGATTTTCCGGCTCAGTACGGTCGTGGCGTCCAGGTGGGCGAAGGTCGTAGCCGGCGCCGGGTCGGTCAAGTCATCGGCCGGCACGTATACGGCCTGTACCGAGGTGATCGAACCGCGCTTGGTTGACGTAATCCGCTCCTGCATGGCACCCATCTCGGTAGCCAGCGTGGGCTGGTACCCTACGGCCGACGGCATCCGGCCCAGCAGGGCGGATACTTCCGAACCAGCCGGGGTGAAGCGGAAGATGTTATCAATGAAGAACAGGATGTCACGGCCTTTGCCCGTACCGTCCCCGTCGCGGAAGTGCTCAGCGATGGTCAGACCCGACAGGGCCACGCGAGCCCGGGCGCCCGGGGGCTCGTTCATCTGGCCGAAGATAAAGGTAGCCTGGCTTTCTTCCAGCTTGGCCGGATCCACTTTGCTCAGGTCCCAGCCGCCCTCTTCCATGGAGTGCTTGAACTCGTCGCCGTACCGGATAATGCCCGCTTCGATCATTTCGCGCAGCAGGTCGTTCCCCTCGCGGGTACGCTCCCCTACACCGGCGAATACCGACAGACCGGAATATGCTTTGGCAATGTTGTTGATCAGTTCCTGAATCAATACCGTCTTTCCTACCCCTGCACCACCGAACAGACCAATTTTACCGCCTTTTGCGTACGGCTCCAGCAGGTCAATGACTTTAATCCCCGTGAAGAGTACTTCCGTCGAGGTAGCCAGGTCTTCAAATTTCGGAGCGGCCCGGTGAATGGACATGCCGCCGTCGCTCTTCGGCTGCGGAATCCCATCGATGGCTTCACCCACGACGTTGAACAGACGGCCGCGGATGCCCGAGCCGGTCGGCATGGAAATCTGCGACCCCAGGTGTACGACGGTGCTCCCGCGCTCCAGGCCTTCGGTAGAGTCCATGGCGATGGTCCGAACCCGGTCTTCGCCCAGGTGCTGCTGACATTCGAGGATTACTTTCTGGCCATTGGCTTTGGTGACTTCCAGAGCGTCAAGAATCGCCGGCAGCCGCGACCCTTCCCCCTCGAAGCTCACGTCAACAACCGGACCGATTACCTGCGTAACCTTGCCCGTATTCGTTGCTGTTGCAGTTGTCATTGCGTATAGTAGGAAATTTGGATAAGCAGTGGTAATTGAGACCGCAAAAGTAGTGGATAATTTGCTTAAAGCCAAGTTGATTCTGAAGCTATTTTCTGCATTCCGGGGGTGGAAGGGTTTTGATTCCAACCAGTTTACGGCCCAGGGGCCAGCCCCTTGAAAACCATTGAATTGTACAAAATACAGATCCAGACCTACCGTAGGCACCCCATCACGCAGGCAATATTAGCCGGCGGGCACTACACCCACCCGCGTGAACGTTGCTATGTTTGTTGTGTTTTCTGCTTCATCCGAATGGGATTCTATTTCTGGAAAAACTGGAGTACCGCCCACCGCATCGCCGTATGGGCTGGGCTGGGTCTGCTCCTGGCGGGGCTGGTGGGCTTGCTCACCACCTGGACGCTGGGGCTGGCCAATGTCGTCCGCTGGGACGTGCTGAGTGAACTGACGACCGTGCCGGTGTCGGTATCGGTGTTTAGCGATGGCCTGCTGGACTATCCGATCCCCGGCAGCGCTTACCTCATAACCGAACAGTTCGTTGCCTCGGGCATGAGCCTGAACCTGCTGGCCCTGCGTCTGCTGGCGCTTGGGGTCTGCCTGGGTCTGGCGCTGGTGATGGCGGCCCTGCCCCGGCTCGGCCGCTGGCCGTTTCTGCTGTCGATGGGCCTGCTGATCCTGATCCTGGCCTCCTTCCGGCTGGAAGCCCTGCAGCTTCCGGGGCTGCTCGGCACGGCCCTGAGCGGCCGCCTGCCGTTTCTGCTGCTGGTGGTGCTCTTTGGCGGACTGGCGTATTATTTCCACGCCTTCCGGCCCGACGCGCCGCTGGCCATCCGGCTCCTGCTGTTCCTGCTGCTGAGCCTGGGCAGCTGGCTGTTTTTCCACCAGGTGGCAGGCGTGCCGTTTCCGGCGCCGACGTTCCTGAGTTACGCCCTGCCGGGCCTGTTCCTGCTGACGATCGTGTTTGTATTTGTGATCTCGTCGGAAATCATCGCCGGCCTGGTTTACCTCACGTCCATGCCCCGTTCCGGCGGGCGGCCCCTGGGCCTGAACAACCTGCTGATCATTGCCGGGCTGTACCTGGTCAACCTGCTTCTGGTCTGGCTCAGCAATACCAAACGCATCGACTGGAGCCCGATTCTGATCAGCCCGTTTCTGCTGTACCTGGTTTCGGTAGTGCTGGGTTTCTGGGGCTTGCGGCAACCGCTGCGCCAGTCGGAAGGCGGGCTTTCCTACCGCGAGTCGGGGGCTTTCCTGTACCTGGGCCTGGCGCTGATCGCGACCCTCACGCTGACCTACGCCTTCGTCGTGGCCAATGATCCACTGATCGAAGCATTGGAGGACATCATCCTGTATAGTCACCTGGCTTCGGGTGTCGCCTTTCTCTTTTACGTACTGGTTAATTTTTACCCGCTTTACCGTCAGCAGCTGGCGGTACACAAGGTGCTCTACAAGCCAATGCGGTTTTCACTGACGCAGACGAGGGTGGTGGCGGCTATCGGTACGGCCACGCTGCTGGCGATGCAGAACTTCTTTACCCTGAATCAGGCGATTGCGGGCTATTTCAACAACCTGGGCGACGTCCACGCGGCGACGGGTGAGCTGCGGGTTGCCGAGCAGTACTACCGCCTGGCGATCAGCAGCGAGTTTCAGAACCATAAATCCAACTACGCGCTGGCTTCCCTGGCCCTGCAGCAGGGCGATAAGGCGACGGCCGCCGTTCATTTTCAGCGCGCCCTGCTGAAACAGCCAAGTCCGCAGGCCTACGCGGCCCTCAGCACCGTGCTGCTGGAAGATAATCTGTTCTTCGAGGCCGTCAAAACGCTGCAGGGCGGCATCCGGACCTTCCCCCGGAGCGGTGAACTGCAGAACAACCTGGGCTATCTGTACGCCAAAACGAGCGTTGCGGACTCGGCCTACTATTACCTGGCCGCCGCTACGGGTAACACGAGCCAGGACGAGGTGCCGCAGACCAACCTGCTCGCCTTCTGGGTTAAAAATCCGCGCCTGCTGGGTCTGGACTCGCTGGCCAAAGCGACCGAAGCCCGGACGTACGAACCCCACGAAGCCAACCGGGCGGCCGTCGATCTGCTGCGGCAGGCTTCCGAAAAGCCCGAAACGTACCGCCCCGGCTGGCTGGCCGATACAGCCAGTACCGACGGCCTGAGCGTGGGCAAGTTTGCCCGGCTGTATAATTATGCGCTGCTGAACCGGAAGCCCGACAGCACGCTGCTGCGCACCCTGCCGCGCCTCGAACAGAATCCGGCCAACCAGGATTTCGTCGATGACCTGCTCTTCGCCCGGGCGGTGGCCAATTACTATACCGGCGACCAGCGCACGGCCTTTGAACTGACCAGCCAGCTCGCCGAAGGCAATTCCCGGACGGGTGCGTATTATCAGAGCGTTACCGGTCTCTGGCTGATGGAACAGGGGCTTTACCGCAAAGCGGCCGAAATTCTGGGCGAAAATACCGATACGCTCTCAGCCTACTACCGGGCGGTGGCCTTCACCAAAGTCGGAGCGCTGGTTGAAGCCCAGTCGCTCTGGGATATGGCCAGCCGCAACGATCCCAACGTGCAGAAACTGGCCGACGCCCTCTACGATCGCCGCCCGCCGGGAACGGATACGGAACGGGCCTTCCGGCTGGTCTACGGAACACCCCAGTCGGCCGAAAGCACCCGGGCGATGCTGGCCGCCATCCGGAATCCGGACCTGCGGACCGTTGCCGCCGCCCAGCTTAGCCGCCGGGCCCTGCTGGCCGGCCAGACCGCCGAGGGCGAAGCCTGGTACCAGCAGTTGCCCGAGTTCGCCAACCTGAGTCCGCTGGCCGGCTCGCTGATTGCGGTGACGTACATGCGGCTGCAGAACGCCAAGGGGAAGTTCACCCAAACGCTGGAGGCGGGGCGGCAGGACGTCGCTCCGCCGCTGCAGGCGGAAAAAGACCTGCTGCTGGCCCAGGCGGCCGAAGCCCGGAACCAGACCGGACCCGCGGGCCAGCACTACCGCCAGGCGCTCCGCCGCGCTCCGTTCAACGCGGAAGTCGTCTCTGCCTCGGCCCGCTTCGACCGACGGGCGCGCCGGACCGAAACCGCCTACAACCGGGTCGTCAACGCCCTGCCGCTGAATCCCTACAATGCGGGGCTGCTGAAAACCTACGTTGACCTCTGTCTCGACCTCAGCCTTTTCGACTATGCCGAAGAAGCCCTGCTGCGGCTGCAGGCCTCGACCCCGCCCGCCGATTATCAGGCGTATCTGGCAAGCTATCAGGCCCGGCGTGCATTGATCGAAAAACAGAAAGAGGCGTTTCAATAATTTAGGTAAGTTTGCTAGCTTCATTTCCTAAAATCCGTACGATCATGGAAACCACGCTGCACTGGGCAAAAGAAGCTTTCAACCGGGAAGTCGTTATCACCGATGGGCAACGCCCCGTGGGCCGGTTGTACCGGGAGGTGCTGGCCCGCGACGTCAGTGCGTATTTAAACGATGTCCGGCTCTGGTTTGATGTCGAAGGTTTTCTGATTCAGGAGGTAACGGTTCACCAATACATCGGTGATACCGACCAGGTCATCGGTCACATCCGCTTCGACTGGGATCGCTCCGCCGAACTGGAGCTCACCAACGGCCGGAAGTACCGCTGGAAACGCCAGAATTTTCTCATGCACGAATGGAGCATTCTGTCGGAAGACCCGGCCCAGCAGGAAATTATCCATTATGACCAGACCAAGATGTTCTTCGGCGATGAAGGCAGAATCGAGCTGCTCCGGCACTCCCCCAATGCCGAAGTTCTCATCCTGGCGGGTCTTTTTGTCCGAAATTACTTTTTACGCAAACGTCGAATCGCTACGGCGGGCTAGACTCAAGGATTGAAGGACTGAGGTATGAAGGATTGAGGTGGCCGATCTTAATCTCTCATACCTTCAATCCTCCAATCCTTCAATCCTTCAATCCATGAATATTATCGAAACCCACAACATCGCCAAGCGCTACATCATGGGCAGTGAAGTCATCGAGGCGTTAAAATCGGTGACGATATCCGTCAACAAGGGCGAGTATGTGGCGTTCATGGGGCCTTCGGGCTCCGGGAAGTCTACGCTGATGAACATTGTCGGCTGCCTGGATACCCCGACTTCGGGCCAGTATATCCTGAACGGGCAGGACGTAAGCGATATGACGGAGAATGCCCTGGCTGAAGTGCGGAATAAGGAAATCGGCTTTGTCTTCCAGACGTTCAACCTGCTGCCCCGGCAGTCGGCCCTGGAGAACGTAGCCCTGCCGCTGATCTACGCTGGTTACAGCAAGTCGGATCGGACCGAGAAAGCCATGCAGGCGCTCCGGAACGTTGGTCTGGAGAACCGCGCCCACCACAAACCGAACGAACTGTCGGGTGGTCAGCGCCAGCGCGTAGCCGTCGCCCGGGCCCTGGTCAACGACCCCAGCATCCTGCTCGCCGACGAACCGACCGGTAACCTGGATACGAAGACCTCCTACGAGATCATGGACCTCTTCGACCAGATTCACAGCAAGGGCAATACGATCATTATGGTGACGCACGAAGAAGATATTGCCGAATACGCCCACCGGATCGTTCGCCTGCGCGACGGTCTTGTCGAGTCGGACCGGGTCAATACCCATGTGCGGAAGGCCTTGAAGGTGACCGAGGAGGCGCACTGAGCGGAGCTAAACAGTTACGGACCTATTCCCGTTTAACCATCTACGAGTCGGGCGGCTGATGCACTTCCACACTGCCCGCCGCACCGATGGTATTCTCTGGATCGTTAACCGCAAATCTGCTGCTTGCAGCCACGCTACGCCTTTGCCTGGGTTTACTCCTGGCCGCCTGCTCGCAGACCAACCCCATGCCCCCTTCCAACTTTCTCTCCCTCGGCGATTCCTACACCATCGGTGAGAGCGTACCCGAGTCCGACCGCTGGAGTGTCATTCTCGCCAATCGCCTCCGCCAGCGGGACATCACCATCCAGGATCCGAATATTATCGCGCAGACCGGCTGGACGACCGCCGAACTCCAGGAGGCGATTCGCCGCTCGGGCAATACGAAGACTTACGACCTGGTGTCGCTGCTGATCGGCGTCAACAACCAGTACCGCGGCCAGAGCCGGGAAACCTACCGCACCGAGTTCCGGGAACTGCTCACTACCGCGGTCCGGTACGCCGGAAACCGCCCTGGACGGGTCTTTGTGCTGTCCATTCCTGACTGGGGCGTCACGCCCTTTGCCGCCAGCCGCAACCGGGCGCAGATTGCCGCGGAAATCGATGCTTTTAATGCCGTGGCCCGGGAAGAATGCCAGAAACTGAACATTGCCTGGGTGGATATCACGCCGGTTTCCCGCACAGCCGCCGGCAATACCGAGCTGGTCGCCTCGGATGGGCTGCATTTTTCGGGTAAGATGCACGAGAAGTGGGTGGAGGCGGCGCTGCCGGTGGTTACTTCATTACTGGCAAAGTAGCAAAGGGGCAAGTATCCTCACTGATCCTCCTCAACCACCGCCTTTTCCTTCGGCCGTTCGTAGACGAGCTTGCCCTTTTCGTCCCATTCACTGATGACGTAAGGTTCAACGTCGGCCTCCCAGCGGTCGCGGCCGTACTGGGTGATTTTCTTGCGCTGGCGGCGCAGAGGGTAGTATTCGGTCCAGCGGCCCACTTTCACGCCATGGTCGTAGCGGCCTTCGGCGGCGAGCTGGCCCGTTTCGTGGTAAGCCAGGTAGGTGCCGTGGAGCTGCCCGTACTCCCGGGGCAGGATTTCTTTAATGCGGGTATGGGCGGAATCGTAATAGACAATCTGTGATTCGGCGGGAAATCCGCGGGCGTATTTGGCCTTATCGAGCAACTGGAAATTAATGTCGTACCGCTCCCAGCGGCCGTCTTTTGCCCCGATATAATAGAAGCCCTCCTCGATGAGGTGGCCGTTCTGGTAGCGCTTGTAGGGGCCGTGGAGGATTTGGGCGATTTCCTTATCCTTGATCAGCGAAGGCGTTACGCGCTGGCCCTTGGGATCGAACCAGTAGATTTCCCGGACGTAGGGGCTGGGCTGCCGATATTCTTTCAGGACGTGGAATTTCTCGATGATGGTCCGGTCGCCGCTCCCGAACTTGACGTAGGCTTCGGCGATGGGAATACCCTCGTACTCGGATTTCTCCTTTTTTTTCTTCCGGCGCTTCTCGGTCTTCTCCTTGTTGTATTCCCGGATCTTCAGGCCCAGGTCCGGCAGGGTTTCGGTAACAAACTCGCGCCCCTGGTCAGCCTGGCCCTTAAGCTGGTCCAGTGCCGGGGTTTTGACGTGGTCCAGGCCCACGGCTTCCTTGACTTTACCCAGAAAGGACGAATCCCGTTTGGCGGTAGGAATGGCGCTGGGTACGCCGGAGGTCGTCAGGGAAGCCGGCGCGGTGGTAGTCGACGGTGCCGGCGTTTGCGCCAGCCCGGCCAGCGGAATGGCTACGATCCAGAAACCAGTCAGTGCTAATCGAATCATACGGCAATGAAACACGCCTCTACTTTGTTACTTTTGCAACGGTTAATCTCCCGTTTTATTTTCTCACGAATCGCACCAAAATTGGGACTTGGTTTAAAGTTTAGGGTTTAGCGGTTAAAGTTGTCCTTAAAACGCCGCCACGGCGAAGCACCATAAACCCGAAACGATAAACCATAAACTACTCTTTATGGAAAAAGACGCTAAAGTATACGTAGCCGGTCACCGGGGCATGGTCGGATCGGCCCTGGTCCGTAAACTGGAGGCCGAAGGCTACACTAACCTCGTCACCCGCACCTCCAGCGAACTCGACCTCCGTAGCCAGGCCGCCGTCGAGGACTTCTTCCTCACCGAGCAGCCCGATTACGTCTTCCTGGCCGCCGCCAAAGTAGGCGGTATCGTGGCCAACAACACCTTTCGTGCCGAGTTCCTTTATGACAACCTCATGATCGAGGCCAACATCATCCACTCGGCCTACAAACACGGGGTCAAAAAGCTGCTCTTCCTGGGCTCATCCTGCATCTACCCCAAGCTGGCGCCCCAGCCTCTGAAGGAAGAGTACCTGCTGAGCGGCTTTCTGGAGCCTACCAACGAGCCTTACGCCATCGCCAAGATTGCCGGCATCAAGCTGGCTGAAAGCTACCGTCGCCAGTACGGAGCTAACTTCATCTCGGCCATGCCTACCAACCTCTACGGTCCCAACGACAACTACGACCTGCAGGGCTCCCATGTACTGCCGGCCCTGATCCGCCAGTTCCACGAGGCGAAGGTCAACGAGCAGCCGGTGGTGGAGGTGTGGGGCACGGGTTCACCGCGGCGGGAGTTTCTGCACGCCGACGACCTGGCTGATGCCTGCTTCTTTCTGATGGAAAATTACGACGAGGAGCTGTTTGTCAACATCGGCACGGGTGAGGATGTGACCATCAAGGAACTGGTGGAGCTGGTGCAGGAGGTAGTGGGCTACGAAGGGGAAGTCCGCTGGAACACCGACAAGCCGGACGGCACACCGCGCAAGCTGATGGACGTCTCGCGCTTGCACGGCCTGGGCTGGCGGCACACCACCGAGCTGCGGGAAGGGGTTGAACGCACTTACCAGGACTTCCTGGCTAATGTGGAGCTGTACGTGGAGTAACTTACAGTTTTTGCACTATAAAGCGCTGCCTTCTTCGACAAGCGAAAGAAGGCAGCGCTTGCTGTTTTGGGCTTAACTGATCTTCTGGGCCGGATTTCCGAAGACCGTCGCGCCGGCCTCCACGTTTTCCACCACTACCGAACCCGCACCGACGCGGGCATTCTTGCCGATGGTAACGCCGGCGATGACGGTGACGCCCGTGCCGATAAAGGCGCCTTCTTCGATGGTGACGCCCGCGTTGACCACCGCCCCGGCGCCGAGCTGGACAAAATCGCCCAGGGTTGCGTGCGTTTCCACGACGGCCCCAGCCTGGATGATGCAGTGCTGCCCGACGGTAGCGAAGGGGTTCACAACGGCTTGGGCGGCAATAAGGTTACCGTGACCGATGGCCGCCAGGCTGGAGACGATCGCCTGATCGTGGATGGCGTTGACGGGCTGCACGTGCCGGCGGTCGTTGAGCAGCTTGACCAGCTTTTTCCGGACTCGGGTATCGCCAATGGCCACGCAGGCCTCACACTTCTGGCCGACCAGCTTCAGAAAACCGTCGTCGTCGGTCTCGCCCAGAACCGAAATCTCCCCGAATTCTTTGCCGTGCAGTTCTTTCTTGTCATCCAGAAAGCCGTACACCACGACGTTATTGCGCTGAAAAATGTCCAGCGCCGTTACGCCGAGGTTGCCGGCCCCAAAAATCAGGACGGGATTCTCCATGTTTTGTAGGGTCAATTATCGTACTGTTAATTTTTTCCGAGCCAGTTACCGCAATGTCGCAGTATGGTAATACGCCCGTAATATCTACCTAATAATCAGGCAATAATTTCGAGCATGAAACAAAGTACCCATTTTCGGACTATCGTGATCTCCGACGTCCATCTGGGCACCAGCGGCTCGAAGGCAAAAGAAGTAACGGACTTTCTGAAATACTACAGTTGCCAGAAATTAATCCTCAACGGCGATATCCTCGACGGCTGGCAGCTGCGCCGGAGCGGTTCCTGGAAAAAAAAGCACACGGCCTTTTTCCGCGTCCTGCTCAAGCTGATGGACAAGTACGATACGAAAGTGATTTACCTGCGCGGGAACCACGATGATTTCCTGGACGCAGTGATGCCGCTGAAGGTGGGAAAATACTTTTCGATCCGCAAAGACTACACCCTGCAGTCGGGGGAAAAGACCTTTTACGTCACCCACGGCGACGTCTTCGACACGATTACCTCCCAGATGAAATGGCTGGCCTACCTGGGCGATGTGGGCTACACCTTTCTGCTGTGGCTTAATAAGGTATACAACCACTACCGGACCTGGCGCGGCCTGCCCTACTATTCCTTATCCCAGCGAATCAAGCACCGGGTGAAGCAGGCCGTCAATTATATATCAGACTTTGAGGAAAAACTGACCGAACTGGCCAAAGCCCGGGGCTGCGACGGCATCATCTGCGGCCACATCCACCAGCCGGCAATCCGGGAGGTAGGCGGGCTGATTTATATGAACTCCGGCGACTGGGTCGAATCGCTCAGCGCGCTGGTCGAGGATCACGACGGTACCTGGAGCCTCCTTTATTTTACGGCCGAACCGGAAAGTACGACCCCGGAGCGGGACGAACGCCCGCTCTACAGCCCGGCCCCTGACCGCCTGGTAGCCATCTCGCCCGTGCGTTTACCGTGATGCGTTACGTATTCATTGTTCAGGGCGAAGGCCGCGGGCACCTGACCCAGGCGCTCGCCCTAGCGCAACTACTGCGCGGGACCGGCAATGAGCTTGCGGCAGTGCTGATCGGGGTGGCAAACGACCGGCAAGTACCGGATTTCTTTACCCAGGCCATCCAGGCGCCGGTAGAAACCTTTGCCAGTCCGGCCCTGGCCTATCACCCGAAGACCCACGCTCTGAGCCTGGGGCGGACGGTCCGCAAGGCCCTGCGGGCTGCCCCGGCGTATTTCCGCAGCCTCCGCCAGATCCGGCGGGCCCTGGGTCGCTATCAGCCCGACGTAATCGTCAACTTTTATGAGGTCCTGGCCGGCCTCACCCAGGCGCTTTTCCGGCCGGGCATACCGATGGTGTGCATTGCCCACCAGTATCTGCTGCTCCATCCGGCGTTTCCGCACCCTCCCGGCTGGCATTCCGATCGCTGGCTGATCAACCTCAACAGCTGGCTGACCAGCCTGGGCGCCCGGCAGCGGCTGGCCCTGTCGTTTACGCCCCTGGATGGTCCGGCGCCTCGGGGAATGACCATCGTACCGCCCCTGCTCCGGCAGGAAGTCCTGGCCCGCCGAGATACGCCATATCTTGGAGAGATGGCGTATCTGCTGGGGTATGTTTCTCAGCCTGCCTTAAGCGACCAGCTGGTGCATGCGCACCGAAAGGCCCCTTTTCTTCCGCTTCGCCTGTTCCGGAGTAATGTCCGGGAGACCGTCCTGCCCGTCGACGACACGCTGAGCTACCACCGCATCGACGGCCAGGCGTTTCTGGACCAGATGGAGGGCTGCACGGCGCTGGTGACAACGGCCGGCTTCGAAGCCGTCTGCGAAGCGCTCTACCTGGGTAAGCCGGTGCTGATGGTGCCCATGCCGGGCCATTACGAACAACGGTGCAACGCCCGGGACGGGGAACGGGCCGGGGCGGGGGTGGCCGCGGACAGCTTTGCGCTGGAACCATTGAGAGCCTACCTGCCACGCCACACGGCCGAGACCAGCCGCCGTTTTCGCCAGTGGCATGCCCGGGGAATGACTGATTTGCTTACCGCCCTGGAGCAGGCAGGCCTGGCGCAACACCACCGCGAGCCGACGGAAGCATGTTCAGTTGATCCTTATTCAACGAGCTATTCCGTTCCTGAACCTGAAATTTAGAAATAATAATATAATTGTAATATTAATATACTTATATATCGTCCTGAAGCGCAAACATTTTCTTTGAAAGCGTTAAAGCATGAAAGCAGGCGGGTTATTTTCCGCTTAATAATATATACAAAAAAAAATTTGACAATTTTCCGAAAATAAGCAAATATTGAATCGTAATCGAAGGAGCGTATTGGCACCTAAGTTTTCAACCGCTTTCTTTGTACACCCCCACCGACTCCCAGTGCGATGGTAAGTGCTGAATACAACCCATCGGCCACATTGCTTCCTTAATTATTTCTGCTCGCCATGGCTCAATGGCAATTGGTCCCAATACCCTTTGCATAACTTCCAATTAGGTCTCTCGATGGGACTGAAAGGGCGAAGCCTTATGCACTACCGGTAAGCTCCCTGACAGACCGGTTATTTTTCTTCCCAAAGAAGCCAATACCTCATTTTCGGATTGATTACCACGCGGCTATTGCCTCCGCGCCGCATGAGATGGCCTTCAACTTCCAGAGACGATACTCCTCGCTCAACTAGCTTTTTTTACCATGCAAACCGCCTTTTCTCGTACGCGGGTATTACAATTGTTTTGGTTACTCGTTGTAATGGCGCAACTTACTTCCTGTGTCCGCGTTAAACCGCCCGAATTTGAGTATTTCCAGGGCGGTCCATCCAATTATCCCGTGATGATTGAAACCACGATACCGCAAATTTCTAAAATTCAGAAAGGAGACATTCTGGGCATTATCGTCAGCACGCTCAACAAAGAGTCTAACGAAATCCTGAACTTCGCCAATGTGAATTCATTACCGGTCTCCGTCTTCTCGGGAGGAAGCTACGGCTCTGGCAACCAGCCGCTTGGCTTTCCGGTAGATTCATCCGGATACGTCTCAATGCCGCTCATTGGCCGCCAGAAACTGGAAGGTTTAACGCTGGAAATGGCGGAAATAAAACTTCGTTCAGCGCTGGAACAAACCCTGAAAGAGCCTTCGGTCACGGTTCGTTTTATGAACCACAAATTTTCGGTTCTGGGCGAAGTGGGTAAGGTGGGAACGTATAATTTAATGGACGACCAGACGACCATTCTGGATGCGCTGGCCGCGAGCGGCGACCTGACTGTTTACGGAAAGCGGGATAGCGTTACCGTCATTCGGAATAAGAATGGAATGCGCGAAATCGGAAAGATTAATCTACGGAGCCGGGAAGCTTTTAAATCACCTTATTTCTATTTACAGAACGGTGACATTATCTACGTAGAGCCAACGAAAGACAAGCGGCTAGAACCGGAAGTCAGCCCGTTCCTGCGCAATTTTCCCATTTATCTTGGCATTTTCACGGCCATATCCAACGTAGTTTTCATTGTCACACGACTCTTTTAGCGCTACCTTTACATGGCTACCCAGGACAGTTTCTACGCAGAAGAGCAGGAGAGCGATTTTAACCTACTCAACTTTATCAACCGGTATATCCGTTACTGGTATTTGTTTGCGATTACGTTAACGGCCAGTTATTTCGGCGCGAGTTATTATTTAAAAAAATACACAGAAATTTACCTGATTAACGCTACACTTCTGGTTAAAGACCATAAATACCAGAAGGGAAACGAAGACGTTTTTGAGAAGTTTTCCGCCGTCGGTGTCAAGCAGCTCGAAAATGAAATAGCCATCCTGAAATCCCGCTCCTTAATTGGAAAAGTTGTCGATGGTCTGGGCCTGCAGGTATCGTATTGGACCGAAGGCACCAACCGCGATATGGAGCTGTATACCGACAGTCCCATTAAGGTAGACGCTTCGCAGGTTAACGACCTGGCCTACGGCAGCACGGTGTACGTACAGCCTCTGCAGGGCAACCGGTACAACCTGTACAATCAGGAAAGCGAACGCATCGGGACCTATTAATTCGGGCAGCAGATTCCGTCTTTCCTCGGCAAACTGCGCGTCTTCCGGCAATCGAATGCTAAATCAGCAACGGGAGCCATGATTAAGGTCCGTTTTCACCGGCGCGACGACCTGATTACGCACCTGATTTATTCGATGTCCATTACCCCCATTAATGAGCGCAGTTCTTATTTGTCACTATGGCTGGAATCCTCGCTGGTTTCCAAGGGAAAAGACATTTTAAATAAGCTGCTCGAAGAATATGCCTATACCTCGCTGGAAGATAAAAACCGGGAAGCGGCCAATACACTTAGGTTTATCGAGGAACGCCTGAAACTCATTACCCGGGAACTGGGCAGTGCGGAAGAAAATGTGGAAGAATACCGCCGGACTAAAGGAGTTACGGACCTGAGTTCGGAAGCAAACCTGTTTCTGCAGAAAGTAGAAGAGAACGATGCCAAAATCAACGAAGTCGACATTCAGCTGAAAGTGCTCGCCGGGGTGGAGCGCTACATCGAAGGAACCCAGCTGAGTAATGTGGCCCCGGCTACCCTGATGGTGAACGATCCGGTCCTGAACTCCTATATTTCCCAGCTTTCGCAGCTCGAATACGAGCGCAGCAAACTGGCCCAGAGCGTGCAGCCTGGCAACCCGTATCTGGAAACGGTGCTGTCGCAGATGGCTAACGTAAAACAAGCCATCAAGGAAAACCTGAACAACCAGCAATCCAGCCTGATGGTCACCAAAAAGAGCCTCCTGGCGCTTAACAATCGCCTGGAGAACTCCATTTCGATGGTGCCCACCAAGGAACGGGAATTTGTGGAAATCAAACGGCAGGCCGGGATCAAGGAGAATCTGTACCTGCTCCTGCTGCGGCAGCGCGAGGAAACCGCCCTTTCCTACGCCTCGCCGGTCACCGACAGCCGGGTCATCGACCTGCCTTTCTCGAACGGAGCGCCCATCCGCCCAGACCGGCAGCAGACCTTCATGATCGCGTTTCTGCTGGGCCTGGTCGTTCCGGCGCTGTTGCTTTTCCTGAAGGAATCCATTGTCAATACCGTACAGACCAAGGCGGAAATCAAAGCCCGTACGGGTCTGGATGTGTTCGGTGAGGTGGGCGTGGCCTCCTCCGACAAAAAGAACTCCAGCATCATCGTCGACCTCTCAAGCCGGAGCTTTGTCAGCGAACAGATCCGCATGATTCGCTCGAATCTGCAGTATCTGGTTACCCACGAGGCCCAGGACCAGGCTAAGGTCATTCTGCTGACCTCTTCGATGAGCGAGGAAGGCAAAAGTTTCGTCAGCCTCAACATTGCCGCTTCCCTGGCGCTGCTGCAGAAGCAGGTCCTGATTATGGGCCTGGACCTTCGAAAGCCGCAGATTAACAAAGACCTTAATATTCCCAACAAGGTGGGGATTTCGACCTACCTGATCGGCAAGGCCTCCGCCGAGGAAATCATTCAGCCGACGGAAGTACCCAACCTCTACATTGCACCCAGCGGGCCGATTCCCCCCAACCCTTCCGAACTGCTGGCGAACGGCCGGATGAAGCAGCTGGTCGACGATGTGCGTTACGCCTTCGACTACATCATCATGGATACGCCGCCGCTTAGCCTGGTGACCGATGCTACCCTGCTGGCGCCGTTCGTCGACGTCTGTTTTTACGTCATCCGCTACGACAGGACGCCCAAGATGTACCTCAAGCACATCGCCGATCTGAATAAGCGAAAGACGTGCCCGTCGCTGAACCTGATTTTCAACGCCGTTAACTACAAGTACTCGTCGGAATACGCCTACGGCTACGGCACCTACAGTTACTACAGCGCCAAAGAAGAATCCAAAGGCCTCATCAGCCGGATGCTCAACAAGAGCTAGCCACCTGTTTTCCCCTCTTCCTGCTTCCCTTCCTCACTATAGCCACCAGACTGTATCCCATACACGTCATGCAATCCGTAAAAGAGTTGAAAAACACCCACCTGGGCATTATCGGCCTGGGTTATGTCGGACTCCCGCTGGCCGTGGAGTTCGGAAAACAGTTTCCGGTTGTCGGGTACGACATCAATGCCGAGCGCATCGGCCAGCTTTCGGAAGGCCAGGATGTCACGCTGGAGCTGTCGCGGGAAGCACTCTGTTCGGCAACGAAGCTGACGCTGACCAGTCGGCTGGAAGACCTGCGCGCCTGTAATGTCTACATCATTACCGTCCCGACGCCCATCGACGCCAACAAAAAACCGGATCTGAGCTACCTGCTCAGCGCTTCGGCCAGCGTCGGAAAGCTGCTGAAAAAGGGCGACGTGGTCATTTACGAATCGACGGTCTATCCGGGCTGTACAGAAGAAGACTGCGTGCCGGTGCTGGAAAAGTACAGCCGGCTGACGTACAATACTGACTTTTTCTGCGGCTATTCGCCGGAGCGCATCAATCCGGGCGATAAGGAACGGACCCTGACCAAGATCGTCAAAATCACTTCCGGGTCAACCCCGGCCGTGGCGGCCTATGTCGATAAGCTGTACCGCTCCATCATCCAGGCCGGTACGCATCCGGCCCCTTCCATCAAGGTGGCTGAAGCGGCCAAAGCAATCGAAAACGCCCAGCGTGACATTAACATTTCGTTCGTCAACGAACTGGCGCTGATGTTCGACCGGATGGGCATCGACACCAACGACGTCCTGGAGGCCGCCGGCACCAAGTGGAACTTCCTGCGTTTTAAGCCGGGTCTGGTCGGGGGGCACTGCATCAGCGTCGCCCCCTACTACCTGGTGCACAAAGCCCAGAGCCTCGGCTACCACCCCCAGGTAATTTCCTCGGGGCGGCTGATCAACGACAGCATGGGCATTTTCGTAACCAAGAAGATTCTCAAAAAACTGATTGCCCGCGGCCTGAATATTCAGAACAGCCGGATCCTGATTCTGGGTTTTACCTTCAAGGAGAACTGCCCGGACATCCGCAACACCAAAGTCATCGACATTTACAAGGAGCTGACGGACTTTAACCTGGAGGTGGATGTCTACGACCCCTGGGCCTCGCCGGAGGAGGTCCGGCACGAATACGGCATTCAGCTGGTCAGGACGCCGGACGCCAACGCCTACGACGGCATCATTATCGCCGTGGCGCACCATCAGTTCTACGGTCTGGACTACTCGGGCCTCAAAAAACACGCGTCCGCGGTGGTCTTTGACCTGAAATCCGTGCTGGAACGCGATCTGGTTGACATTCGTCTGTAGCGCCTGTCCCGTCCTGATTCCTTGAACCGTTCCCAGCAGGTCCGATCCCGAACGGCCATGTCCGAGGAGACGCTTTTGGTTTCCGGGAGGCTTTCCCCTCCTTCGCTTACCCGGCCCACCGAGCCCGTAGCTGACCCGATTGCGGCCCTGCCGGACTCCTGGCAGAACCTGGCTCCCGGCCATTCCTGGGCCGTGCTGCCCACCCGCCAGGGCACCGCGGCGAGTCCGCTGCCCGACAGCCGATGCGTGCTGCTGTACGCTACCGGGGCTTACCTGACCAATGCCCTGTTAAAAGGCCTCCGACAACAGTTTCGGGAAGATGGCTATCTCGCCTTTCGCGCCATTACCGCCGAAAACCGGAAACAACGGCTGCAACAGCACTTGCCGCCTGCCTTATTCTGGACCTATTACCCCTTTCTGTTTCTGCTGCGGCGCGTCCTGCCCCGGCTAAAGGGATTCCGGACGCTGTGCCGGTGGCTACGGCTCACCGCCCCCATGTCCCGGGCGGAACTGATGGGACGGCTGGTGTATACCGGTTTCCGGATCGTCGACGTGATCGATTTGCCGCGTGAAACCTGGTTTCTGGCGCAGCCGCAGCCGGGTGAAGCGCCCGCTGACACCCGGCCGGAACCCAGCGCCGGGCTGTTGTTCCGGATGCGGCGGGTCGGGAAGGGGGGCCGGCCGATTACGGTGTATAAGTTCCGGTCGATGCATCCCTATGCCGAGTACATTCAGGCCTACCTGCACCAGACCAACGGCCTGGACGTCAGCGGTAAGTTCCGCAACGATTTTCGGGTCAGCACCGGGGGGCGCATCATCCGGAAGTACTGGATCGACGAGCTGCCAATGTTGTATAATCTGCTCCGGGGTGACCTGAAGCTCGTTGGCGTACGGCCCATAAGTGAACACTATTTTTCGCTCTACCCCCCGGAGCTGCAACGGCTCCGGACCCATACCAAACCGGGGCTGCTCCCGCCTTACTACGCGGATATGCCCCGCACCTTCGAGCAGATCGTTCAGTCGGAGCTTACTTACCTGGAAGCGCACCGGCAGGCTCCGTTCCGCACCGATCTGCGTTACCTGCTGCGCATCCTCCGCAACATCCTGATCCGCAGCGCCCGCAGCCAATAGCCATTTCTCTGTCCACACCCTTTAACCGGTACACCGCTTATGATTACCCAGCTGGAGACCATCCGGATGGTGGATTTATCGACGCAGTACCAGAAGATAAAGCCAGCCATCGACCGGGCCATTCTCACCTGCCTAGAAGAAGCCAACTTCATCAAGGGCCCGCAGGTAAGCACCTTTGAAGCCAGACTGGCCCAGTACCTGGGCGTCAAACACGTCATTGGCTGCGCCAACGGTACGGATGCGCTCCAGCTGGCCATCATGGCGCTGGACCTGCAGCCCGGCGACGAAGTCATTCTGCCGGCTTTTACCTACGCGGCCATTGCGGAGGTCGTTCACCTGCTGCACCTGAAGCCGGTTTATGTGGACGTCGATCCCGAAACCTTCAACATTGACCCCGAACAGGTGGCGGCGGCGATTGGGCCGCGCACCCGGCTGGTGGTTCCGGTGCATTTGTTCGGGCAGTGCGCCGACCTGGAGCCGCTGGTCAGGCTGTGTGAGCAGCATGATATTTTCCTGCTGGAAGATACCGCCCAGGCCATCGGCGCCCAGTACCGCTTCGCGGACGGCCGCATCCGTTCCGCCGGCACCCTTGGTGAACTGGGAACGACCTCCTTTTTCCCTTCAAAAAACCTGGGTTGTTACGGCGACGGAGGAGCGGTCTTCACCGACAGCGACGAACTGGCCCGGCGCGTTCGCATGATTGCCAACCACGGCCAGGAACAGAAATACCAGCACGACCTGATCGGGGTCAACTCCCGCCTGGACACCCTCCAGGCCGCTATCCTGCTCGAAAAACTCCACTACCTGGACCCCTACAGCCAGGCCAGACGCCAGGCCGCGGCGCGCTACGACGCGGCCCTGGCTCCGGTCGAAGCCGTCCGCACGCCCGTTCGTTCGTCCTTTTCCACGCACGTCTTCCACCAGTACACGATTCAGGTCCCGGCCGAGGATCGGGACAAACTCCGGGCCTACCTGGGCGGGAAGGGCATTCCGACCATGATCTATTACCCGCCCCCCGTTCACCGGCAAAAGGCCTATGCCGGGAAAGGGCTCGCGATCGGGGATCTGGTGGTTTCGGAAGCGCTGAGCCGGCGCGTCCTGGCCCTGCCGATGCATACCGAGCTGTCGGAGGCGCAGATCCGCTTCATCACCGATGCCATCACCGCCTATTTCGCCTGAGCCGTGGAGCCGATCTACATTCATCCCACAGCCGTGATCGACGAAGGCTGCCGCATTGGATCGGGTACCCGGATCTGGCACTTTTCGCACCTTATGGCGGGCTGTACCCTGGGCAAACGCTGTAACATCGGGCAGAACGTCGTGATATCGCCGGAAGTCGTTCTGGGCAATAATGTTAAGGTCCAGAACAACGTCTCCATCTACACGGGCGTGACCTGCGACGACGATGTTTTTCTGGGCCCTTCCATGGTCTTCACGAACGTCATCAACCCCCGTAGCGCCGTTAACCGCCTCGACCAGTACCTCCGGACGCATGTCGGACGGGGCGCCAGCATCGGCGCCAACGCGACCATCGTCTGCGGAAATGATATCGGGGAATACGCCTTCGTCGGCGCCGGGGCCGTCATTACCCGCTA
>Ga0164290_1001406_pt1 | contig 35933 bp, 30 predicted proteins | sample Micstemetagenome_FD_108782 | JGI IMG/M metagenome (GOLD analysis project Ga0164290, IMG submission 108782) | Contaminated culture microbial community from soil near Moab, Utah, USA - Microcoleus steenstrupii SON62 (Illumina Assembly) | ecosystem: Environmental > Terrestrial > Soil > Soil crust...
CGTCTCGCTGCGCCGCGGGTCAACGACGACGAGGCGGCCGCCGCGCGCGCGCAACGCCCTGGCCTTGCCCTTGAAGTCGGGCACGGTCCACATCGAACCGTTGCTGGCCACCGGGTTGGCGCCTATGACGAGCAGGAAGTCCGTGCGTTCGATGTCGGGCACGGCGACGCTGAGCCAGTGACCGAACATCAGTCCGCTGGCCAGCTGCTTGGGCATCTGGTCCAGCGTCGACGCGCTGAAGACATTGCGCGTGCCCAGCGCGCGCGCGACGCGCGGGAAGTAATTCAGCAGCCCGATGTGATGAACCACCGGGTTGCCGACCACCGCGGCCACGGCGTCGGCGCCCCGTTCGCGGATCAGCGGCAGCAGGCGGCGCTCGATCTCCGCCAACGCCTCCTCCCAGCCGACCTCGACGAAGCGCCCGTCGCGCTTCACGAGCGGCTTCCTCAGCCGGTCAGGGTCCTCGTGCAGGTCCTTCAGCGCGATCGCCTTCGGGCACAGATAGCCCTGGCTGAACGGGTCGGATTCGTCGCCGCGGATGCGCGTGACCTTGCCCGCCTCGGTCTCGACGCGCAGGCCGCAGGCGGCCTCGCACAGCGGGCAGATCTGGAACTGGCCGCTCATGCCGCGATCAGGGCCTTGAGCTCCCTTTCGAGCAGCTTGCCGCCGCCGAGGTTCATCTCGACCAGCCGGCGCAAATGGGTGATCGACTCCAGATCGATGCAGCGGCAGAGCACGCCGACCTGTGTGCCCTTCACATGGGCAACCTCGCCCGACATCTTGATCTGCGCCTCACCGAGGCTGACCGCCAGGAGGCAGGGTTCGCCGGCTTCGATGCCAAGGGGCGATGGCAGCTCGATCAGTGCACCCTTCAGCGACAGGTCGACGACCTGTCCAGCCACGCTGGCCTGCGTGGTGATCAAGGTCGCCTCGGCGTCGAAGACGACCCGGACGAAGTGGCGGCGTTCCTGGGCATGGGCCGGCATGGCAAGCTCTCTATGGACAAGGCGTTGAAGCCTGGATGATGCGCGCATTCGAAACCGCCTGCCATCCACGCCGTCCCTGAGGAACCCGCCATGCCACAAGAACCGAAGACGAAACGCAATGCGGCATCAGTGCAAGATTTCCTCGCCGGGCAGCCGCCAGCGCGCCTGGCGGATTGCCAGCGGATCGTGCAGCTGATGGAAGCCGCCAGCGGTCGCCAGGCCGAGATGTGGGGCACGGCCATCGTCGGCTTCGGTGCTTACGAGGTGCCCTGCGGTAAACGTATCGACGAGTGGCCGATCATCGGTTTCTCGCCGCGCAAGCAGGATCTGGTGCTGTACCTGATGGGCGGCTATGACGCCGAGGCTGAAGCCCTGTCCAAGTTGGGTAAGCACCGCACCGGCAAGAGCTGCCTGTATCTGAAGCGGCTCGCCGATGTCGACGAGGCGGTGCTGATCGGCCTGATTGAGCGCGCGGTCGCGCACATGGCCGACAAGCGGATTCGTTAGGCCGCCGCCATCTTGCGCTTGCCCGGCTTGGGCGGCGGCAGGAAGTCCGCCTCCAGCTCCTCCAGCGCGTCGACCAGGTGCACCGCCAGGTGCTGCAGGCTGGGCAGCGAGCTGTGGCAGCCGGTGAAGCCGAAGTTCATCTTGCCCGCATAGCTCTGGCAGGTGATGTTCAGCGCCTGGCCATGGCTGACGATCGACGCCGGGTAGATCGCCAGCAGCTCGGCGCCGCGGAAATACAGCGGCTTCTCCGGCCCCGGCACGTTGCTGATCGTGAGGTTGAACATCGGCCGCAGCCGGCCACCGATGCCGGTCAGCAGGCCGAGCATGGTCGGCGCCATCAGCAGCATCGTGTACTGCGTCATCGCCTCCCGCGGCAGGCTCTGCACATGGGCCTTGGCGTGCTTGACCGAACTCTTGATCGCGCGCAGCCGGTCGGCCGGATTGACGATGTCGGTGCCGATGCTGGCGACGATGAAGCTGATCGCGTTGCCGCCGCTCTCGTCGTCCTTGGGGCGGACCGAGACCGGAATGCCGGCGGTCAGGGTCTTCGCCGGCAGCGCGTCACGCTCGAGCAGGAAGCGCTGCAGCGCGCCGCCGCACAGCGCCAGCACGATGTCGTTGAGCGTGCAATCGGCCGCCGCGGCCAGCGTCTTCAGGCGCGCCATATCGAACTGCTGGGTGGCGAAGCGGCGCTTCTCGCGCACCCGGCCGTTGAGCACCGAGTGCGGCGTGTCGAACGGCACCATCAGGCCGTCGTCGCTGCCGCTGCCGATGCGGCCGACGATCTTGGCGAACGCGGCGATCAGCTGCGGCACCGACTTCGCCGTGCCCTGCACGCCCTGCACCGCCATCGCCAGCGCCTGGTCCAGCGTCGGCAGCTTGGTCTTGGCACTGCGTGCGCGGCGTTCGGGTCCGGTCGACCAGAACGGCGCCTGCTGCAGGCTCTTCTCGCGGTCGGTCGACATCGCGTGCTGCAGCAGCTTGACGCCGGCGATGCCGTCGATCAGCGCATGGTGCATCTTCACGAACAGCGCGAAGCGGTCGCCGTCCAGGCCCTCGATGATCGTGCACTCCCAGGGCGGGCGCGCCAGGTCCAGGGGCTGGCTCTGCAACCGGCCGACGAGCTCGCCGAGTTCGCGCTCGCCGCCCGGCCAGGGCAGGGCGGCGTGACGCACGTGGTACTCGAGGTCGATGTCATCGTCCTCGACCCAGGAAGGCAGCGGGTTCTTCAGCATCGCCCGCTTCAGGCGCCGGTTCCAGGGCGGCGCGAACTCGCGGTGCTGGCGGAACTCGCTCATCAGCTGGCGCAGGAAATCCTTGGGCGCGCCCGGCGGCAGCCGGAACTGCAGCAGGCCCCCGACGTGATTGGGGGTGGCCCGGGACTCGGTGAACAGCCAGGCAGCGTCGAGCGGGTTCAGCCTCATGCGATCAGCCGGCCGTGGCTGCGGCCGGCGTGGCCTTCTTTGCCGCCTTCTTCGCCGCCGGTTTCGCGACGGGCTTGGCGGCCAGCTTCTTCACCGCCGGCATCTTCGCTTTGGCGGCGGCAGGCTTCGCGGCCGCCTTCTTCGCCGGCTTGGCGTCCGCCACTGGCGTCGCGCCGTTGGCCTTCCAGGTCTTGCGCGCCTTCAGCGCCAGCGCCTTGACCTTGGCGATGTCGGCGTCGCTGAACACGCCGTTGACGCCGGAGATCGCCGACAGCTTCATGCCGTGCTTGAGGCCGAGCTTGTAGATCTCCTTGACCTTCTCCCACTCGGTGTCGCGACCGATCGTGAAGACCTCGAAGCGACCCTCCAGCGCCAGCACGATGGTCTCGGCCAGGCAGGCGTAGATGACGTTGGGCGGCAGGCCGATGCTCTTCATGCCGCGCACCTTGGTCGGCAGCTCGATCTCGCCCGACTCGATGACCAGCACGTCGGGACGCTTCGCGACTTCCTCGGGCGGCAGGTCCAGCGGCCGCGCGACGTCGGTGATGACGCAGCCCGGCTTGACCTTGGTGATGTCGAGGATCTTCTTGCCGGCGCCGCTGGTCGACGTGACGATCATGTCCATGTCGGCCAGCAGGTCGTCGTAGTCGTTCGAGCAGGTGACCTTGGCGTCCGGCGTGTCCTTGAGGATGGACTTCTTCAGCTCCTCGAGCTTCTTCAGGTCGCGGGCGGCGATCACCACCTCGTCGAAGGCCATCGCCAGCAGGCGCGCCGACACCGAGCCGATCGAACCGGTGGCGCCGATCACCATGGTCTTGGCCGGCACCTTCTTGTCGCCCTTCTTGATCTGCACCAGGCCCATGCGGCGCATCGCGTCGGCGGCGGCCCACAGCGCGCCGGAGGCCGAGTAGCTGTTGCCGGTGGTGATCGGCAGGCTGGCGCGGCGGGCGACGGTGATGCCGGCGTCACCGACGACCTTGGTGAACGCGCCCAGGCCCATGATCTGGGCGCCCAGGCCCTCGGCGATCTTGGCCGCATGCAGCAGGCGGCGGTAGGTGAACTCGGGGCTGCGCGCCAGCATCTCCTTGGGCGTGCCGCCGACCGAGATCAGCCAGCCCTCGGCCTCGGCGCCGGTCGGGCTGATGATGTTTTCCATCTTGCAATAGACCATCGGCGGCATGTGCGCCGCCAGGGTCTCGACGCGGTCCATCACGAACTTCGGCGTCGCCTTCGGGATCGGGAAGCCCTTGCGGATGAAGTCCTGGCTCAGCGGGTGGATGACGAAGGCGAAGCGGCGGATGTTGCGGAACTTGCCGGTCGGGTGCAGCAGCCGCGGCTGGATCTTCAGCTCGTCGAGGATCTCGGTGAAGTCGTCGTCGCTGACCTCCTCCGGCGGGCGCTCCAGCGCCGCCAGGATCATCGCTTCGAGCGTGTGCACGCCGACCACCTGGTCGAACAGCTTGGGGCTGACGTCGATGACCAGATTGACCTTGCAGCGCTTGAAGAAGGCCAGGCGTTCGTCGTCGACCGCCGACGTGATCAGGGTCTTGCCGTTGAGATTGCCGACCGAGCCGACGGCCTTGATCTCGGCATAGGTGCCGACGACGACATGGGCCTTCTCGACCTCGGACATCAGCTTGCGGCGCTTGATGCCGGACAGCGAGGCCTCGAGGATCTCCCGCGGCTTGTTCGGCAGCACCCAGCGGCTGCCCTTGGCGAACAGCTCCAGCTGCTCGAGCGAGCTGAGCATCGCCGGCGCCCCGGTCTGCAGCACGGCGTCGGCGAACACCAGGTTCTTCGTGTAGTCGGAGAACGCCTGCGCCATGTCGTAGTTGCGCATGCCGGACAGGAACAACACGATGTTGTTGTTGAAGTAGTTGCCCAGCTCCTTCTGCACCTGGCGCACCGCCCGCACCTGCAGCAGCCGGCGCAGCGTCGCGCCGCTGGTCGCCGGCACGCGCGTCACGACATTGAGCAGGCGCTTGGTCTCCTTGTTGATCACCGTGCGCAGGCCGACCTGGTAGTGGTCGCCGAGATCGCCCAGCGCGATCGCATCGGCGGTGGCCTGCTGCCGACGCATCAGCTCCCAGGCCTTGCCGGTGTCGTCGTCGGCGCCGAGGCGCTGGACGTGGAACTTCTGGCCGAGGAACTGGGTTTCGAACTCGAAGTCCTGCTTCGAGGAGCCGAGCGTGACGGTGACGACTTTCTTCATGGCTGGAATCTCCTTCAGGCCTTCTTGGCGCGGGCGGCGGGGGTCTTCTTGGCGGGTGCTTTGGCGGCGGGCTTGGCGGCCTGGGTGCGCGGCGGCAGCAGCTTGCGGATGATCGCCTCGCATTCCTCCTGGCTCATGTAGCGCGGCACCGGGTAGCCGGTCTCGGCCTCGACGCAGGCGGCGCGCGCCAGCTGCGGGATGTCGGCTTCCTGCAGCGCATCGAGCTGGGTCGGGATGCCGAGCTCGCGATTGAGCTGTTCGATGGCGTCGAGGAAGCGCTCGGCGAGGTCGTCGTCGTTCTCGGTCGCGTCGCCGAGCTTCGCGGCCACTGCCAGCCTGGCGAGCTGCGGCACGATGGCCGAGGCCGAGAAGCGCAGCACATGCGGCAGCATCAGCGCGTTGGCGAGGCCGTGGGGGGTGTGGTAGCGGCCGCCGAACTGGTGCGCGATGGCGTGCACGTAGCCGACGTTGGCGCGCGTGAACGCCATGCCGGCATAGGTCGATGCCAGCGCCATCTTCTCGCGCGCGGCGAGGTTCTTGCCGTCGCGGTAGGCGGTGCGCAGGTTCGCGAAGATCAGCCCGACGGCGGCCAACGACAGGCCCTCGGTGTACTCGGTGGCCCATTGGCCGACGAAGCTCTCCACCGCATGGGTCAGCGCGTCGATGCCGGTGGCGGCGGTGATGTGCGGCGGCAGCCCGGTCATCAGGCTCGGGTCCAGCGCCGCCATGCGTGGCACCAGGCGCGGATCGACGATGACGATCTTGTCCTTGTGTACCGGGTCGGAGATGACGGCGGCGACGGTGACCTCGGAACCGGTGCCGGCGGTGGTCGGCACCGCGTACAGCGTGACCGGGGTGTGCCGGCCCTTGAAGTAGCCGGCCAGCTTGCGCAGCGGCTTCGGGTTGGCGACGGCGATGGCGATCGCCTTGGCGGCGTCGATCGAGGAGCCGCCGCCGACGGCGACGATGGCGTCGCAGCCATGCTCCTCGTAGAACGCGATGCCGCGTTCGATCAGCGGGATCGGTGCGTCGGGGGTGATCTCGTCGAACACCACGTAGTCGGCGCCGCCCTCCTTCAGCGCATCGGTCAGCGGCTTCAGCAGGCCGAGCTTGGTCAGCACGGCGTCGGTGACGATCAGCAGCTTCTCGTGGCCGAAGCCGGCGACGGCCTCGCCAAGCCGGGCGCTGGAGCCGGCGCCGACCAGCAAGGTCGGCTGCGGGATGGGGATGTAGCGGGTCACCTTGCCGGCGCCCTTCATCAGGGCTCCGAGGCCAAGCGCACGCGCGCTGTCGGGAATCAGATCGAGGATCACGGCGGGTCTCCGTCAGCCACTGCCGGCGCGGGGTCGCCGGAACCTAGGCTTTGCAGCCGATTCTGCGGCAGGCCGGCGAGGGAACTGTGCCCAATGCGCGTCAGCGTTAGCCCGTAGGCGCGGGGGGGCGCCGCTGCCTACAGTTCGTGCATGAGCCTTCCCGCCCTCATCGACATCGAAGCCAGCGGCTTCGGCAAAGGCAGCTACCCGATCGAGGTGGGCTTCGTCGACCCGTCCGGCGGCCTGTTCTGCACCCTGGTCACGCCCGAGGCCGACTGGTCGCACTGGGATGCCGACGCGGCGGCGCTGCATGGCATCGAGCGGCCGTTGCTGCAGACCCATGGCAAGCCCTGCGCCTGGGTGGCGCGCCAGCTCAACGAGCGCCTGGCCGGCCAGACCGTGTACTGCGACGGCTGGGCCCAGGACTACCCCTGGCTGTCGCGGCTGTTCGATGCCGCCGACGCGTCGCCGGCGTTCCGCCTCGAGGACGTGCGCACGCTGCTCACCGAGGACCAGGCGCTGCAATGGCACGAGGTGGTGGCGCAGGTGCGTGCCGAGCTGTCGCTGGGCCGGCACCGCGCCAGCAGCGATGCCAAGGTGCTGCAGATCGCGCTGAGCCGGGTCGGCGCCGCGACCGCCTAGGGCACGGCGCCACGCGCTGCTTGGCGCGGACAGGCGCTAGCGCGCCGTCGTGTCCTGCAGCGGCTTCCCCTTCGGCTGGAACCAAGGCCCGGCGCCCACCACCTGCGGCGCCGCCGGATCGGCCTCGTAGTGCGGCGACATGATCTGCACCCCGTTCTCGTTGAAGACGTCCTGCACATGGGCATGCAGCTGGCTGAGCGCCTCGGCACGGCTGCGCGGCGCGGCCAGGGTGCTCTGGGCGCAGAGCCGGTACTCGACATAGAAGTCGCTCAAGGCGGTCTGCACCACATGGGGCGGCGGTTCGTGGGCGACGCCGGCCGTGCGCCGCGCCGCCTCCAGCAGCATGGCATGCACCTGTCGCCAGGGCGTCGCGTAGCCGATCGTCACCGTCGTGTGCAGCACGAAGCGGCCCTCCTTGACCAGGCGCGACAGGTTGCGCACCGGCTGGCCGAAGACCAGCGTGTTCGGGATGCTCAGCTCCTCGCCCAGTCCGGTCTGCAGCCGCGTCGAGAACAGGCCGACCGAGCTGACGGTGCCCTCGGTGGCGCCGGTGTGGACGTACTCCCCGGAGCGCAGCACCCGCGTGTACATCAGCCCGATGCCGGCCAGGGCCTGGCCGATGACGCTGGAGGCGCCCAGCGAGAGCATCAGGCCAGCCAGCACGCTGACGCCCTTGAACGCCTCGCTGCCGGCTCCCGGCAGATAGGGGTAGGCCATGGCCAGCGCGAACAGCCATAGCAGCACCTTGACCAGGCGCGCGGTCGGTCCGGCGGTTTCCGCATCGATGGCGCCCAGGACGAGTTCGCCGCGCTCGACCCGTTGCAGCAGGCGATCGCTGATCCGTGCCGCGGCGCGTGCCATCAGGAAGATCAGCAGCGCCGTCACCAGGCCGGGCAGCGCGCCCGACGCGGCGTCGAAGAACTGCTCCAGCAGGCCGAGCAGCCAGCCGGCGACGCGCTCCCCCCAAGGCCGCGTGTAGGCGAACTGGTGCAGCACGAAGCTCGCCCACAGCTCGAACAGCAGCAGCGCCAAGCCCCAGCTGACCAGACCGGTGAGCCCGCGCAGCACGCTGACCAGGGTCTCGCTGGACGCACGCCACCAGGGCTGCGCCGGCGACGACGCCTCCGGGGCGCTCAGACGGCTGTGCAAGCCGAGCAGCAGGCGCGCGCGCAGCGCGGCGCCGGCGCGCAGCAGCAGCCAGGCCGCCAGGCTGGCGCCGACCGACCAGGCCAGGGCGATGCCGATCCGGCGCGGATCGCGCGCTTCCTGCCATTCGGAGACCGCCAGCCGCAAGCGCTGTTCGGCGTCAGCGGACGCGGCGTCGAGCAGGGTCTGCGCATGTGGCCCGCCCAGGTCTTCGGCGATCAGGTGCACGACGATGCGGCCATCCAGCAGCAGCCGGGTGGCCGGCGGTTCGCCGGGGAGGCGTTCGCGGCTGACCACGGCCGGCCCTCGCGCCGCCAGCGCTGCTGCCAACGCGGCCTCCGCGGCGGCCACGCGTTCCGCCGGGCTCTCCCCCTTCAGCGTTGCCCGCAGCGTCAGCACCTTGCGCTGATGCAGCATCAGGTCGGCGTCGGCCCAAGCGCATGCCGATGCCGCCATCAGCACGACGATCCAACAGACCTTGAAGATGCGCATCGATGCTCCCGGGTGCAGGCCGGGAGCTTAGCGGCCGGCTCAGGCGGTCTCGGCCGCCAACGCCTCGGTGGCCTCGCGCGCCTGCTCGGCGCGGCTCTCCAGCAGGGTCAGGATCTCCTCCAGGTGCAGCAGCGAGCGCTGCAGGCGCGTGCGGCTCGGCGTGTCCCAGATGTCGACCAGACGGCGCGTCGGGTCGAGCAGGCGGTCCATGTCCAGGCTCAGGCCGTGGCGGGCGAGCTGCTCCTGCAGCTTCGGCGCGCGGTGCAGCAGATTGGCGCGGATCGTCTGGTAGGCGTGCTCGGCGAGCTCGCGCCGGTGCCGGTAGCTGAAGGTGTTGGCGAGGAACAGCTCGGCGTCGCGGTGGTCGGGCTCGAAGAACAGGATGTCGACGTTCGGGTGGCTGCGTGCGTAGCCACGCATGCCGAGCTCCAGCCGCGAATGGATCAGGCTGCGCAGCATCTGGCTGAGCACCACCGGCATGCCGCCGTCGATCAGCTTCGGGATGCGCGGCTTGATCGTCGCGCCGTCGGCGGCCTCGTAGGGCACGAGCGGGTTCAGCATGAACAGCAGATCGATGCCCTGATCGAGCAGCAGACTGCCGTGCATGGTCTTCTTCAGCGCGCCGTCAACGAGGTAGCGGCCATCGATCTCCACCGGCGGGTAGAGGCCGGGCAGGGCGGCGCTGGCCTGTACCGCGCGCGAGATCGGCACGTGGTCCCAGCCGGGCGTGCCGAAGGCGACGGCCTCGCCGGAGTCGAGGTCGGTGGCCACCAGCAGCAGGCGGCGCTTGAGCTCACGGAAGTCGTCGCTGCGGCCGGGCAGGCTGAACATCTGCTTGAGCTGGGCGGCCAGCTTCTCGCTGGTCAGCAGACCGGCCGGCAGCGCCTGGCCGAGCAGCTCCAGCGCGCCGAGCAGCGAGCGCCGCTCGACCAGCACGCGCCAGGCGGCCTCGCCGAGCAGGCGCGGCAGCCGACGCAGGCGCTCGCCGTACTCGCCCCAGTTCGGGTGCAGCAGCACGGCGGGATCGAAGTGGTCCGGCGGCGCCGAGCTGTTCTCGATGAAGCCGGCGCAGAGCTCGCGCGGCGACAGGCCGTTGGCCAGGCAGGCGCTGATGATGCCGCCGGCGCTGACACCGATGAAGCCGTCGCAGGCCGTGAAATCCAGGCCGACGATCGACTCCTCGAGCGCGCACAGCGCGCCGACCTCGTAGATCGCGCCCAGCGGTCCGCCGCCGGCGAGTGCCAGGCCGATGCGCGGGGGACGGGGACGGGAGCGACGAACGGTCATGGGGCGCGAACTGTAAGAAGCTGCAGCACTAGATGCGGCTAGCGCTAACCCCTGCAAGGGATAGCGGCGGTTCCATGCACAACGCCGTGATCCCGATCGCGTTTTCGGCGACGGAAATCACGGCGTTGGCGGGCTGGGGCGGTGGCCGCCCCGGTCCATCAGGCCTGGACGGTGTCCTTGGCCACTTCGACCGCCTTGGCGACCGCGGCCTTGGCCTGGCGCGGCGCGCGCTTGGCGACGACCTTGGCCTCGGCGACGGCCTTGCTGGCGGCCTTGGCGAGCTTGGCCGGCGCTGCAGCCTTCTTCGGCGCGACCGCCTTCTTGACGGCGGCGACCTTCTTCACGACGGCCTTCTTGGCCGGCGCGGCGGCCTTCTCCACCTTCACGGCGGTCTTCTTCACGGCAGCCTTGGCCTTGGTCGCGGCGCTGGCCTTCTTCGCCGGTGCGAAGCCGACGGCGGCGCTGAGCGCGTCGATGCGCGAGATCAGCGAGCCGATGTCGGCGCCGCTGGGCACGCCCAGGCTCTTCAGCGCGCGCGACACGCGCTCTTCGAAGATCGATTCCAGCTTGTCCCAGTGCTGGCCGGCCTTGCTGCCGACTTCGCCGGCCATGCCGGTCATCTTGTTCGCCACCGCACCGAACTTCTGCTCGGCCAGCGACTGCGTCTTCTTCTGCAGGCTCATGCCTTCCTTCACCAGGGTCTCGAAGACCTTCGAGCCTTCGCCCTGGGCCTTGTTGAAGGCGCCGAGGCCGGCGGCCCAGATCTGCTGCGCCGAGTCACGCACGTTCTGGGCGACCTGGTTGTCCAGCAGCGCGGCGGGGTTGAAACCGGCGGCCGGGCTGGCCGCCTTCTTGTTTGCCATCTTCTGCAGCTTCTTGACCATGGATTGCTCCTCGTAGGGGTGTTGACGCCGCAGACCCCTGCGACGATGTGACGGCACTGTAGCCAGCGGCCCCTCGCTTTGGGCGCTCTTTCCTAGTGACGCGCCTCTATGAAAAGCGGGGGTTTTGCCGTGGTCGAGGTGCGGGTTACTGCGGCCCCTGGCAGCCGGGCGGCTGCCGAAGAATCGTTCGATCCACCCCCTCGCGATGGGAGCTCGCCATGCAGTACTTCGTCACCGGTGCGACCGGTTTCATCGGCCGCCGCCTGGTCAAGCGCCTGCTGGCGCGCAAGGGAAGCAGCGTCTACTTCCTGCTGCGCGAGGAGAGCCGCGACAAGCTGCAGTCGCTGCTCGACTACTGGGGCGTGACGAGCAAGCGCGCGATTCCTGTCTATGGCGATCTGCGCGCGAAGAAGCTCGGCGTCGCTGCCGCCGACATCAAGGCGTTGAAGGGCCAGATCGACCACGCCTACCACCTCGCCGCGGTCTATGACCTGGAGGCCGACGAGGCCACGCAGCTCGAGGTCAACATCGACGGCACGCGCAACCTGGTCGACTTCTGCCAGGCGGTGGCGGTCGGTCATCTGCACCACGTCAGCTCGATCGCCGCCGCCGGTCTCTACGAGGGCGTGTTCCGTGAGGACATGTTCGACGAGGCGGAGAACCTCGACCACCCGTACTTCAGCAGCAAGCACGAGAGCGAGAAGATCGTGCGCACCGCCTGCAAGCGGCCGTGGACGGTGTACCGCCCGGCGATGGTGGTCGGCGACTCGCAGACCGGCGAGATGGACAAGATCGACGGGCCGTACTACTTCTTCAAGCCGATCCAGCGCCTGCGCCAGATCCTGCCGCCCTGGTTCCCGGCGATCGGGCTGGAGGGCGGGCGCATCAACATCGTGCCGGTCGACTACGTCGTCGCCGCGCTCGATCACATCAGCCACCAGGTCGAGAGCGGCGGCGGCTGCTACCACCTGATCGATCCCAAGGGCTATCGCGTCGGCGACGTGCTCGACATCTTTGCCCGCGCGGCGCACGCGCCGAAGATGAACCTGTTCGTCAACGCCGCGTTGTTCGGCTTCATCCCGCGCTCGGTGAGCAAGGCGATGCTGGCGCTGGCGCCGGTGCGCCGCGTGAAGAACGCGGTGATGAAGGACATCGGCGTGCCCGAGGACCTGCTGCAGTTCATCAACTACCCGACGCGCTTCCATGGCCGCGACGCGCTGGCGATGCTGAAGGGCAGCGGCATCGAATGCCCGGACCTGCATGAGTACGCGTGGCGGCTGTGGGACTACTGGGAGCGCCACCTCGACCCCGACCTGCACATCGACCGCTCGCTGCGCGGCGCCTGCGGTGGCAAGGTGGTGCTGATCACCGGCGGCAGCTCGGGCATCGGGCTGGCGGCGGCCAAGACCTTCGCCGAGGCCGGCGCGATCACCGTCATCTGCGCCCGTGACCAGCTCAAGCTCGACGAGGCCGTGGCCGAGATCCGGGAGTTCGCCGGCGCCGACGCGCAGGTGCATGCGAAGAGCAGCGACATCGCCGATGCCGACTCCTGCAAGGCGCTGGTGGACTGGCTCGAGGCCGAGTTCGGCGGCGTCGACTTCCTCATCAACAACGCCGGCCGCTCGATCCGCCGCGCCATCGAGAACAGCTACGAGCGCTTCCACGACTTCGAGCGCACCATGCAGCTGAACTACTTCGGCTGCCTGCGCGTGACCCTGGGCCTGCTGCCGGGCATGGTCAAGAAGCGCAAGGGCCATGTGGTGAACATCAGCTCGATCGGCGTGCTCACCAACGCGCCGCGCTTCTCCGCCTACGTGGCGAGCAAGGCGGCGCTGGACGCCTGGACGCGCTGCGCCTCCAGCGAGTACGCCGACCAGGGCATCACCTTCACCACCATCAACATGCCGCTGGTGCGCACGCCGATGATTGCGCCGACCAAGATCTACAACAACGTGCCAACGCTGGCGCCCGAGGAGGCCGCCGAGATGATTGCCCAGGCCTGCATCAACAAGCCGGTGCGCATCGCCACCCGGCTGGGTCGGACCGGCGAGCTGCTGCACGCGATCGCGCCGCGCATCGCGCAGATCGTCATGAACACCAGCTTCCGCATGTTCCCGGACAGCGAGGCGGCCAAGGGCGACAAGAGCGGCAAGCCGCAGCTCAGTGCCGAGGCCATCGCGATGCAGCAGATGATGCGCGGCATCCACTTCTGAGCGCGGCAGGCCGCGCCGCCGCTAGCGCAGGAACAGGCGGTAGGCCGGGCTGTCGGTTTCGTCGGTGTAGGGGTAGCCGAGCTGCGCCAGGAACGCGCGGAACGCCTTGATCTCCTTCGGCGGCACCTGGACGCCGATCAGCACCTTGCCGTAGTCCGCACCCTGGTTGCGGTAATGGAACAGGCTGATGTTCCAGCCCGGGTGCATGGCGTCGAGGAAGCGCATCAGCGCGCCCGGGCGCTCGGGGAACTGGCAGCGGATCAGGCGCTCGTTGGCGGCCAGCGCGCTGCGGCCGCCGACGAGGTGGCGAAGGTGCTGCTTGGCGAGCTCGTCGCCGGTCAGGTCGAGGGTCGCGAAGCCGTGCTTGACGAAGCTCTGGGCCAGCCGCTCGGAGTCACCGGGCTTGGCCAGGCTGACGCCGACGAAGATGTGGGCGGCGTCGCCATCGGCGATGCGGTAGTTGAACTCGGTGATGCCGCGCGTGCCCAGCAGCGCGCAGAAGCGTTTCAGCGCACCGCGTTCCTCGGGCAGGGTGACCGCGAACAGGGCCTCACGCGCCTCGCCCATCTCGGCGCGTTCGGCGACGAAGCGCAGGCGGTCGAAGTTCATGTTCGCGCCGCAGGTGATGGCGGCGAAGGTCTGGCCCTTGCAGCCCTGCTGCTGCACCCACTGCTTGATCGCCGCCACGCCCAGCGCGCCGGCCGGTTCGACGATCGAGCGCGTGTCCTCGAAGATGTCCTTGATGGCGGCGCAGACGGCGTCGGTATCGACCTTGATCCAGCTGTCGACCAGTTCGCGGGCAATGCGCAGGGTCTCCTCGCCGACCAGCTTGACCGCGGTGCCGTCGCTGAACAGGCCGACCTCGGCGAGCTGCACGCGGCGGCCGGCGGCCACCGAGCGAGCCATCGCGTCGGAGTCCTCGGTCTGCACGCCGATCACCTTGACCTCGGGGCGGATCGCCTTGATGCAGGCGGCGACGCCGCTGATCAGGCCGCCGCCGCCGACCGCGACGAAGACCGCATCGAGCGGCCCGGTGATCTGGCGCAGCAGCTCCAGGCCGACGGTGCCCTGGCCGGCGATGACGTCCGGATCGTCGAACGGATGCACGAAGACCAGGCCCTCGGCCTCCTGCAGGCGCTGCGCTTCGGCGTAGGCGTCGCTGTAGGAGTCGCCGTGCAGCACCACCTCGCCGCCCATCGCCTGCACCGCGTCGATCTTCAGCTTCGGCGTCGTCACCGGCATGACGATGCGGGCGCGGCAGCCGAGCTTCTTCGCCGACAGCGCCACGCCCTGGGCATGGTTGCCGGCCGAGGCGCAGATCACGCCGCGTGCCAACTGCTCGGGCGACAACTGCGCCTTCTTGTTGTAGGCGCCGCGCAGCTTGAAGCTGAACACCGGCTGCTGGTCTTCGCGCTTCAGCAAGACCTTGTTGCCGAGTCGCTTCGAGAGTCGTGGCGCCACGTCCACCGGCGTCTCCCTCGCCACCTCGTAGACGCGGGCACGCAGGATGCGCTGAAGATAGGTATCGGAACCGGCGTGCAGCAGGGGCGGGGCAGGGGACTTGCGGCTCATGGCGGGCATTCAGGAAGGGCGCTGGCTACGATGGTGGCATGAACTGCACGATCACCTGGGGCGGGCCGAACGGTCCGTCGGGCATGGCCTTCCACGCCGCCACCGGCAGCGGCCATCTCGTCAACATGGACGGCGCGCCCGAGGGCGGCGGCAAGAACCTGGCGGCGCGGCCGATGGAGATGCTGCTGGTCGGCGCCGGCGGCTGCACCGCCTACGACGTCGTGCTGATCCTGCAGCGCGGCCGCCACGCGGTGCTGGGCTGCGCGGTCGACGTGCAGGCCGAGCGCGCCGCCGAGGACCCCAAGGTGTTCACCAAGATCCATCTGCATTTCCGGCTCACCGGGCGCGGGCTCGCCGCGAGCGCCGTCGAGCGGGCGATCGCGCTGTCGCACGAGAAGTACTGCTCGGCGACGATCATGCTCAGCGCCACCGCGGCGGTGACGACCTCGTTCGAGATCGCCGAGGCCGCCTAGGCCGGCTAGAGGTGGTGCGCGGTGCGCGTCATGACCCGCGCCGCCAGCCGCATCGCCTGCTTCACCGGCTCGGGCAGCGCACGGGCGCCGGCCGCCAGCGCCAGGTCGCCGTGCGCGGCCTCGTCGACCTTCATCTGCTCGACGATGGCCCGCGACGCGGCGTCACCGGCGGGCAGACGCTCCAGGTGCGACGCCAGGTGCGCCTCGACCTGCCGCTCGGTCTCGACGACGAAGCCCAGCGACCAGTCGTCGCCGGCCAGGCCGGCCGCCAGCCCCATGCCGAAGGCGCCACCCCACCACAGCGGCAGCAGCAGGCTGGGGCGGCCACCGAGCTCGGCGATGCGCTCGGCGGTCCAGGCCAGGTGATCCACCTCCTCCTGGGCCGCGGCTTCGAGCTGAGCCGCGGTGCGCGGGTCCCGGCTGGTCAGCGCCTGCGCGGTGTACAGCGCCTGCGCGCAGATCTCGCCGACGTGGTTCACGCGCATCAGCGCCGCCGACTCGCGGGCCTCCGCGTCGCTGAGCGCCGACGACTCCTGGCGGGGTTGAGGGCAGGGGCGCTGGGCCCTGGCCGGTGCGGCCAGCGTACGCAGGCCGCGGTCGAGCAGCGCCAGCAGCTTGTCGCCGCGCCCTAAATGACGGGTCATGTCCATGGAAAAAGTGTAGGCAGCTGATGCCGTTGCGATGTTGCAACGGGTTAACCCTTGTCATCGCGGCGTCATCGCCGCTTTGGCACCATGCCGTGGTTGCCGGTGCCAGCCGATGGGCGGAGGGCTGCCGGGCGCAAAGGAGATTTGCATGAAGAAGTCGGTTTTGGCACTGGCCACGCTGGTGTCGCTGTCGGGCGCCGCCATGGCGCAATCCTCGGTCACGGTGTTCGGCATCGTCGACCTGGCGATGCGCAACCTGAAGGGCGACGACGACCTGAAGCTGCTCAGCAACGAGGGTCGTGCCGCCAGCCGTCTGGGCTTCCGCGGTGTCGAGGACCTGGGTGGCGGCATGAAGGCCAGCTTCCACATCGAGCATGGCCTGAACGCCGACGACGGCACCACCGACTCGGTGTTCTGGCAGCGTCGCGCCACGGTCTCGCTGAGCGGCGGCTTTGGTGAGGTCCGCCTCGGCCGCCACAAGACCGCCACGCGCACCATCGTCGACGACTTCGATCCGTTCGGCACCAGCGGCATGCCGGCGCTGTCGCGCATCTACGGCCCGCTGGCCGGTCTGACGCTGAACCGTGCTGACAACCAGGTCGCCTACATCTTCCCGGCCATGGGCGGCTTCTACGGCAATGTCGAAGTCAATGCCGGCGAGAACAGCAACAACAGCAACTCGCATCGCGGTGTCGCCGGGCGCATCGGCTACAAGGCCGGCGCGCTGAACGTGTCGGCGGCCTATGGCCAGCACGGCACCGGCAACAAGCTCAAGAGCGCGACGGTTGGCGGCAGCTACGACTTCGGCGCGTTCATGCTCAGCGGCATGTACACGAAGAACGAGGCCGGTGCAGCCGACCAGTCGGTGCTGCACGTCGGCGCCACGGTCAAACTCGGTCAAGGCAAGCTGATCGGCTCGTTCGGCAAGGCCGACGGCAACGGCACCACCACCGTCGCCGGCACGCCGCGTCAGAACGCCGACGCGACGCTGATCGCCATCGGCTACGACTACAGCCTGTCCAAGCGCACCACGCTGTACACCACCTACGCCCGCATCGACAACAAGGAAGCCACCCGCTTCACCTTGAATGGCGCCAAGGGCGCGGCGCTGATCGCCAGCGGCTCGCCGCTGGGTCGTGACTCGACGGGCTACGAGTTCGGTATCCGCCACAACTTCTGATACTTCGGGTTCACCCGCAGAGGCCGCCTTGGGCGGCCTCTTTTTTTGCGCGCCAATGTTGCGACTCGGTCACAGTCGGCCCCGGCGCGCACATGGGCATTTGCAGAATACCGGTTGTCCACACCCCCAGTCCCACCCCGGAGCCCCGATCCATGAGCCACAAGAAGCAAGTGTTCGCCCTCGCCGCCCTGAGCTTGGCCAGCATGACCGCATTCGCGCAGGCGAGCAGCGTCAGCCTGTACGGCATCATGGACGCGGCGATTCGCTTCGAGACCAACTGGGGCGCCAACAAGGACACCCTGAAGACCGTCGCTCCGGGCGGCATGTCGCAGTCGCGACTGGGCATCAACGTCACCGAGGACATGGGTGACGGCTGGCGCGCGCTGGTGAACATGGAGCACCGCCTGTTCAGCGACAACGGCAACGTCGCCTCCGGCGATTTCTGGCGCCAGGCCTGGGTCGGTCTGATCACCCCGGTGGGTCGCATCACGCTGGGCCGTCAGTACAACGTCATGTTCGACCTGACCACCAGCACCTACGCCGCCTACCGCTACTCGCCGTACAACGAGCAGTTCAAGCCTGAGCTGGCGATGAACATCGGCAACCGCCAGAGCAACATGGTCAAGTACGCCATCACCCAGGGCGGCTTCACCGGTGAACTGCAGGTCAGCGCCGGCGAGGGTGCCGGCGACAAGACCATGGGCGGCATGGTGCGCTACCAGGTCGGCGGCTTCGCCATCGGCGCCAGCTACCTGAATTCCAAGGACGTCGCCGGCAAGCAGGCCAAGGGTCGTGCCATCGGCGGCTCCTACTCGGCCGGCCCGCTGTACGCCAACGTGTCCTACGCCACCAACGACTTCGACAACGGCTTCAGCGCCGCGCTGTCGGGTGCCTACAGCACCGCGATGGTCAGCGCCACGACCTCGCCGGCCGTGCTGATGGCCCCGGTCAACGCCCAGGTGCCGACCTTCCTGTTCGCCTCGCTGAAGAACCGCAAGATGGTCAGCGCCGGCCTGACCTATTACGTGACGCCGCAATTCAACCTCGGCGCGCAGTTCTACAAGGTCAAGCAGGCGAACTACGCGACGCCGGTGGGCACCGACGCGACGCTGTTCTCGGTGGTCGCCGACTACGCGCTGTCCAAGCGCACCGACGTCTACGCCGGCATGGACCGCGTGTCGTTTGACGCCGCCGGTGTAGTCACCTACGTCGGTGGCGCCAAGAGCCGTACCGGCTACCAGACCGGCGTGCGCCACCGCTTCTAAGTCGCGCATCGCTTCATGCAACGGCCGCCTCAGGGCGGCCGTTTTGCTTAGGGCCTTCCCTAGGGCTTGACCCGGTCGGCACTCAACGATGATGCGCGCCCCTGAAGAGGCGCGCCTCGGCGCCGAGGTTTGGATTCCATGCTGGTCTTTGTTCTGCGGCGACTGATGCAGGCCCTGGTGGTCATGCTCACGGTCGCGCTGATTGCGTTCTCGCTGTTCCAGTACGTCGGTGACCCGGTCAGCAACCTGCTCGGTCAGGAGGCGACCCAGGAGCAGCGCGACGCGTTGCGCGAGCAACTGGGCCTGGACCGGAGCTTCTTCGTGCAGTTCGGCGCCTTCGTCGGCAACGCGGTGCAGGGCGAGTTCGGCCTCAGCCTGAAGCAGGGCCGCAAGGTGTCGACGCTGATCGCCGAGGCGTTCCCGGCGACGATGGAGCTGGCGCTATCGGCGGCGGTGATCGCCACCTGCTTCGGCATTCCGCTCGGCGTCTACGCGGCGTTGCGCCGCGGCAAGCCGTTGGCGCAGCTGGTGATGGCGATCTCCTTGCTCGGCGTGTCGCTGCCGACCTTCCTGATCGGCATCCTGCTGATCATGGTGTTCGCGGTGCAACTGCAGTGGCTGCCCAGTTTCGGCCGGGGCGAGGTCATCGACCTTGGCAACTGGACCACCGGCCTGCTGAAGTGGGAGACGCTGCGCCACCTGATCCTGCCGGCGATCACGCTGTCGCTGTTCCAGCTGACGCTGATCCTGCGCCTGGTGCGCGCCGAGATGCTGGAGGTGCTGCGCACCGACTACATCAAGTTCGCCCGCGCCCGCGGCCTGCCCGAGCGCGTCGTGCACTTCGGCCATGCGCTGCGCAACACCCTGGTGCCAGTGATCACCATCATGGGCCTGCAGCTCGGCTCGCTGATCGCCTTCGCCATCATCACCGAGCAGGTGTTCCAGTGGCCTGGCATGGGCCTGCTGTTCATCCAGGCGGTGCAGTTCTCCGACATCCCGGTGATGGCCGCCTACCTGTGCCTGATCTCGCTGATCTTCGTGACCATCAACCTCGTGGTGGACCTGCTGTATTTCCTCGTCGATCCGCGTCTGCGCATCGACGGCAAGGCGGCGGGGCATTGACATGAGCAGCACCAACAGCATCAGCACCATGACCCCGCCCAGCCGCTGGCAGCGCCTGCTGGCGAGTGATCTCTTCTACTCGTTCCGTCGCTCGCCGGTGGCGATGGTTGCCGCCTTCATCGCGCTGGCCTGCATCGTCTGCGCGCTGTTCGCCAAGCAGATCGCGCCGCACAACCCGCTCGACCTGGCGACGCTGAACCTGATGGACGCGCTGCAGCCACCGGCCTGGGCCGAAGGCGGTAGCTCGAAGTTCCTGCTCGGCACCGATGGCCAGGGCCGGGACATCCTGTCGGCGCTGTTCTACGGCGCGCGCATCTCGCTGTTCGTCGGCCTGGCCTCGGTGCTGCTCTCGGTCTTCATCGGCGTGTCGCTCGGTCTGATGGCCGGCTTCCTCGGCGGCAAGGTCGACGCCTTCATCATGCGCATCTGCGACGTCATGCTGAGCTTCCCGTCGATCCTCGTCGCGCTGCTCATCGACGGTGTCGGCAAGGCGGTGTTCCCGCAGGCCAGCGAGTCGCTCGCCTTCGGCGTGCTGATCCTGGCCATCGCGCTCACCGGCTGGGTGCAGTACGCACGCACGGTGCGCGGCTCCACCCTGGTCGAGCGCCAGAAGGAGTACGTGCAGGCGGCGCGCGTGGTCGGCGTGAGCTCGCTGCGCATCATGCGCAAGCATGTGCTGCCGAACGTGCTCGGCCCGGTCTTCGTGCTGGCGACGATCCAGGTGGCGACGGCCATCATCACCGAGGCGACGCTGAGCTTCCTGGGTGTCGGCGTGCCGCAGACCAGCCCCAGCCTGGGCACGCTGATCCGCATCGGCAACGAGTTCCTGTTCAGCGGCGAGTGGTGGATCACGATCTTCCCCGGCCTGATGCTGGTGCTGATCGCGCTGTCGGTGAACCTGCTCGGCGACTGGCTGCGCGACGCGCTCAACCCTCGCTTGCGCTGACATGAAGCACGAACCCAAGAAACCCCTGCTGCAGGTCAAGGACCTGTGCGTCGAGTTCCCGACGCGACACGGCGTGCTGAAGGCGCTGGATCGTGTCAGCTTCGACATCGCGCCCGGCGAGATCCTGGGCGTCGTCGGCGAGTCCGGTGCCGGCAAGTCGCTGACCGGCGCGGCGCTGATCGGCTTGCTGGAACCGCCGGGCCGCGTCAGCAGCGGCGAGATCTGGTTCGAGGGCCAGCGCATCGACAACTTGCCGCCCGACCAGATGCGCGCGCTGCGGGGCCGCAAGATCGGCGCGATCTTCCAGGACCCGCTGACCTCGCTGAACCCGTTGTTCACAGTCGGCCAGCAACTGATCCAGACGATTCGCACCCATCTGCCCTTGACCGAGTTGCAGGCACGCTCGCGGGCGATCGACCTGCTCAAGCAGACCGGCATCCCGGCTCCGGATGCGCGCATCGACCAGTACCCGCACCAGTTCAGCGGCGGCATGCGCCAGCGTGTCGTCATCGCCTTGGCCCTGGCCGCCGAGCCGAAGCTGATCGTGGCCGACGAGCCGACCACGGCGCTCGACGTCTCGATCCAGGCGCAGATCATCCAGTTGCTCAAGCGCGTCTGCCGCGAACACGGCGCGGCGGTGATGCTGGTCACCCACGACATGGGCGTGATCGCCGAGACCTGCGATCGCGTCGCGGTGATGTACGCCGGTCGGGTGGCCGAGATCGGCGCCGTCGACAAGGTCATTCACCTGCCGGCTCACCCCTACACGATCGGGCTGATGGGCTCGATCCCGGCGATGGACCAGGATCGCGAGCGCCTGCAGCAGATCGACGGCGCGATGCCGCGCCTGAACGCGATGCCGGCAGGCTGCGCGTTCAATCCCCGCTGCCCGCAGGCGTTCGAGCGCTGCCGTCAAGAGAAACCTGAACTGCTGGACGTCGGCGCCACCCGCGCCGCCTGCTGGCTGCATGCCCAATGAGTAGCACCGCGCTTGTAGAAGTCCAGGACCTGGCGATGCGTTTCGACGTCTCGCCGCCCTGGCTGAATCGCGTCGTCGAGCGCCGGCCCAAGGCCTTCGTGCACGCCGTCGACGGCATCAGTTTCTCGATCGAGAAGGTCAAGACCCTGGCCCTGGTCGGCGAGAGCGGTTGCGGCAAGAGCACGGTGGCGCGCCTGCTCGTCGGCCTCTATCGGCCCAGCAGCGGCAGCGTCCGCTTCGACGGTCGCGACACCGGCGAGTGGTTCGCCGCCAAGGACGTGGCCGTGCTGCGCCGCCGGCTGCAGATGATCTTCCAGGATCCGTATGCCAGCCTGAACCCGCGCTGGCTGGTGCGCGACATCGTCGCCGAGCCGCTGCACGAGCAGGGTCTGGTGAAGACCGACGACGAGGCGCGCGAGCGCGTCGCGCAGCTGCTGCAGCAGGTCGGCCTGGCTGCCGCCGACGGCGCCAAGTACCCGCATCAGTTCAGCGGCGGTCAGCGCCAGCGCATTTCGATCGCGCGCGCGCTGGCCACGCAGCCGGAGTTTCTGGTCTGCGACGAGCCGACCAGCGCGCTCGATGTCTCGGTGCAGGCCCAGGTGCTGAACATCATGAAGGAGCTGCAGCGCGCGCAGGGCCTGACCTATCTGTTCATCAGCCACAACCTCGCCGTCGTGCGCCACATGGCCGATCAGGTCGGCGTGATGTACCTGGGGCGCATCGTCGAGCTGGACGACAAGGCCGAACTGTTCAGCGCACCGCGGCATCCCTACACGCGCATGCTGCTCGACGCGATTCCCGACATCCACCAGACCGGTCGCGATCGCACCGCGGTGCAGGGTGAGGTGCCCAACCCCTTGAACCCGCCCAGCGGCTGCAGTTTCCATCCCCGGTGCCCGCACGCGGCCCCGCGCTGCAAGGCGGAGCGGCCCGAGCTGAAGACGCTGGAGCGGGATCGCGTGGTGATCCGCGTGGCCTGCCACGCGGTCGAGGAAGGGCGCATCTAGCGCCGGTTGACCGGCCCGCGCTAGCGCTGAGCGCTGGCGGCGGCCGGCGGCGGCAGCTTCAGCGGCCCTTTCTGGCCGCAGCCGGCCAGTAGCAGCAGTGCCACCAGGGTCATGGCCGTGCGCCGCAGGGGCGCTCCTACACTGGGCGTCTTCTTGTTCGCAAGCATGCAGCCAGTATGACCGACAGTGAGTACCACCAGCGCGCCGACGCGCTCCTGCGCCGGCTGGAAAGCCTGACCGACGACTGGCTGCAGGATGACGTCATCGACATCGACGCGCAGCGCACCGGTGGCCTGCTCGAGCTGAGCTTCCCCGATCGCAGCAAGCTGGTGGTCAACAAGCAGCCGCCGCTGCACGAGATCTGGCTGGACAGCAAGCGCGGCGGCTTCCATTTCAGCTGGCGCGACGACGACTGGCGCGACACCAAGAGCGGCGAGCGCTTCTCGCAGGTGTTCGCTGCCGAAGCAAGCAGCCAGGCCGGCCGCGCGCTCAGTTTTTGAACAGGTCGAGGATCGTCTTCTTCTCTTCCGGCGAGGCGGCCGCCGGCGCGCCGGGTTCGTCCTGGGTCAGGCTGCTGACGCCGCGATTGCCGCTGTACTCGTCGTAGCTCCACTCGCCGTTGGCGAACACCAGACCCTCTGGCGGCTCGTACTCGGCCACCGCCGTGTTGCGCAGCGCGTACTGCATGAAGTCGATCCAGATCGGCAGCGCCAGGCCGCCGCCGGTCTCGCGGCTGCCGAGCTTGCGGGGCTGGTCGTAGCCGACCCAGACCACCGTCACCAGCTCGCGCTGGTAACCGGCGAACCAGGCATCCAGCGAATCGTTCGTGGTGCCGGTCTTGCCGTACAGGTCGGGCCGCTCCAGCGTCGCCTGCGCCCGCGCGGCCGTGCCGCTGCGCGTGACCTCCTGCAGCAGGCTGCTCATCACGAAGGCGTTGCGCGCGTCGATGCTGCGGTTGCCTTCGTCGAGCGCCGGCGGCCTGGCCTCGAACAGCAGCCTGCCCTTGTCGTCGCTGATGCGCTGGATCAGCGTGCTGGCGATGCGGTGGCCGCCGTTGGCGAACACCGCATAGCCTTCGGCCATCTGCATCGGCGTCACCGAACCGGCGCCCAGGGCCATCGTCAGATAGGCCGGATGCTTGTCGGCCTCGAAGCCGAACCGGGTGATCCAGTCCTGCGCCGTCTGCGCGCCGACCGCGCGCAGCACGCGGATCGAGACCATGTTCTTGCTCTTGGCCAGCGCCGTGCGCAGGCTCATCGGCCCGTCGTACTTGCCGTCGTAATTCTTCGGCTCCCAGGCCTGGGAGCCGGTGGCGCCGGCGTCGAAGAACAGCGGCGCGTCGTTGACCACGGTGGCTGGCGTGAACCCGTGCTCCAGCGCTGCCGAGTAGATGAAAGGCTTGAAGCTCGAGCCCGGCTGGCGCCAGGCCTGCGTCACGTGGTTGAACTTGTTCTTGTTGAAGTCGAAGCCGCCGACCAGGCTGCGCACGAAGCCGGTGCGCGGATCCAGCGCCACCAGCGCGCCCTCGACGGCCGGCACCTGGGTCAGCGTCCAATCGTTCTTCGGTCCCTTGACGAGCCGGACCACGGCGCCGCGACGGATCTGGATCTTCGGCTCGGCGCGCTCCGACAGCCCGCTGGCCACCGGCTTCAGGCCGTCGCCGGTGATGGTGACCGTCTCGCCGCTCTGCAGCATCGCCATCACGCGGCGCGGCGACGCCTCCAGCACCACCGCGGACGCCAGCTCGCCGTTGGCCGGATGGTCGGCGAGCGCCTCGGCGACGCGGGCGTCGAGCAGCTTGGCGTCATCGGGGAGGTCGACGAAGGCCTCGGGGCCGCGGTAGAACTGGCGGCGTTCGTAGTCGAGCAGTCCGCGCCGCAAGGCCTTGTAGGCGATGGTCTGCTCATCAGCCCGCACCGTCAGCGTGACCTGGAGACCCCGGGTGTAGAGCTCGTCGCCGAAACGGTCGACCAGCATCTGTCGCGCCGCCTCGGCCGCGTAGTCGGCGCCCGATTCGGCCGTGCTGGCCGGTCGCACGCGCAGCTTCTCGGCCTTGGCTGCACGATGCTGCTCGGCGCTGATGAAGCCGTTCTCCAGCATGCGGTCGATGATGTGCTGCTGGCGGATCGTCGCCCGGCGCGGATTCGCGATCGGGTTGTAGGCCGACGGCGCCTTGGGCAGCCCGGCGAGCATCGCCGCCTCGGCAACGCTGAGCTGGTCCAGGGTCTTGCCGAAGTAGACCTCGGCAGCGGCGGCAAAACCGTAGGCGCGATGACCCAAGAAGATGTGATTCAAATACACCTCGAGAATCTTGCGCTTGGGTAGCGCGGCTTCAATCTTCAAAGCCAGCAGAATCTCGTAGACTTTTCGAATCAGGGTTTTCTCGGTGCTCAGGTAGAAATTCCTGGCGACCTGCATGGTGATCGTCGATGCGCCCTGGCTACGGGATTCCCCGATATTGGCGAGACCGGCGCGCAGCACCCCCAGGTAATCGACGCCGTGGTGCTCATAAAAGCGCGCGTCCTCAATCGCCAGCACCGCCTGCTGCATCACCTCGGGGATTTGTTCGATCGGCAGATATTTGCGCCGCTCCTCGCCAAACTCCGCCAGCAGCACCCAGTCGGCCGACCACACGCGTAGCGGCTGGCGTGGCCGGTATTCGGTCAGACCACTGATATCGGGAAGATTTGGATACGCCGCGGCAAGCAGCAGGGCGAGGGCCAGCAATGCCGCCAACGCCAGGCCGGCCAGCGCCAGTCCAAGAGTGGCGACGAGGCGCAGGACGCGGCGCGCGGGCTTCGGCGGCAAGGGGTCGGTCGCGGGCGTCGTCATGTATGCAGGCGGAACGGGCCGGGATTATAGGAAGCCTCTGAGGGCGCTCCGGCGGGGCCGTGCCGGGTCAATCCGGCGGACTCAACAACCGGTTACAGCCGTGCCGTCGGCGTGCACCGCGCGCAACGATTGCGGGCAAATCTGCGACGGGAAACCCAAGGCTGGCAAAGGGTTTACTGCTAGCATGCAAGTAAGTTCTTAAGTGAAGGGGCCCCGCATCCGGGGATGAGGACGGCGCCATGGGATTTCTCGCAGGACTGCTGGGGCAGCGGCATCCGCCAATGATCGGTCTGGATATCAGTTCGTCCAGCGTCAAATTGGTGGAGCTCAGTCAGAACAAAGGCGGTGAGTTCGTGCTCGAGCGCTTCGCCTCCGAAGCCTTCGAGAAGGGCTGGATTGCCGACGGCCACATCGAAAAGTTCGATGAGGTGGCGGAAGCGGTGCGCAAGGTCGTGCAGCGCAGCGGCACGCGCACACGCAACGCCGTGCTGGCGATGCCGACCTCGGCGGTGATCACCAAACGCATCATGCTGCCCGCCGGGCTGCGTGAGGACGAGATGGAGATCCAGGTCGAGGCGGAGGCGAACCAGTACATCCCGTTCTCCCTCGACGAGGTGAGCCTTGACTTCTGCGTCATCGGGCCGAGCCCGACCTCGGTCGGTGACGTCGAGGTGCTGATCGCGGCATCCCGCAAGGATCGCGTGCAGGACCGTCAGGGCCTGGCCGAGGCGGCCGGACTGAAGCCGGTGATCCTTGACGTCGAGTCGCACGCGTCGCGCATGGCCATGGGCCGGCTGATCAGCGCCCTGCCCAACGAGGGTAAGGACGCGTTGGTGGCCCTGTTCGAGATCGGCGCCGACACCACCAGCCTGAAGGTGCTGCGCGACGAGGAACTGCTCTACGAGCGCGACCAGGCCTTCGGCGGCTCGCAGCTGACGCAGCTGATCTCACGGCAATACGGTCTGTCGTTCGAGGAGGCGGAGCAGAAGAAGCTGTCTGGCGACCTTCCCGAGGACTACGCCACCGCTGTGCTCGAACCCTTCGTCGACAGCCTGTCGCAGGAGATCGGCCGCGCGCTGCAGTACTTCTTCACCAGCACGCCGCACCACAAGGTGCACTACGTGATGCTGGCCGGCGGTACCGCCACCCTGCAGGGGCTGAAGGAGCGCGTCACCGATCTGACCGGATTTGCCTGCATGGTCGTCAATCCGTTCGACAACATGGTCATCGGCGGGGCGGTGCGTGAAGGCCGCCTGCAGCGCGAGGCGCCTTCCTACCTCACCGCCTGCGGTCTGGCGATGCGGAGGTTCTTCGAATGATCCTCATCAACCTCCTGCCTTACCGCGAAGAGCGGCGCAAGCAGCGCAAGCAGGCCTTCTTTGCCGGCCTGATGCTGGCGGCCCTGGTGGGCGCAGTCATCGTGGTGCTGATCTACGGCCTGCTGCAGACGCTGATCGGCAACCAGCAGCAGCGCAACGTCTATCTGGAAAGCGAGATCGCCCGGCTGGACACGCAGATCAAGGACATCGCGACGCTGCGCGAGGAGATCGACAGCCTGAAGAAGCGCCAGGACGCGGTGGAGCGTCTGCAGGGCGAGCGCAACCTGCCGGTGCACCTGCTCAACGAGTTGGCGAAGCTGGCGCCCGAGGGGGTGTACTTCACCAGCGTGCGCCAGGCCGACAAGGTGGTCACGCTGACCGGCATGGCGCAGACGCAGGAGCGGATCTCGGAGTTGCTGCGCAACACCTCGCGCGATGCGGTCTGGCTGCTGAACCCGCAGCTGGGCGAGATCAAGCTGGCGAACGTCAGCACCAACGCGCGCGATGCCAAGCGACTGTTCGATTTCTCGATGAAGGTCACCATCAAGGGGACCGGCAACGAGGCCGAAGAGGCCGCGAAGGCCGATGCGGCCGGGAAGAAGAAGGTCTGACATGGCAGGCAAGCGATCCTTTGACCTGAATGCCTGGGGGCAGCAAGCCGCCGAGCAGTTCAAGGGGCTCAATCCGAACGAGCCGGGGCAGTGGCCGCTGCTGCCCAAGCTGGCCTGCTTCATCGGGGCCGGCCTGCTGGCCCTCGGCCTGGGCTACTACTTCGTGCTGTCGGCCGAGCAGGCGACGCTGGAATCCGAGATCGCCAAGGAGCCGGCGCTCAAGGAGAGCTTCAGCTCGAAGGCGGCTCAGGCCGCCAACCTGCCGGAGCTGCGCAAGCAGAAGAGCCAGGTCGAGGAGTACGTGACCCAGCTGGAGAAGCAACTGCCGGGCAAGGCCGAGATGGACGCGCTGCTGTCCGACATCAACCAGGCCGGCCTGGGCCGTGGCCTGCAGTTCGAGTTGTTCCGCCCGGGCGGCGAGGTGGTGCGTGACTTCTACGCCGAGCAGCCGATCGCCATCAAGGTCGCCGGCCGCTATCACGACATCGGCGCCTTTGCCGCCGATGTCTCCAATCTGTCCCGCATCGTCACCCTGCACAACCTGCAGGTGGCGACATCGACGGCGAAGGATGCCGGCGGCCAGCTGATCATGGAAGCGACCGCGCGCACCTATCGCTATCTCGATCCGGCCGAGGTTGCCGAGCAGCAGCGGCTGGCCAAAGAGAAGAACAAGAAGGGGGCGCCCAAGTGAAGCGAGAGCCCTTGAAGCTGGCTTGGCTGCCGGTGCTGCTGGCGCTGACCGCCTGCACCGCGCAGCTGGATGAATTGCAGCAGTGGACGGAGAACGAACGCCGCAGCGCCAAGCCGTCGGTGAAGCGTCTGGAGCCGCCCAAGAAATTCGAGCCGCAGGCCTACGAGGCGATGACCGGCGTGGAGCCGTTCAGCACGCAGAAGCTCACGGTGGCGGCCAAGCAGGAGGCGGCGCAGCCGAACTCGATGCTCGCCGCCGAGATGAACCGGCGTCGGGAGCCGCTTGAGGCCTACCCGCTGGACAGCATGAGCATGGTTGGCAGCATGAGCCGCCAGGAAGGCCGGTTTGCGATCCTCAAGGTCGACAACCTGCTGTATTACGTGAAGCGCGGCGACTACCTGGGTCTGAATTTCGGTCGGGTCCTGAAGGTCGAGGAAACCGAGATCAGCCTGCGCGAAATCGTGCAGGACCCATCGGGTGAGTGGGTGGAGCGGGTCACCACGCTGCAACTGCAGGAGGCGGCGCGATGAAGTTGACGCAGGAGAACTTTGTGAAGCACAGCGTTTGGGCCGTCGTGGCGGCCTTGGGATGCCTGCTGCCCTCTTGGAGCTGGGCGCAGAACATGATCCGTGGCATTCAGACGGCCCAGCAAGCCGGCGTCGAGGTGCTGCGCGTCGAGCTGTCCGAGCCGCTCAAGGAGCTGCCCAAGGGCTTCACGATCCAGACGCCGCCGCGCATCGCCATCGACCTGCCCGGCGTCGGCAACGCGATCGGTCGCTCCAGCCTCGAGATCAACCAAGGCAATGTGCGCTCGGCAGCGATCGCGCAGTCCGGCGACCGCACGCGCCTGGTGGTGAACCTGCGTCAGGCCTCGGGCTACAAGGCCGAGCTGCAGGGCAACGCGCTGGTGATCGTGCTGGAGCCGCCGGTGGTCGCCGCCGCCAGCAGCAGCGGCGAGACGGTGCACTTCGCCCCGAGCCAGAACGTCGCCGTGGCGCCGCTTCGCGAGATCGACTTCCGCCGCAGCCCCGAGGGCGCGGGCCGCGTCGTCGTCGGCCTGCCGAACAACCAGGTTGGCGTCGACATCCAGCAGCAGGGCAAGACCCTGGTCGTCGAGTTCCTGAAATCCAGCCTGCCGCCGGAGCTTCGCCGCCGCCTCGACGTGACCGACTTCGGCACGCCGGTGCAGTCGATCACCTCCAGCCAGCTGGGTGACCGCGTGCGCATGGTGGTCGAGCCGCGTGGCGACTGGGAGCACAGTGCCTACCAGAGCGACAACCAGTTCGTGCTGGAAGTCCGCGCGATGAAGGTCGACCCGAACAAGCTCACCCAGGGCCCGGGCTACAACGGCGAGCGCGTCTCCTTCAACTTCCAGAACATCGAAGTGCGGGCGCTGCTGCAGGTGATCGCCGACTTCACGCAGTTCAACGTCGTCACCAGCGACACCGTGACCGGGTCGATCACGTTGCGCCTGAAGGACGTGCCCTGGGACCAGGCGCTGGAGATCATCCTGCAGGCCAAGGGCCTGGGTGTGCGCAAGAACGGCAACGTGCTGTGGATCGCACCCAAGGATGAGCTGGCCGCGAAGGAGAAGCTCGACCTCGAGGCGCAGGCGGCGATCGCCCAGCTCGAGCCGGTGCGCACGCAGTCGTTCCAGCTCAATTACACGAAGGCCGAGGAGGTCGCGAAGGGCCTGACCGGTGCCAACTCCGTGGGCAGCACGGGCAGCGGCGCGAACGCGGCGCCGGCGCGCATCCTGTCGCCTCGTGGCAGCGTGATCTTCGAGACCCGCACCAACCAGCTCTTCATCACCGACATCCCGAGCAAGCTCGAGGAAGTGCAGGCGCTGATCCAACGCATCGACGTGCCGGTGCGCCAGGTGCTGATCGAGGCCCGCATCGTCGAAGCCGACGACCAGTTCGGTCGCTCGCTCGGTATCCGCCTCGGCGGATACGACGCCCGCGGCCGGGTCGGCGGCATCCCCGGCTACAACGTCGGCGGTGACAACTACCTGACCTTCGGCAGCACCTACAACCTGGTCGGCTGGCAGACCGGGCAGAACGCGACCGACCCTGGCTACAACAACACCAACTTCGGCAACCTGCCGGCAGCGGCGATCAACAGCGTCAACGCCGCCTCGGTGGCCGCGACCCTGTTCAGCGCGGCGGCCAACCGCTTCCTGAACCTGGAGATCTCGGCGCTGGAGGCCGATGGCAAGGGCAAGGTGGTGTCCAGCCCGCGCGTCATCACCGCCGACCAGGTCAAGGCGCTGATCGAGCAGGGCGAGGAGATCCCCTACCAGCAGGCGACCTCCAGTGGCGCGACCTCGATCACCTTCCGCAAGGCCAGCCTGAAGCTGGAGGTGGTGCCGCAGATCACGCCGGAAGGCAATGTGATCCTGGATGTCGACGTCAACAAGGACAGCCGCGGCGTGCTGACGCCGCAGGGCTACGCGATCAATACCAAGCACGTAAAGACACAGGTGCTGGTGGAGAACGGTGGCACCGTGGTGATCGGCGGCATCTTCACGCTGACCGAGAACGAGGCGGTGAACAAGGTCCCGGTGCTGGGCGACATCCCGTTCGCCGGTGCTCTGTTCCGCAACAAGTCGCGGATCCAGAACAAGACGGAATTGCTGATCTTCCTGACGCCCAAGGTGGTCAGCGAGCGCAACAGCGTTCGCTGAACCGGCGGCGCCAGGATTGACGGAGTAGATCGATGCTGAAGTTCAAAGGGCTTGTCCAGACTCTGCTGCGCCGACTCGGCGCTGGCGTGCTGGCCTTGGGCATGGTGGCCTGTGGTGGTGGCGGCGGCTCGGCCGGTGATCCCATCAACGGCGGTGGCGGCGGCGGTGGTGGCGGTGGCGGCTCGACGACGCCACCGGCGACGATGACCATGGAGCTCAGCTCCAGCACGGTGACCGTGGCCGCGCCGGCGACCGTGAAGGTCACGCTGAAGAGCCGTACCGGTCAGGCATTGCCTGGCTATGTCGTCACCTTCAGCTCCACGCTGAATCTGGCCGCCTTCAGCGCGCCGTCGGCATTGACCGACGCCAACGGTGTCGCCACGGTTCAGGTGCAGCCGCTGAACGGCAACGCAGCGGGTGCTGACACGGTGATCGCGCAGACCACGGTGGAAACCACGGTGATCTCGTCCCAGGCGGGCTTCCAGTTCACGGCGACCAATGTCACGCTGAGCAGCTTCCTCGCTGACGTCACCACCTTGAGCGCCTACGGCCAGACCAGTCTGACGGTGACGCTGGGTGGCACCAGCTCGGGCACCCCCGTGAACGTGGTCGCCACCTCGACCTGCGTGGCCAGCGGCAAGGCGACGCTGACGCCGAGCTCGGTGAACACGACCACCGGTCGCGCCGTCTTCACCTACCGCGACAACGGCTGCGGCGCGGTCGCGGCGAGCGACTCGGTGCAGATCTCCGTCACCGGCACCACGATCACCGGCGCCCTGACGCTGGGCCTGACTTCGCCCGCCGCGTCGGCCATCGCCTTCGTCTCGGCCAGTCCTGACACGATCTTCCTGAAGGGCTCGGGCTACGTCGAGAACTCGAACATCAAGTTCCGCGTCAACGATGCCAACGGCATCGGCCTGCCGGAGCGCTGCGTCGAGTACGAGGCAACCACCTTCGCGGGCGGCCTGACGGTGGAAGACGGCCGCGCGCTGCGCCGCCTGAAGACCGACTCCAACGGTGAAGTCATCGTGCGCGTCAACGCCGGCACGGTGCCGACGCCGGTGCGCATCAAGGCGACCCTGGTGGCCGGTGCACCCAACCTCGTCGACTGCAGCGGTGGCACCCTGAGCGGCATCTCGACGGTGTCGAGCAACCTCAACATCGCGGTGGGTCTGCCATCACAGCTGAACTTTTCGATGTCGCAGGGCACGATCAACATCGAGGGTTACGACTACGACGGCACGCCGAACACCTACACCATCATCGCGTCGGACCGTCTGGCCAATCCGGTGCCCGAGGAAACGGCGATCAACTTCGTCGCCGAAGCGGGTCAGATCCAGGCAACGCAGCTGACCACCGTGGTGGGCGGCCTGTCGCGCAGCACCGCCGCCTACTTGAGCGCGCAGCCCAAGCCGCTCGACGGGCGTGTGACCGTGGTCGCCTATGCCCTGGGTGAGGAGAGCTTCCTCGACATCAACGGCAACAACATCTTCGATGCCGGCGAGGACTACCAGGACCTGGGCGACATCTTCTTCGACCGCCTGTTCAACTTCGGTGGCCGCGACAAGAGCACCTTCTACACGACCAGCCGCTTCAACCCGGCGGTCGGCTACAACAGTGCGGTCGACCAGTTCCTCGGGCTGAGCCTCGGCGGTGCCGATGCCTGCCGCCAGGCCGTCAACAGCTTGATGGACCTGCGCCAGGACATCCCGGTCAAGCCCAACAGCTGTACCGCCGGCTGGGGCCGGGCCTACGTCAGGCGCTCGATCGAGACCATCCTGTCGCGGTCGACGCCGTTCCTGAACTGGGGCACGACGATGCCGAGCAATCACGCTGCACCGTCGGCGGCCTTCTGCCCGGCCAAGCGCACGCTGTTCGGTCATTACGACGGTTCCGACAACCCGCGCGCCTCGGTGCTCGACACGGAAGCGGACGCGGCGCCGCTGAGCTACCACGCGGTTGCCGGCACGATGCTGTTCGGCTACGTGCCGGAAGCCGGTGGCAGCATCTCCATGCGCCTGGCCGACACCAACCCGGTTGCCTACAACCCGATGCCCGCGGGCACCGTGATCACGGTGGCGGCGACCCAGGGTCTGTCGGTGACGCTCGGCGGCGGCTCGCCGGTGCCCAGTACGGCCTACCCGACGGGGCTGGTGATCAACTACAAGTTCGACGGCAACACCTCGAGCGGCACCATCACCGTGACCACCCGCACGCCGCTGGGCCTGGGCACGGCGGTCACCTTTGACCTGATTGGCGGCGCCATCCCGGCCGGCTACGTGACCTGCCCATGATCGTCAGCCTGGTGGGCTTGCCCGGTTGCGGCAAGTCCAGCGTGGCGCGCCTGCTGGCACGCCACTACGGCTGGTCGGTGCAGGACACGGACTCTGAGATCGAATCCCGGATCGGCATGCCGATCCGGGATTTTTTTGCCGTCGAAGGCGAGGCCAAGTTCCGTGACATCGAGCAGGCGACGCTGGCCGATTGCCTGAAGGCTTCGCAAGGTGGGGGGACACCCTTCATCCTGGCGACCGGTGGTGGCATCGTGCTGCGACCGGAGAACCGCGACCTGTTGCGCCGCTATTCGCTGTGCTTCTACCTGCGCACGACGCCGGAGGAGCTGGCGCGCCGGCTGCGCCATGACACGCAAAGGCCGCTGCTGCAAGGCGTCGACGCACTGCGCAAGCTGCGCGAGCTGAGCCAGCAGCGGGACCCGCTGTACCGCCAGACGGCGCACTACGTCGTCGAGTCCGGCCGCCCAACGGTGTGGGCCCTGGTGCACTGGATCTGCATGCAGCTCGAGCTAGGCGGTCACTGCAGGCCGCCTTCTACACTGGAGGCATGAGTGCTGTCCCTGCCTGGCTTGCCGACCTGCCGCCGTTCTGCACCGAGCCCGTCGATGCCCCGCTGACGATCGCCCTGGGCAGCCGCAGCTACCCGATCCACATTGGACGACTGGACTGGGCCGAGCTGGCGCGCGGCCTGTCAAAGCCGGGCAGCCTGGCGATGATCGTCAGCAACCGCACCGTCGCCCCGCTGTACGCAGCCCGCCTCGAGGCGGCGCTGGCGCCGGTCTACCGGCAGGTGCTACGCATCGAACTCGCCGACGGCGAGCAGCACAAGAACTGGCTCAGCCTGCAAGCGCTGCAATCGGCGCTGGCGCAGGCCGGCGCCGACCGAAAGGCGACGCTGTTTGCCCTCGGCGGCGGTGTCGTCGGCGACCTCACCGGTTTCGCCGCCGCGATCTGGATGCGCGGTGTGCGCTTCGTGCAGGTGCCTACGACGCTGCTGTCGCAGGTCGATTCATCGGTCGGCGGCAAGACCGGCATCAACCTCGACGAGGGCAAGAACCTGGTCGGTGCGTTTTACCAGCCGGTCGCCGTCTGGGCCGACCTGGCCGTGCTCGCCTCGTTGCCGGCGCGCGAATATGCCGCCGGACTGGCAGAGGTCATCAAGTACGGACCGATCGCCGACCTCGAGTTCCTGGCCTGGCTGGAGGCGCATGTCGACGCACTGCTGGCGCGCGACCCGCATGCGCTCGCCGTGGCGGTGCGGCGCAGCTGCGAGATCAAGGCAGCGGTCGTGGCCGCCGACGAGCAGGAAGCCGACCTGCGCGCCATCCTGAACTTCGGCCACACCTTTGGCCATGCGCTGGAGAACGGGCTTGGCTACGGTCAGCTGTTGCACGGCGAGGCGGTGGCGCTGGGCATGCTGATGGCGACCGAGCTGTCGGTGAGCCAGCTCGGCCTTGACGCGGCCTGGGTCGGGCGCCTGCGCCGCCTGCTGGCGCGGGTCGGCCTGCCCGTCAGCGCGCCGGCTCTGCCGGAGCAGCGCTTCCTGCAGCTGATGCGAGGCGACAAGAAGAGCGAAGCCGGCCGCATCCGCTACGTGCTGCTGCCGCCCGGGGCGGGGCGCGCGGTGATGGCCGAGGCCGACGATGCGGCGGCGCTGGCCGCGGTGCGTGTGCACAGCGCGGGCTGACGCGTGGAGCCTGCCATCGCGCCCTATGCCTGTCGGCCGCTGCAGTCGCGCGGGCGTCGGGTCAGCGAGCCAGCCGCGCCCGATCGCAGCGACTTCCAGCGCGATCGCGACCGCATCGTGCACAGCTCCGCGTTCCGGCGCCTGGTCTACAAGACCCAGGTCTTCCTCAACCATGAGGGGGATCTGTTCCGCACCCGACTCACGCACAGCCTCGAGGTGGCGCAGCTGGCGCGATCGGTGGCGCGGAACCTGGGGCTCAACGAAGACCTGACCGAGGCCATCGCGCTGGCGTATGACCTGGGCCACACGCCGTTCGGGCATGCCGGTCAGGACACCCTGAACGAATGCATGCGCGACGCCGGGGGGTTCGAGCACAACCTGCAGAGTCTTCGCGTCGTCGACTGGTTGGAGCGCCGTTACGCGAGGTTTCATGGCCTGAACCTCTGCTTCGAGACGCGCGAGGGCATCCTCAAGCATTGCAGCCGCCGGCACGCCGAGTTGCTGGACGCCAGGGAGCCGGACGGGGTTGCGACGCGCTTCCTGCGGGGCGGTCAGCCGAGCCTGGAGGCGCAGCTGTGCAACCTGGCCGATGAGCTGGCCTACTGCGCCCATGACATCGACGACGGGGTCCGCTCCGGCCTGCTGCCATTGGCGTCGCTGGACGAGCAGCCCTTGATGGCGCGGCTGGTGGCCGAGGTGCGCCGCGAAGAGGCCGCGGAACTGGCGCCGCGCGTATTGCTCTACACGGCGCTTCGCCGCTTGCTGCGGCATTGCGTGACGGACCTGCATGACGCCACGCAGCAGCGGCTGCGGCAACACCGGCCGGATTCGGTGGACGCCGTGCGCGCCTGCCCGCCGCTGGTCGGCTTCAGTGCCGAGCTCGCGGCCCAGTTGGCGGAGCTCAAGCGCTTCCTGTTCGCGCGCCTCTACCGCCACCCGCAGGTCGAATCCCAGCGAGAACTGGCGCAGACGGTGTTGCGCGAGCTGTTCGCGGTCTACTGCGCCGACGGCGTGCCGGAGCCGCGTGACGAGGACCCTCGCCGCGCCGTCGCCGACTACCTGGCCGGCATGACCGATCGATTCGCCATCCGCGAGCACCAGCGCCTGACGGGGCGCCGCCTGTTCGACCCAGCCTGAGTTCCCCGGCGGCGCCCGTCGGCTTGGACAAGAATCGGGGTCGGAGTTCATCTGGAACTCGGTAGGAGCGTGCATGGCCCGACAACCCCGACTTGTGCTGCCCGGTGCGGTGCACCACCTGCTTCAGCGTGGCAACAACCGTCAGGCGGTGTTCATCGACGAGCACGACCGTCGCGCTTACATCGACCACCTACGCGAGGCGACGCGGCTGCACGGGGTTCGCGTGCACGGCTACGCGCTGATGCCCAACCACGTCCACCTGTTGGTCACCCCCCAGGCCGAGGCTGGACTGGCCCGTGCCATGCAGACCCTGGGGCGCCGCTACGTGGCGGCATTCAACCAGCGCCATGGCCGCAGCGGCACGCTGTGGGAAGGGCGC
>Ga0164290_1001407_pt1 | contig 35913 bp, 35 predicted proteins | sample Micstemetagenome_FD_108782 | JGI IMG/M metagenome (GOLD analysis project Ga0164290, IMG submission 108782) | Contaminated culture microbial community from soil near Moab, Utah, USA - Microcoleus steenstrupii SON62 (Illumina Assembly) | ecosystem: Environmental > Terrestrial > Soil > Soil crust...
GCGCACCTGCCGCCACAGCGTCTCGACCTCGCTGTCGAATCGCTGCGCCAGCTCGGCCTCCGGGATCAGCCGGAACGGATTGACCGGCTCGTTCGCGTCAGCGGCGAGCGGCAACCCCAGCGCCAGGGCGGCGCCCAGCCAACGAAGCAGCATCATGGCAACTCTCCCTGTGCGCCAGCGGCGCGATGGCCCAGGCGCTCAGTTTGCCGTCGAAGCGGCGCCGCCGTCTCCACTGCCTTGGGCTGGCGCACCGCTCAAGGCAGCAAGGCGATCGGCAGGCGCGCGCGCAGCAGCTGCGCAGGTCGCGCCGGGTCGTCGGCGTCGCTGACCATCGCGACGCTGATGCTGCCGTCGGCCCAGCGCTTCGCGGCGATGCCCTCGATCTTCAGGCCGGCCGGCAGGCGCCAGCGCCGCAGCACCTCGCCCTAGGCGTCGGCCAGGCCGAGCACCGAGCCGACGCAGCGGCCGTCCTGCACCGCGTCCGGCGTGTCCTCGGCGGCGGCGCTGAACAGCCAGCGCGCGCCATCGAGTGCGCAGGCGTCGGTGAAGCCCAGCGGCACGCCATCGAGTTCGCCCAGCGCCATCGGTTGCCAACGCGGTTCGCAGCGCGGCAGCGGGCGACCCAGGCGCAGCGCGTCGAGCGCCGCCGCCGGCAGGCGCAGCAGGCCGTTGCCAGGGGCGCCGGCGTTGCCGCGTTGCAGCAGCCAGAGCTCGCGGCCACGGCGCAGGCCGCCCTCCAGATTCAGCGTGCCGACCCGTTCGCGCAGGCGCTGGTAGAGCGGCGTCAGCGCAAAGGGCTGTGGGGCAGCGCCCCGGCCCGAAACCCAGACCGCCAGCTCGCGCCGCGGCAGCGAACCCGAGCCCATCGCCAGCAGGCCGCCCCGCCAGGGCAGCAGCAGCTCGAAGTCGGGCTTGCGGCGCTTGCGCGCGGCGACCTCGGCAGGCAGCCGACCGGGCAGCAGGCGCAGGCGGCGGCCGGGGCGATCAGCGGCGTCGAAACGGCCCAGGTGCAGCGCGTCGTCGGCAATCACATGGGCGCCCGCGGCGTCGCAGACCAAGCCGCTGGCGGCAGCCAGCGGACGCCCGCCGACGAAACGCAGTTCGGCGAGCCGCTCGCAGCGCAGCGCCTGCATCAGAGCTGCTTGAAGCGGTGCGCGTAGGCCGGGCTGACCTCCAGCGTCTCCGGCCGCCGCTTCAGGCTGATCGCCAGCTTGCCGCTGAGGCTGCGGCTGACCGCCTTGATCGCGTGAGCGTTGACGATCGTCGACCGGTGCACCTGCCAGAAATGCTCGCCGTCGAGCCGCGCCACCAGCTCCTTCAGCGGCAGTGAGATCAGCGCCTCGCTGTCGGCCGTGACGACGGCGACGTACTTGTTGTCGGCACGGAAGTACTCGACGTCGTCGACGGTGATCAGCTGCAGCTCCTTGCCGCGCTGCACCGTGATCCAGCGCAGCGGCTCAACGGGCTGCTGCTGCAGCTGGCTGACCAGATTGCTGAGGTCGGCCGGCGGTTGCGCCAGGCGCTCCTTGACGCGCTGCAGCGTGCGCGCCAGCTTGACGGTGTCCAGCGGCTTGAGCAGGTAGCCGACCGCTCCCTCGTCGAAGGCCTGCAGCGCGTACTGGTCGTAGGCGGTGATGAAGACGATGTGCGCGCGGCCGGCGGCCAGGCGCGCCAGCTCCAGGCCCGACAGCCCCGGCATCTGCACGTCGAGGAAGCAGACCTGCGGCTTCAGCGCCTCCAGCGCCTGCAAGGCCGCGTGGCCGTCGTGCACGGTGGCGACGATCTCGGCCTGCGGCCACAACCGGCGCAGCTCCTCGCCGATCTCGGCGGCGAGCAGCGGCTCATCCTCGGCAATCAGCAGGCGGGGCGCGGGCGCGTTCATCGGGGCCATTGCAAGCTGAAGTGGGGCAGATCATCGCCGCCCAGCTCGAGTTGCGCAGCCGGGCCAAGCACCGCCTGCAGCCGGCTGCGCAGCAGCGCCAGCTCGACCTGGCGCGCCGCCGTCCAGGTGTGATCGCCGTCCGGGCCCAGCGCGTCGACGTGCAGCTGCGGCGGCCGGCCGCCGGCGGCCGGCTCGACGCGCAGCTGCCAGACCGAGCGGCCATCGGCCAGCAGCGGCCGCAGCAGCGGCTGCAGCACCAGCGGCGCCATCGGCAGCAGGCGCTGCGCCTCGGGCACCGCCAGCAGCAGGCGCTCGCTGCCCTGGGCCTCGCGACTGCTCAGCCGCGCATACGCCTGCAGCGCGTCGAGCTCACGGCCCAGCGTCGACTCGCGCACCTGCTCGTGCGGTTGCAGCGCGCGCAGCCAGGCGATCAAGGCCTCGAGGCGGCGGCGCGCCTGTTCCGGCGCGCTGGCGAGCTCGCGGTCGATGGTCTGCAGGCGCTCGAACAGCAGCGGCGGATCGACGCGGGCCTGCAGCGCCAGCAGCTCGGTGGCGGCGAGCTCGCGCAAGCGCTCGGCGTGCTCCAGCTCGGCGGCGACGCGGGCTGCCTCGGCGCGCTGGTTGAGGCGGCGCTGCGCCACCACGGCGACGCCGAGCGCATGCCAGAACAGGGTGGTGCTGGCCAGCACGATGTTGTTCCATTCGGTCCACCAGGGCTCGGCGCCGAGCCAGGGCGTGAGCAGGGGGCCGATCAGCCAGACGCCGGCCGGCACCTCGATCAGCACCACCAGGGCGTAGGCGACGGCGGGCGGCAGCCGGCGCGCGTCGACCAGCCGGTGCGCCAGCTGCAGCAGCAGCACCAGCGGGAAGCCGAACTGCAGCACGTTGTAGAGCAGCGCGACGCCGACGCGGATGCCCACGCCCGGATTGCCCAGCGGCGTGCCGTTGGCGAACAGCGTGGCGGCGCCGACGAACAGCGCCCAGCCGCTGTGCGACCAGCGCCAGCCGCGCAGGATGTCCAGCAGTTCGCGCGCCATCATGCCGGGGCGGCCGCTGCCAGTCGCAGCGGCAGGCGCAGCGTGACGACGAGGCCGCGCGGCTGGTTGATCTCCAGGTTCATCGCGAAGGCGTCGCCATACAGGGCCTTCAGGCGTGCGCGCAGAGTCGCCAGGCCGGTGCCATGGCCGCTGCTGGAGCCCATGCCGCGACCGGTGTCGGCCAGCACCAGCAGCAGCTGCTCGCCGTCCCGGCGGGCGCTGATCGCGACCTCGCCGCCGGTGACCAGCGGCGCCAGGCCATGCTTGATGGCGTTCTCGGCCAGGGTCAGCAGCGCAGTGCCGGGCAGTCGCGCCTGCTCCAGTCCCGGCTCGATGTCGAGACGGATGCGCAGCCGCGTCTCGCCCATGCGGCGCTGGTGCAGCGCCAGGTAGGCGCGCACCAGGCGCAGCTCGCGCTCCAGCGTCGATTCGGTCTCGCGCAGCTCGGGCAACGCCTCGCCGAGGTACTGCAGCAGGTCGGCCAGCATGGCGCGGGCCGCGCCGGGATCGGTCTGCGCCAGCCGGCGCAGATGGGCCAGGGTGTTGAACAGGAAATGCGGCTCGACCTGGGCCTGCAGCAGCTGCAGGCGCGCGGTGTCGAGCTGGCGTTCGAGCTGCTGATGCTCGGTGCGCAGCTGCGCCGCGCTGCTGCGGTTCTGCGCCGCCCGGCGCATGTAGGCGAACGCCGCCACCATGCAGCCGGCCTGGGTCAGCAGCACCTGCAGGGTGTAGAGCGAGGGCAGGCCGATGTTGCCGCCCTTCAGGCGCAGCAGCATCACCGCGCCGCTGGCCAGCAGGCCGGCGGTGGCGCTGCCCAGCGTCAGCAGCAGCGGCCCGCGCAGGCTGTCACCGCTCAGCAGGCCGCTGCCGGCCGCGATCACCAGCAGCATCGCCGCGACCGTCGCCCCGACGTTCGCCGCCTGCCAGTGCAGGCTGGCCCAGCAGGCGAAGCCGGGGTCGTGCAGCTTCAGCAGGCAGGACAGGCCCTGTGGCAGGTTGATGGTCGTCAGCAGACCCAGCCAGAGCAGGGCGCCATAGAGCAGCGGGCGGGATGGGGGCGTCAAGGATCAGCGCGGCTTGCTGTCGGCGGCGTAGTGGCTGGAGACGGGCTCGTCGCCGAAGCGGATGTTAAGGACGTAGCGGCGCGGCTCGTCGCTGCGGCAGTCCAGCCCCTGCAGGCTGCTGCGCACCCGGCTCTGGTAGCGGCGCGGCCCCTCGATCGACTCGATGCGTTGCACGCCGTCGGCGCCGACCACCAGCAGCACGCGCACCGTGCCCTCGGTGCCGACCTCGTTCTTCAGGCTGGCGAGCTGCTCGGGCAGCTGCTGCGCTACGCCCGGGCACTGCGCCACGATGTCGTAGCGGGCCGGGCCCTGGGCCAGCGCGTGGCCGGCGGCGAGCAGGGAAAGGGTGGCGGCGATCAGGTAGCGGTTCATGGCGGACTCCTTCAGAACCAGGTTGCGATGGAGCTCATCGTGCCGAGCGCTGAGGCCGCGTTCACCGCCTTCCCGACGAAGCCGCCTGGCCGCCGACGAAGCCGGGTTTTCCCCGGATGAAACAATGGCCCATGCTCGCCTACCGCCACGCCTTCCATGCCGGCAACCATGCCGATGTCCTCAAGCACCTGGTGCTGATCCAGCTGCTGCAGCACATGACGCAGAAGGAGAAGGGCTTCCGCGTCATCGACACCCATGCCGGCGCCGGTGCCTACCGCGTCGGCGGCAGCTCGCAGCAGCAGGAATGGGTGGACTGTGCCGGCCGCCTGATGCAGGCCAAGGATCTGCCGCCCGGCGTTGCCGCCTATGTGGCGCAGCTGCGCGCGGTCAACCCCGGCGACGGGCAGCTGCGCATCCTGCCGGGATCGCCGGTGATCGTGCAGCACCACCTGCGGCCGCAGGACGAGTTGCATGCCTGCGAGCTGCACCCGACCGATCTGCGCGCACTGGAGAAGCTGTTCGACGGCATCCGTCACATCCATGTGCATCTCGGCGACGGCTTCGCCAAGCTGCCCACGCTGCTGCCGCCGCCGACGCGGCGCGGCCTGGTACTGATCGACCCGCCCTACGAGAAGAAGACCGAGTACGCGCGCGTGCTGGCGTCGGTGCGCGAGGCGCTGACGAAGTTCCCGGACGCGGTGATTGCGGTCTGGGTGCCGCAGATCCAGCGCCTGGAGTCGCAGCAGCTGCCGCAGCGCCTCATCAACGCGATGAAGGGCGTGGCCAAGAAGGGCTGGTTGCACGCGCAGCTGACGGTGGCGCCGGCGCAGGACGGCGGCTTCGGCCTGCTCGGCTCGCACATGGTGGTGGCGAATCCGCCGCACACCCTGGGCACGCTGCTGGCCCAGGAGCTGCCCTGGCTGGCCGAGCGACTCGGCCAGTTCAAGGGCGCCAAGGGCGTGCTGTCAGCGGGCAGTTGAAGCCGGCTGGGGCTGCTCGCGCGTCGCTTCCACCGGCACCGGCGGCAGTGCGCGCGTGACGCGTGCGCCGCGGCCCTGGCTGATGATCATCACCGGGTCGCCTGGCGCGAAGCGCTCCTGGCCCTCGCGCTGCACGATCGCGACGCGCTCGCCGTTGCGCAGCTGCACGATCAGCTCCAGCGCCTCCTCACGACTGCCGCTGCGCTCGATCGCATGGCCGAGCACGCCGCCGAGCACCGCGCCGATGGTGGCGAAGACCATGGACTCGCGGTGCCCGCCGACGCTGGAGCCGGCGACGCCGCCGGCCACTGATCCGACGGTCGCGCCCAGGCCGCTCTGGTTGCCGTCGAGCGTGACCTTGCGCACCGCGACGATCTGACCGTCCTGCACGCGGGCCATGCTCATGGCCTCCTGGCGCGGCCGCAGATCGGGGTCGGTGGAGGCGCAACCGGCGAGCAGGGTGGCGGCGGCAACGAGCGGGGCAAGGATCAGACGGGGCATGACGGCTCCAGCGGGGTGACAGCGCTGCGCAACGGCTCGGGCCGGGCGAGGGTTGACCTCAGTGTGCGCCTTTCGGCGACCTGACCAGCGCCAGCGCAGCGCCGTCGCCGACGGCAGGCGTCGGGCCGGCGCGGCTCAGGCGTGCAGGCGGCTGCTCATCGGCACGCTCGCGAGCAGGAACTCCATCTGGTCGGCCAGGATGCGTCGGCCGCGCAGGATCATGTCCTCGTGCAGGCTCGGCACATAGGGCAGGTAGAGCAGGTGCATGCGCGCCTCGTCAGTGGTGCGGTTGCCCTTGCGGTGGTTGCAGCCGCGGCAAGCGGTGATGCAGTTCATCCAGTGGTCGCGGCCGCCGCGGCTGGTCGGCTGGATGTGCTCGCGGGTCAGGTCCTGCTCGTGGAAGCGGTGGCCGCAGTAGGCGCAGATGAAGCGGTCGCGGGCGAACAGCTTGGGGTTGCTGAGGGCCGGCTCGTGGCGCCAGGCGCGGCTCGGGATCGCACCGCGCGCGGCGACGATCGCGTGCACCTCGATGCGCGATTGCCGCCCGGTGACGCGGTTGATGCCGCCTCGCAAGCACAGCACCGGCTCGCCGATCGTCCAGGCGATGGCGTCGCAGGCCACCATGACGGCCGCCTCGCGGGCACTGATCCAGGCCTGCGGCCGACCGGAAACGTCCAGTTGAAGCACGTCCAAGGGAAGCACCCCCTTTCAGGTCACGAGCTTACTGCGGCTTGATGACGCTGCCGAGACGTGCTTTTCCTCACGCCACGGGTCGGTCGCAGGGGTTTGCCCAGGGCCGAATTAGTCGGACGGCTCTAGGGGATGTCGTCCGTCGGGCTTGCGCGGCGCGGTGCAATGCGCAAAAAATAGAACGACCGTTCGTTTTATTTCTGATTCCTTACAAGTCATGGCCAGTCGCCCCGTCACCGCCGTCGCCAACGCCGCCCCTCGTCGGGCAGCGCGCGCCGCCGTGCCGCTGCAGAAGGGTCAGCAGACGCGGGCGATCATCCTCGAGGCGGCGCTGGCGCAGGCATCCCGCGCCGGTCTCGAGGGCCTGTCGATCGGCACCCTGGCCGACGTCACCGGCATGAGCAAGTCCGGCGTGTTCGCGCATTTCGGCTCCCGCGAGGAGCTGCAGATCGCCGTCGTCGCCGAGTACCACCAGCGCTTCGAGCAGGAAGTGTTCTTCCCGGCGCTGCGCGAGGCGCGCGGCCTGCCCCGCCTGCGCGCGCTGTTCGGCCGCTGGGTGCGACAGGTCGCGGTGGAACTGGAGAGCGGTTGCATCTACATCAGCGGCGCGGTCGAGTTCGACGACCGGCCCGGCCCGGTGCGCGACGCGCTGGTGACGATGGTCAAGGCCTGGCACGCGGCGCTGCACAAGGCCATCGTGCTGGCGCGCGACGAGGCCCACCTGGCCGCCGACACCGACGTCGAGCAGATCCTGTTCGAGCTGCACGGCCTGATCCTCTCGCTGCATCACGACGCCCGCTTCCTGCGCAGCCCCGGCTCGCTGGAGCGCGCGCACGCCGGCTTCGAGCGCGTCGTCGCTTCCAGCATCACCGCCCTGGGCCTGCAGGCTCAGGGGCCCATCACCCCGCGGCGCCGCAAGACGCGCTGACCCACCGCTTTCCCAAGCAGTCCTAGGAGACCCCACCATGCCCAGCTACACCCCGCCCCTGCGCGACATGCAGTTCGTGATGCACGAGCTGCTGAACGTGGTGGACGAGCTGAAGATGCTCACGCCGCACGCGGACATCGACGCCGACACCATCAACGCGGTGCTGGAAGAAGGCGGCAAGTTCTGCTCCGAGGTGATCGCGCCGATCAACGCCAGCGGCGACGCCGAGGGCTGCCAGCTCGACAAGACCACGCACGAGGTCGCCACGCCCAAGGGCGTCAAGGAGGCCTACAAGCAGTACGTCGAAGGCGGCTGGCCCGCGCTGTCCTGCGACCCGGCCTATGGCGGCCAGGGTCTGCCGTTCACCGTGAACCAGGCGTTCTACGAGATGCTCAACGGCGCCAACCAGGCCTGGACCATGTACCCGGGCCTGAGCCACGGCGCCTACGAGTGCCTGCACGCGCATGGCACCGAGGAGCAGAAGAAGCTGTTCCTGCCCAAGCTGACCAGCGGCGAGTGGACCGGCACGATGTGCCTGACCGAGCCGCATTGCGGCACCGACCTCGGCATGCTGCGCACCAAGGCCGAGCCGCAGGCCGACGGCAGCTACAAGATCACCGGCCAGAAGATCTTCATCTCGGCCGGCGAGCACGGCCTGGCCGACAACATCGTCCACCTGGTGCTGGCGCGCCTGCCGGACGCGCCGGCCGGTTCCAAGGGCATCTCGCTGTTCCTGGTGCCGAAGTTCAAGGTCAATGCCGACGGCTCCCTGGGCGAGCGCAACCCGATCTTCTGCTCGGGCCTTGAGCACAAGATGGGCATCCACGGCAACAGCACCTGCCAGATGACGCTGGATGGCGCCACCGGCACCCTGGTCGGCCAGCCGCACAAGGGCCTGGCCGCGATGTTCGTGATGATGAACGCCGCCCGCCTGGGCGTCGGCAACCAGTCGCTGGGCCTGACCGAGGTCGCCTACCAGAACGCCGTGGCCTACGCCAAGGACCTCCTGCAGATGCGCTCGCTGAGCGGCCCGAAGGCGCCGGATAAGCCGGCCGACCCGATCATCGTCCACCCCGACGTGCGCAAGATGCTGCTCACCGCCCGCGCCTACGCGGAAGGCGCGCGCATGCTGCAGGTCTACACCGTGCTGCAGCTGGACAAGGCGTTCGCCAGCGACGACGAGGACGAGAGAAGGAGTGCGAGGCCGAGCTGGCGCTGCTGACGCCGATCATCAAGGCCTTCATCACCGACAACGGCTGGATCGCGACGAGCCACTGCCTGCAGGTCTACGGCGGTCACGGCTACATCCGCGAGTGGGGCATGGAGCAGTTCGTCCGTGACGCCCGCATCAACATGATTTACGAGGGCACGAACACCATCCAGTCGCTGGACCTGCTCGGCCGCAAGGTGCTGCAGAACAACGGCGCGACGCTGAAGAAGTTCGGCAAGAAGATCGCCCAGTTCATCGAGGACGAGGGCACCAATGAGGCGATGCAGGAGTTCGTCAACCCGCTGGCCGACATCGGCGACAAGGTGACGAAGCTCACGCAAGAGCTGGGCATGAAGGCCTTCGGCAACCCCGACGAGGTCGGTGCGGCGGCGGTCGACTACCTGCGCGTCGTCGGTCATCTGACCTTTGCTTACTTCTTTGCCCGCGCCGCCAAGATCGCGCTGGAGAAGGAAGGCAGCGGCGACCCCTTCTACCGTGCAAAACTGGCCACGGCGCGTTTCTACTTCGCGAAGCTGCTGCCCGAGACGGCCACGCTGATCCGTACCGCGCGTGCCGGCCTCAAGCCGCTGATGGAGATGGACGAAGCGCTGTTCTGAAAACCCGGCCCCATTCCGGGGTCTCAACAGGAGAAGCCATGAAGTCGTTGATTGCTGCTGCAGTGCTGGGTCTGGTGAGTTCGGTCGCGATGGCGCAGATGTCGCCGGCGGGGCTGTGGAGGACGATCGACGACGAGACCAAGCAGCCCAAGGCGCTGGTCCGCATCAGCGAGTCCGGCGGCGTCGTCACCGGCAAGATCGAGAAGCTGTTCGACCCGAGCAAGCAGGACTCGGTCTGTGACCTCTGCACCGACGAGCGCAAGGGTCAGAAGGTGATCGGCCTGACGATGATCCGCAACGTCAAGCAGGACCCCGACGACAAGGCCGTGTGGGGCGGCGGCGAGATCCTCGACGCCGGCAAGGGCAAGACCTACAAGACGCGCCTGAAGCCGATCGAAGGCGGCAAGAAGATGGAAGTGCGCGGCTACATCGGCTTCTTCTACCGAACCCAAGTCTGGGAGCGCGTCGAGTAAACGACGCCTCCTGTTCATGGCCCGGCGTGGCACAGCCGCCGGGCCTTTCCCTCCGCTAGGAGTATTCCCGTGAGTCGATTCCAAGTTCGCAAGGTGGCCGTGCTCGGCGCCGGCGTGATGGGCGCGCAGATTGCCGCCCACCTGGTCAACGTCAAAGTGCCGGTCGTGCTGTTCGACCTGCCGGCCAAGGAAGGCCCGAAGCACGGCATCGTGACCAAGGCCGTCGACGGCCTGAAGAAGCTCAAGCCGTCGCCGCTGGGCGACGCCGGCGAAGCCGCGCTGATCCAGCAGGCGAACTACGAGGAACACCTCGAACTGCTCCAGGGCTGCGACCTCATCATCGAGGCGATCGCCGAGCGCATGGACTGGAAGCTGGATCTGTACACCAAGATCGCTCCGTTCGTCGCGCCGCACGCCATCGTGGCGTCCAACACCTCGGGCCTCAGCATCACCAAGCTGTCCGAGGTGCTGCCCGAGGCGATCAAGCCGCGCTTCTGCGGCATCCACTTCTTCAACCCGCCGCGCTACATGTACCTGGTGGAGCTGATCTCCACCCCGACCACGCAGCCCGAGGTCATCGACCAGCTCGAGGCCTTCGTCACCACCAGCGTCGGCAAGGGCGTGGTGCGCGCCAAGGACACGCCGAACTTCGTCGCCAACCGCGTCGGCATCGCCGGCATGATGGCCACGATGATCGAGGCCGAGAAGTTCGGCCTGTCGGTCGATGTCGTCGACGACCTGACCGGCAAGAAGCTGGGCCGCGCGTCCAGCGGCACCTTCCGCACCGCCGACGTCGTGGGCCTGGACACCATGGCCCACGTCGTCAAGACGATGCAGGACAACCTGAAGGACGACCCGTTCTACAGCACCTACGCCACGCCGAAGGTGCTGGCCGGTCTGATCGAAAAGGGCGCCCTGGGCCAGAAGGCCGGCGGCGGCTTCTACAAGAAGGTCGGCAAGGACATCCAGCGCCTGGACTTCGCCACCGGCGAGTACGTGGCCGGCGGCAAGAAGGCCGACGAGATCGTCGCCCGCATGCTGAAGAAGGCCCCGGCCGAGCGCCTGAAGCTGCTGCGCGAGTCGACCAACCCGCAGGCGCAGTTCCTCTGGAGCATCCTGCGCGACAGCTTCCATTACTGCGCGGTGCACCTCGACACCGTCGCCGACACCGCCCGCGAGATCGACTTCGCGATGCGCTGGGGCTTTGGTTCGCAGCAGGGCCCGTTCGAGCTGTGGCAGGCCGCCGGCTGGACGCAGGTGGCGCAGTGGATCGCCGACGACATCGCCTCCGGCAAGACCCTCTCGAGCGCGCCGCTGCCCGCCTGGGTGCTGGACGGTCCGGTCGCCGCCGCCGGCGGCGTGCACACGCCGGAAGGCTCGTGGAGCGCCGCCGAGGGCAAGTTCAAGCCGCGCGCCGCGCTGCCGGTCTACGCCCGCCAGCCGTTCCCCGAGGCCCTGTTCGGCACCAACGCCGCCGACCCGCTGAAGAGCGGCACCGAGCTGTTCAAGAACGAAGAGATCCGCGTCTGGACGCTGGACGGCGAGGTCGTGATCGCGTCGATCACCGCCAAGCTGCACCTGATCAGCCCGGCGGTCACCGAGGGCCTGCTGAAGGCGGTCGAGATCGCCGAGGCCGCCTACAAGGGCCTGGTGATCTGGTCGCCGGACGACGTGTTCTCGGCCGGCGCCAACCTCGAGTCGCTGATGCCGGTGTTCATGAAGATGGGCAGCAAGGGCATCGCGCCGGAAGAGAAGAAGCTGCAGGACGCGATGCTGCGCATCCGCTACGCCAACGTGCCGGTGGTGGCCGCGATGCGCGGCCTGGCCCTGGGCGGCGGCTGCGAGCTGGCGATCCACTGCGCGCGCCGCGTCGCGCATGTCGAGAGCTATGTCGGCCTGGTCGAGGTCGGCGTGGGCCTGGTGCCCGGCGCCGGCGGCCTGACCTACATCGCCCGCCGCGCTGCCGAGATGGCGGCGGCCGGCAACTCGGGCGCCGACGTCTTCACCTTTCTGAAGGACGGCTTCCTGACCGCCGCCACCGCCAAGGTCGCGACCTCGGCGCATGAGGCGAGGAAGAACGGCTTCCTGCTCGACAGCGACGTCATCGTGCCGAACAAGGACGAGCTGCTGCACGTCGCCACCGCGACCGTCAAGGGCATGAGCGAGGCCGGCTACCGCCCGCCGCACAAGGCCCTGTTCCCGGTCGCCGGCCGCAGCGGCATCGCGTCGATCAAGGGTCAGGTCGCGAACATGCGCGACGGCGGCTTCGTCAGCGATCACGACTACCACCTGGCGGCCTGCATCGCCGACGTCGTCTGCGGTGGCGAGGTCGAGGCCGGCTCGCTGGTCACCGAGGAGTACCTGATGGCGCTGGAGCGCAAGCACTTCTGTGCGCTGCTCGACAACCCGAAGACCCAGGAACGCATCATGGGCATGCTGCAGACCGGCAAGCCGGTGCGCAACTGATCGGGACCGGTGATGGCTGCTCCGAATCGCCTGCAACGCACGCTGGCCCGGCTGAACTTCCTGCCGGGTCCGCTGCGCAAGGCGGCGCGCAACATGGCCCTGCACAACGCCGTGCCGCTGACCGGCACGGCGGGCCTGGATTTCGTCGAGCTCACGCCTGAGCGCGCCGAGGTCTTTGTCGCCAACAAGAAGGCGGTGCAGAACCATGTCAAGGGCGTGCATGCGGCGGCGATGACGCTGGTGGCGGAATCCGCCACCGGCATGGTCGTCGGCATGAACGTGCGAGACGACTGCCTGCCGCTGTGCAAGGGCCTGCGGGTGCGATTCCGCAAGCGTTCGACCGGCGGCCTGAAGGCGGTCGCCGTGCTGACGCCCGAACAGCGCGAGCTGCTGGCCAGCGACACCAAGGGCGAGGTGAATGTCGCCGTCACCGTGACCGATGAAGCCGGCGAGACGCCGATCGAGTGTGAATTCGTCTGGGCCTGGATTCCCAAAGAGAAGACCCGGGCCTAAAAAGGAAACATCATGAGCAAGCAAGTCCAAGACGCCTACATCGTCGCCGCCACCCGTCTGCCGATCGGCAAGAGCGGCCGCGGTTACTTCAAGAACACCCGGCCCGACGAGATGCTCGTCAAGGTCATGCAGGCCGTGCTGGCCCAGGCCCCCGGCTTGGACAAGGCGGCGATCGAGGACGCCATCGTCGGCTGCTCGTTCCCCGAGGGTGAGCAGGGCATGAACATCGCCCGCGTCGCCTCGGTGCTGGCCGGCTGGGGCAACGGCGTCGGTGGCGTGACCATCAACCGCTACTGCGCCTCCGGCATCACCGCGGTGCAGATGGCGGCCGACCGCATCCGCGTCGGCGAGGCCGACGTGATGTTCGCCGGCGGCGTCGAGTCGATGTCGATGATCCCGATGGGCGGCAACAAGCCCAGCCTGTCGCCGCTGATCTTCGAGAAGGACGAGAACATCGGCATCGCCTACGGCATGGGCCTGACCGCCGAGAAGGTCGCCGCGCAGTGGAAGATCGGCCGCGAGGCACAGGACGCGTTCTCGCTGCAGTCGCACCAGCGCGCGATCGCCGCCATGCAGGCCGGCCACTTCGACGCCGAGATCACGCCCTTCGACATCGTCGAGCGCACGCCCAACCTGGCCGACGGCTCGGTCAACGTGAAGACCCGCACCGTCAAGCTCGACGAAGGCGCCCGCCCCGACACCAGCCTGGAAGGCCTGGCAAAGCTGAAGCCGGTGTTCGCCGCCAAGGGCAGCGTCACCGCCGGCAACAGCTCGCAGACCTCCGACGGCTCGGGCGGCCTGCTGATCGTCAGCGAAGCGGCGCTGAAGCGCTTCAACCTGACGCCGCTGGCGCGTTTCGTGTCGTTCGCCGTCAAGGGCGTGCCGCCGGAGATCATGGGCATCGGCCCGATCGAGGCCATCCCCGCGGCGCTGCGCATGGCCGGCCTGAAGGCCAGCGACATGGACTGGGTCGAGCTCAACGAGGCGTTCGCCGCGCAGTCGCTGGCGGTGCTCAACGACCTCGACAGCAAGGGCATCGAGCTGGACCGCAGCAAGGTCAACCCGAACGGCGGCGCGATCGCCCTCGGCCACCCGCTGGGCGCCACCGGTGCGATCCGTGCTGCCTCGGTGATCCACAACCTGCGCCGCACCGGCGGCAAGTACGGCATGGTCACCATGTGCGTCGGCGCCGGTCAGGGTGCCGCGGGCATCTTCGAGCGCCTGTAAAGCCATGCAGCGCCGGCACTTCGTCCTCACGGGGGTGGTCGTCGGCGCTGCCGGCCTGGCCGGCTGCGACCCGGTGCCGGTGGCTCATTTCCCGACCCTGAAGAGGGCGCGGGAGGCGGTGCTGGAGCTGCTGTTCACGACGCCGGCGCATGACAGCCCCTGGACCCTGACCGAGCTGCTTCAGCATCTGGCGCAATCGGTCGAGTACTCGATGCGCGGCTATCCGGAGATGAAGAACGCGGTGTTCCGCGCCGTCATCGGCAACGCCGCGTTCGCCGCCTTCGATGCGGTGGGCAGCATGAAGCACAGCCTCACCGAGCCCATCCCCGGCGCGCCGGCGCTGAGCCCGAACATCGTGCTCAAGCACAGTGCCCAGCGCCTGATCGACGCGCTCGCCGCCTTCGAGGCCTGGGGTGGTCCGCTCCAGCCCCATTTCGCCTATGGCGATCTGGACAAGCACCAGTACACGCGTGCCCACCTGATGCACCTGGCCAACCATTGGACCAAGCTGCAGTTCCCGCCCCCGCCGGCCACGCGCTGAGCTTCGCCTCGGGCGACGGCACGCCGCTGACCGGCCGGCTGTTCCGGCCGCGCGGCGAGCCCTGGGCCTCGGTGCTGATCGCGCCCGCGATGGGCATCGACGCCGCCTACTACGAGCCGTTTGCCGCCTGGCTGGCGGCGCAGGGCGCGGTGGCGATGAGCTTCGACTTCCGCGGCATGGGCGGCTCGCGCTTCGGCCGGCCGCTGCGCGGTTTCCAGGCCGATCTCGACGACTGGCTGCAGGACCAGGACGCAGCGCTGAACGAGCTGGCACGGCAGGCGCCCGGCCTGCCGCTGCTGCTCGTCGGCCACAGCATGGGCGGCCAGCAGGCGGCGGCGCTGCCGTCGCGCGATCGGCTCGCCGGCGTCGTCGGCGTGGCGCTGGGCAGCGGCTATGTCGGCGACCTGGTGCCGGGCTTTCGGCGCCAGGCGAGCTTCTTCCTGCGCGTGCTCGGCCCGGTGGCGATCGCGCTGGCCGGCTACTTCCCCGGGCGCCGCCTCGGCGTCGTCGGCGACGTGCCCAAGGGCGCGATGCTGCAATGGCGGCGCTGGTGCCTCACCGAGGGCTATCTGCTCGCCGCCGAGAACCGCCTCGCGCAGTACCGGGCCTCGCGTTTCCCGCTGGCCAGCCTGGTGCTGGCCGATGACGAGATGCTCGCCGAATCCGGCCTGCGCATGATGTTCGAGGCGCATGGCAACGCCCGCCACTACGAAGTGCTGCAGCCACAGAATGGCCACCGCATCGGCCACACCGGTTTTTTCAAGGAGCGCCATCGCGACAGCCATTGGCCTCGCGCGCTCCGTCACCTCAAGGAATTCGCCACATGAGCATCAAGACCGCCACCCTGAACGGCGTCGCCACCATCGAGATCGCGCGCCCCGAGAAGAAGAACGCGATCACCTCGGCGATGTATGCCGAGATGTCCGAGGCGCTCGGCGCGGCCAGCGCCGACCCCAAGGTGCGCGCCGTGCTGATCACCGGTCAGCCCTCGGTCTTCACCTCGGGCAACGACCTCGAGGACTTCATGGCCCGCCCGCCGATGGGCGAGGACGCGCCGGTGATCCGCTTCATGCAGGCGCTGCTGGCCTGCGAGAAGCCGGTCGTCGCTGCGGTCAACGGCGCCGCGATCGGCATCGGCACGACGCTGCTGCTGCATTGCGACCTGGTCTACGTCGCCGACGACGCGCGCCTGGCGATGCCCTTCGTCGCGCTGGGTCTGGTGCCCGAGTTCGGCTCCAGCCTTGTCGTGCCGCAGCTGATGGGCCATGTGAAGGCGGCCGAGAAGCTGCTGCTTGGCGACCCAATCTCCGGCCCCGAGGCGGTGGAGTGGGGCATCGCCAACGCGGTGCTGCCGGCGGGCGAGGTGGTCAACCATGCCCGGCGCATGGCCGAGCGCTTCAACGGCCTGGCGCCGGAGGCGGTGCGGGTCAGCAAGAAGCTGATGCGCGAGCCCGGCCGCGAGCAGCTGCAGCAGGTCATCCGCGACGAGGCGGCGATCTTTGCCGCCCGCCTGCGCAGCCCCGAGGCGATGGAGGCGTTCCAGGCCTTCTTCCAGAAGCGGGCGCCGGATTTCTCGAAGTTCGACTGAGGCTCAAGCCCGGCGACGGGGCGCGCTGACCAGGGCGATGCCAAGCAGCACCAGCACCGCGCCGGCGATGAACACGGCCTCCAGGCGTTCGCCCAACAGCGCCACGCCGAAGCCGACACCGAACAGCGGCGTCAGGAAGCTGAACACGCCCAGGCGCGAGGCCAGGTACTGACGCAGCAGCCAGAACCAGAGCAGGTAACTGGCGAAGGCGACGACGACGACCTGGAACAGCAGGCTGACGCCGAGCAGGGCGCTGGGCCGGACCTGGGTCTGGTCGAGCAGCATCGCGCCGGCCAGACCGAGCAGCGCGGCGCCCAGCAACTGCCATTGCAGGGTCTCGCCGGGCGTGGCGTGTCCGAGCCGCGTCGCGCGCACCGCCACCGTCGTGGCACCCCAGCACAGACCGCCGAGCAGCGCGAGCGCGTCGCCCCACAGGCTGCTGCCGGCGGCATCGCCGTCGCGACCGAGAAACGCCAGCGCCATGCCGGCAAAGGCCAGCCCGATGCCGGCCCATTGCAGCGGCGCCAGGCGCTCGCTGCGCTGCAGCAGCGCCAGGCCCAGCGCCGCGAACACCGGCGCGGTGTAGAGGAAGACCACGGTGTGCGCGGCGCTGGTCTCGCGCAGCGCCTCGCCGACGAGCAGGAACTCCAGCCCGAACAAGCCGCCGACCAGCAGGCCGGCCCGCCATTGCCCGTTGCGCCACTGCAGCGCTTCGCCCCGGCGCGCCATCCAGACCGCCAGCAAGACCGCGGCGCCGGCCGAGCGCAGGCCGATCTGCAGCAGCGGCGCCATCTGCTCGGCGCAGGACTTGATCGCGATCTGCTGGAAGCCCCAGATCAGGCACAGCGCAGTCATCGTGCCCATCGCGCGGGCGTCAAGGGGCTGGTGCACCGCTCAGCCCACGCAGCCCCGCGCATCGACGCGCCACACGGCGTCGACCACGCCGCGCTGCAGCCCGCCCCGGACGGCGATCAGGTGATCGTGCAGGTTCACCGTCGGGTCGCAATGGCCGGGCACCAGCCAGACCGTGTCGCCGAGCGCGGGCAAGCGGTCGCCGCGCAGCAGCCCGTGCTCGTCACCGCCGTTCTGCCACACCCAGTCGGCCGCCCAGACACGAGGCGGTCCGGCATCGAGCGCATGGCACTTGTGCCCGGCGTCCAGCACCGCGTGGGCAGGTCCGCGGCTGATCACCTCGCTCTTCACGAACAGCGCGTGCTCGAAACGCGGCGCGCCCGCATCGGCCTCGTTGTCGGCGTAGTCGCGGTCCATGAACACATAGCTGCCGCATTGCAGCTCGCCGTAGACGCCGGAGCCGGCCTCGTGCACGAAGCTGCCGGTGCCGGCGCCCGTGACCAGCGGGCAGGGCAGGCCGGCGGCGCGCAGGCTGTCGCGGGCGGAGTTGGCGGCGGCGATCGCCGCGCGCAGCGCCGCCGCGCGTTCCGCCGGCTGCCGCAGATGCTGGGCCTTGCCTTGGTAGGCCTGCAGGCCGCCCAGCCGCAGGCCGGCGTCGAGCACCTGGCGCGCGAGCGCGGCGGCGTCGGCGGGGGCGACGCCGCAACGGCCCTGGCCGACATCTACCTCGACGAAGACCTCGACGCGATCCGGCGCCACCCCGGCCGCGCGCAGCGCGTCGCCCAGCCGCATCACACCCAGCGCCGAGTCGACGGCGATCGCGAACGCGTCGCAAGCGGCGGCCACAGCGGCGACGCGCTCCAGCTTGGCCGGCGCGATGACCTCGTTGCTCAGGTAGATCCGGTCGATGCCGGCCGCCAGCAGCGCCTCGGCCTCGCTGGTCTTCTGCACGCAGACGCCGACCGCGCCGGCGGCCAGCTGCAGGCGCGCGATCGCCGCGCACTTGTGGGTCTTCGCATGCGGCCGCAGGCGCAGACCGCGGGCGGCGGCATAGCCGGCCAGCAGCGCGATGTTGCGCTCCAGCGCGTCGAGATCGACGACGAGTGCCGGCGTGTCGATGCTGGCGACGCCGGCGCCGACGCGGGGCAGGGAAAGCGGGGAGACGGACATCGTTTGCTCAGGGTCTTGCGGGAGCCTTGGGGCGTCGGCGCCCGCCTACAGTGGCGCATCGCAGCCAACGCCAGGATGGAACCCGCCGCGTGACGACGACGACCATGATGCCAGCCCCCCGTACCGCCGCCGCCCTCACCGCCGCCAAGCTGGCGCTGTTCCCGGTGCTGCTTGGCCAGGCCCTGTTGGTGCGCCGGCGGGCGCTGGAGATGCCCGAGGCCGGCGGCCCGCGCGACGGCCTGGCAGAGCCGGCGCCGGCGCGCCGGCGGCAGGCGCAGGCCGAGGCGCTGCGGCTGCTGGTGGTGGGCGACTCGTCGGCCGCCGGTGTCGGCGTCGCCCACCAGCAGGACGCGCTGGCCGCGCACATCGCGCGCACGCTGGCCGACGAGCTCGGTCGGCCGGTGGCGTGGCAACTGGTGGCACGCACCGGCAACACGGCACTGGAGGCGCTGGCGCAGCTGCGCGAGGCCAGCCTGGCGCCGGCCGACATCCTGGTCACCGCGGTCGGGGTCAACGATGTCGTGCGCCAGGTGCCGCGCACGCGCACGCTGCAGCAGCTGCAGGCGCTGCACGCCCACGCCCGCGAGCGGGCCGGCGTGCGCTACTGGCTGCATTCCGGCCTGCCGCCGATGCACCAGTTCCCGTTGCTGCCGTCGCCGCTGCGCTGGCTGCTGGGCAGCCAGGCCGAGCTGCTGAACCAGGCGCTGCTGCAGCACCTGGGCGATCAGCGCGACCGCGCGCTGCGCCGCGTGCCGTCGGCACTGCGTTGCGACGCCGGCAGCGGCCTGATGGCCGAGGACGGTTTCCACCCGGGGCCCAAGGGCTATGCGCTCTGGGGCGAGGCGCTCGGGCAGTTCCTGGCGCGCCGTTGGTCGCGGCTGGAGCGCGGTTAGCGCCGCTTCGGGTACCGCCGCGGTGTGCCGGGGCGGAGCGGCCAGAATGCCGGCCGGCGGCTGCGTCCCACGCCGGGGGGCGGCGGCATCGATCTCGAAGCCCGTGGTCGGCGAATGGGAATCCAGGATGAGCCGGACGCGGTTCGCACAGCAAGGCGCCGGCATGCGGCGCGACGAGGCATGGCACGGCCAGTGGCGGCGGGTCCGCCGCTGCCTGCCCACGCGCTGGCGTGACTGAGGACGAGTTGCCGGTCCAGCGCGGCGAAACGGCTGTCGCGGGCTTTCCCAGCGTCGCCGCGCGCCAGGGCTGGCAGGGCCTGCGCGTCGGCAGCGAGCCCAGGCGGCTAGCCTCGACCCTGCTGTTCTCGCTGCTGGCGCATGCGCTGCTGCTGAGCCTGAGCCTCGGTGGGGCGGTGCTCGGTCGCTCTCCCACCGCAATGCCGCGGCTGAGCGCCGAGCTCGTGACCGCGGCGGCGCCCGTCGTGCCGCCACGCGAGACCCCGGACGACCCCGCCGGACCGAGCGAGCCGACCGCCACGCTCGAGCTGCCGCCCGCCGCCGAGACGGCGCCTGCCGAGGCGACCGTGAGCCTGCCGGATGCGGCGCTGCCGCCGGCCTTGCTGGCCCCCGCGCGCCGGCCGCTGCTGGCTGTCGAACGCGCCGAGGCTCCGGTCCAGCCGGTGACGCCCGCGGCCTCGGTGCCTGAGCAGGATCCGACGCTGCTGGCGCAAGCGCTGGCGCATCGGCAGCAGGCCGAACGAGAAGCCGAACGAGAAGCCGAACGGGAGGCTGAACGGCAGGCCGCGCTGGCCGCGGAGCGCGAGGCGCAGCGGCAGGCCGCGCTGGCCGCGGAGCGCGAGGCGCAACGGCAGGCCGCGCTGGCCGCGGAGCGCGAGGCGCAGCGGGAAGCCGATCGGCAGGCTGCCCTGGCCGCCGAGCGCGAGGCGCAACGGGAGGCCGAGCGCCGGCAGCAGATCGCCCGCGCGGAGGCGGCGCGACTCGAGGCGGCGCGGCAGGAGGCCGAGCGCAAGCAGGCGCAGGAGCGGCTGGATGCGGAGCGCGCCGAAGCGCTGCGCCGGGACGCCGCGCGACTCGAGGCCGCTCGTCGCGAAGCGGCCGGCGCCGAGGCCGCGAAGCAGGAGGCGGCGCGTCAGGAGGCGGCGCGCCAGGAAGCCGCACGCCAGGAGGCAGTGCGCCAGGAAGCAGCGCGTCAAGAGGCAGCACGCCAGGAAGCCGTGCGCCAGGAGGCGGCACGCCAGGAGGCGGCACGCCAGGAAGCCGCCCGCCAGGAGGCGGCGCGCCAGGAAGCCGCGCGTCAGGAGTCAGCACGCCAGGAAGCGTCACGGCAGGAAGCCGCCCGCCAGGAGGCGGCACGCGCGAAGGCGGCGCAGGCGGCGGCCGACGAGGAACGCCGCGAGGCATCGCGCCGGGCCATGGGCCGCCAGCTGGACGAAGAAGCGGCGCAGCGCGACGCCGCCGAGAAGGCGGCGCGCCAGCCCGGCCAGCTGCCGTCGTCGTGGAGCAGCCTGCGCCGCGCCCGGCTCTACGGGCGCAGCGACCCGAACGCCGAGCTCGTGCAGTACGCCGAGTCCTGGGCACGCAAGATCCATCTGAACACCCCGCCGGAGACCGTGCGCGAGCTGGCGCGTCGACCCCACCAGACGCCGCTGGTGACGGTGGCGATCCGGCGCGACGGCTCGGTGGAGACGGTGAGTTTTGTCGTGTCCAGCGGCCTGCCCGAGGTCGACGAGGCGATCCGGCGCATCGTGCTCAGCCATCGGCCCTACGCGGCGTTCCCGCCGGCGCTGGCCGCCGACTACGACGTCGTCGAGATCCGCCGCAGCTGGGTCTTCAACACCGCGGTCTGGCTGCAGTAGGCCGGCGCGCCCGCCGTCCGGTCGCCGCCAGCGACGGTTCGCGGACCGCGGCGAACGCTTCGCGCCCCTGGGTGCTAGGCAGCTCGTCGTCGTCTGCCTACAGTGCCGGCACGCCCGCAGACCGCGCGGCTCCCCGCGGATCGCCGCTCGTCCTGCATGCCCTCCTTCCAGTCCGCTCCCGCGCCGACCGGGCCCGCCAACTGGTGGGCCGCGGCGCAGCTCGTGGCCGGCGCGCTGCTGTTCTGGGCGCTGGCCGCCGGCGCGCTGTTCGTTGCCGCGCCGGGCGGCGACTCCTACGCCCGCCTGCTGGTGTTCAGCGAGTCGGTCGGCATGGCCATCGTCGCCATCGCGCTGCTGCTGCGGCCGGCGCGCTGGTTCCCGCGCATCAGCCCGGCCCGGGGCTGGCTGGTCACCGGCGTGGTCGCGATCCCGGCCGGCTACCTCGTCGGCCACCTGCTGGCCACGCTGATCCTCGGCGAACCGTTCCGTCTGGCCGCCCCCGGCCACGACCGCCTGGTGCCGCTGGTGTTCACGGTGCTGCTGGCCGGTTCCGGCCTGCACTACTTCGCGGCGCGCGAGCACCTGGCGAGGGAGGCCAGCGCGCGTTCCGAGGCACAGCGCCTGGCCACCGAGACCGAACTGCGCCTGCTGCGCGCGCAGCTCGAGCCGCACATGCTGTTCAACACCCTGGCGAATCTGCGCTCGCTGGTGCGGGACGACGCACCGCAGGCCGAACGCATGATCGATCAGCTCATCACCTACCTGCGCAGCGTGCTGGCCGCGTCGCGCACCGAGCTCACCCCGCTGCGGGACGAGTTCGAGCAGTTGCAGGCCTACCTGGCGATCATGGCGGTGCGCATGGGGCCGCGCCTGAGCTACCGGCTCGAGCTGCCGGCGGAGCTGGAGCGCTTGGCCGTGCCGTCGATGCTGCTGCAGCCGCTGGTCGAGAACGCGATCAAGCATGGCATCGAGCCGCGCGTCGGGCCGGGCCGCGTCGACGTGGTCGCGCGGCGCGGCGCGACCGACGTCGAGATCGCCGTCAGCGACGACGGCCTGGGCCTGCTGCCGGATGCGCCCTCGGGCCGCGTCGTCCCCAGTTCCAGCGGCAGCTACGGCCTGCTGCACGTGCGCGAACGCCTGCGTGCCGTCTACGGCGACCAGGCGTCGCTGACGCTGACGCCGCTTCGTCCGCAAGGGCTGACGGCCCTCGTGAGGATTCCGCCATGAACACCGTGCCGACCGCGCTGATCGCCGAAGACGAGCCCTTGCTCGCCAGGACCCTGGCGCGCCTGCTCGCCGAGGCCTGGCCCGAGCTGACGATCGTGGCCACCGCCGACGACGGGCTGAGCGCGGTCGAGCAAGGCCTGGCGCAGCTGCCTGACGTGCTGTTCCTCGACATCAACATGCCCGGTCGCAGCGGGATCGAGGTGGCCGAGCTGCTCGCCGACGACTGGCCCGAGGCGCGCGCCGAACCGCTGTTCGTGTTTGTCACCGCCTACGACGAGTACGCGCTCGCCGCCTTCGAGCGCGCGGCGGTCGACTACCTGCTCAAGCCGGCCACGGCGGAACGCATCGGCGTCTGCGTGGAGCGGCTCAAGCGCCGCCTGGCCGAGCGCGCCGGGGTGCCGGCGCAGGGTCGCCTGGCCTCGCTGATGCAGGGGCTGCAGACGGTGGCGGAACCGGCCGGCTCGGCGGTCGACCCGGGTGCCGAACGCATCAGGGTGATCCGCGCCGGCGTCGGCAACACGGTGCGCATGATCCCGCTTGCCGACGTGATCTGCTTCGAGGCGACCGAGAAGTACGTCAACGTCGTCACCGCCAGCGGCGAGGCGCTGGTGCGCATGAGCTTGCGCGAGCTGATGTCGCGCATCGATGCCAGCGACTTCCAGCAGGTGCACCGCAGCGTGGTCGTCAACATGGGCTGCATCGTCAGCGCCACGCGCGACGAGATCGGCCACTACAGCCTGAACCTGCGCGGCCTGCAGCGAACGCTGAAGGTCAGCCGCGCCTTCGGTCATCTGTTCCGGCCGATGTGAGCGGCACAGTGCGGGGGGACCGGCGCGCCGACGCCGGACCCCTCGGCCGTGTTCAGGCGCCCGCGCAGGCGCAGGACGGGCCGCACTGGCATTGCGGGCCACAGGCGCAAGCGGCCTGGGGGGCCGGCTGAGGCTGGCAGCCGCAGGTGCAGGACGCGCCCGGGCAGGCGACACAGCGGCAGGGGGTCGGGGTGGTGGTGCTCATGATCGGTTTCCTTTGCGTGGCATCGACGACGGGATGTCGTCGATGGCTGCACTGTCTGCGCGCGGCGGTCGCGGCGCCAGCAACCGGCGACGAGGCGTCGGCCCAGGTCCGGCAGCGGTCACGCAGCGGCACCGAGCGGTGTCTCAGGTCAGCGTGCCGAGCGTCACCAGTGCGCCGACACCCATGCCATAGGGCAGGTGCGACAGCGTGCTGGCCAGCAGCGCGTTCGCGCCGCTCGGCCCGTGCCGCCCGAACAGGCCCCAGCCGAAGCAGGGCAGCAGCAGGAACCAGGGCAGCACCGACGTCGCCAGGCCGAACAGCGGCCCGCCCAGCCAGACGCTGAGCGCCGACGACAGGCCCAGCAGGTCGAGCAGGGCCGGATAGGCCAGCGCCACCATGCCGCCGCCGACCAGGAAGTGAAACAACCAGCCGACCGTCACCTCGCCGGGCAGCGCCGGGCTGGCGGCGATGTCCGCATGGCGCAGCCGCCCGCGCCGCAGGCCCAGGGCCCAGCGGCCAATCAGCGCCACGTTGACGCCGCTGTGGATGCCGACGCGGGCGGCATAGGTTTCGGTGAGGTCCATCAGCACCGCACCGGCAATGCCGCCGGCGAAGGCCCAGGCATAGATCTGCATGACGCGCACTCCGTCTCAGGGTGGAAAAGGCGCGCACTCTGGGTGGCGCGGGACGGCGCCACCAGCGGCAGGGGACCGGGGGTCGAGGCGCGTCCGGGAACGGTCGAAGGCATCGTGCGAACGGTCGCCGCGTCGTCTAGCCAGCGCGGCACTCGCGTCCTACAGTGGCAGCGTCGCCACTGCGGATGCGGCACCATGGAACAGACCGAACTCCAACTCCGGCACCCGAAGACCGGCGCGCTCTGCGACTGCCGGGTCTGGGTCAGCAGCCGCCATCCGGCGCGGGACGCGGCCAGCATCAGCTGGCGCGCCGAAATCAGCATCGCCGGCCAGCCCCGCATCGACCTCGGGCCGCGCAACACCGAGCTGGCGCCGGGGGCGCTGCTGCTGCCGCCTGACCTGCTGGCGCGGACGCTGCTGGAGCGCTCGCTGCGCTAGCGGGCCGCCCGCCCCGCGGCGCCCTGGGCGGCAGGGCCGCCGCGCTGACGCTGCCTATCATCCGCGCCGCGCAGGCTGCTGCGCGTCACAAGGGATGACATGAAGAAGAAGACGATGGGCCGCACGCTGCCTGCTCTGTTGCTGCTGGTCCTGTCCGCCAGCCCCAGCCTCGCCCAGAGTCCGCCGACCGCCGCGCCGACCGCGGGCGCGTCACGTCCGACGCTGCCCCTGCTGCCGTCCGACCCCAGCGAGCCCAGGCCCTTCGACAAGGTCATCACCGCCGACGCCAAGACGCAGGAGGGCCTGTTCCGCGTCCACAGCATGAAGAACAAGCTGTACTTCGAGATCCCCAAGGCGCTGCTCGAGCAGCCGCTGCTGATGGCGGTCAACGCCACCGCGGTGCCGGCCGGCCAGGAGCATGTCGGGCGGGCGCTGAACCAGGACGTGCTGCGCTTCGTGCTGCGCAACCACCGCGTCATGCTGCAGCTGGTCTCGCAGGGCACGGTCAGCGCACCCGACAGCCCGATCGCCGACGCCATCCGCCAGTCGCAGCGCGACGCCATCCTCACCATGTTCCCGGTCGAGGCCTACGGCAAGGACGGTGCGCCGGTGATCGAGGTCACGCGCCTGTTCAGTTCGGAGATCGGCGACTTCAGCGCCCGCAGCATGGTGCGCGGCAACCTTGACCCCAGCCGCAGCTACGTCGAGCACACCAAGGCGTTCCCTGGCAGTGTGCGCGTCGATGCGGTGCAGACCTACAGCGTCATTGCGATGCCGGTGCCGGCGCTGCCGGGCATGCCGGTGATGCCGCCGCTGACCCCGGCGCGTAGCGCCACCCTGAACCTGGCCTACAGCATCGTGCAGCTGCCCCAGCAGCCGATGATGCCGCGACTGCTCGACGACCGCGTCGGCTTCTTCAGCGTCAGCCGCACCGCGTTCGGCGGCGGTCTGCAGGAAGGCCGGCGTGAGCGCCTGATCGCGCGCTGGCGCCTGGAGAAGAAGGATCCGGATGCCGCGCTCAGCGAGCCGGTCAAGCCCATCGTCTGGTACATCGACAAGGCCACGCCGACCGCGCTGGTGCCCCATGTGAAGAAGGGCGTCGAGGCCTGGAACCAGGCCTTCGAGGCGGCCGGCTTCAAGAACGCGGTGCAGGCCAGGCCCTACCCGACGCCGGCCGAGGACCCCGAGTTCGATCCGGAGGACGTGCGCTACAGCCTGATCCGCTGGGTGCCGTCGCCGATCCCGAATGCCTACGGTCCGCACCTGGCCGATCCGCGCAGCGGCGAGATCCTCAACGCCAATGTCGTGCTTTTCCACAACATCATGCAGCTGCAGCGCGACTGGTACCTGACCCAGGTCGGTCCGCTGGACCCGCGCGCACGCCAGCTGCCGCTGCCCGACGAGCTGATGGGCGAGCTGGTGGCCATGGTGGTCACGCACGAGGTCGGCCACGCGCTGGGCTTCCCGCACAACATGAAGTCCAGCTCGCTCTACCCGCTGGACAAGCTGCGCGACCCGCAGTGGCTGAGGACCATGGGCCATGTGCCGTCGGTGATGGATTACAGCCGCTTCAACTACGTGGTGCAGCCCGAGGACGGGGTCGACCCGTCGCTGCTGATCCCGCGCCTGGGGCCCTACGACGTGTTCGCGACCCGCTGGGGCTACACGCCGATCCCCGGTGCCGCGACGCCGGAGGACGAGCGGCCGCAGCTCAATCGGTGGGCCCGCGAACAGGAGGCCAAGCCCTGGCTGCGCTTCAGCGCGCCCAAGGCCGAGGGCGGCGACGTCGGCGAGAACCTGGAGGCGGTGGGCGACGCCGACGCCGTTGGTGCCACCCAGCTTGGCCTGCGCAATCTGCAGCGTGTCGTGAAGATGCTGCCGGGGCTGCTGCCGCAGGACGGCGGCGACGACCGGACGCTGGAGGAGCTGTATCGCGGCGTGTGGATGCAGTGGATGCGCGAGATGAGCCATGTGGTGGCCGTGGTCGGCAGCTACAGCGTGGAGAACAAGCACAACGACCAGCCGGGCGCGATCACCACCGCGGTGCCCAAGGCCCAGCAGCAGCGGGCGATGAAGTTCATCGCCGAGCAGCTGCTCACCACACCGCAATGGCTGCTGGACCCGGCGCTGACGCAGCGCCTGCGCGCCTCGGAGCCGACGACCCTGCTGAGCCTGGCGCAGCGCAGCCTGCTGCGCTGGCTGCTGGATGCCGGCCGCACGCAGCGCCTGATGGCCCAGGAGGCCCAGCATGGCGCCGCCGCCTACCGCCTCGACGAGCTGCTGGCCGACCTGCGGCGGGGCGTGTTCAGCGAGCTGGCCTCGCCGCTGCCGATCGCCGCACCGCGCCGCAGCCTGCAGCGCCAGACCATCGACGCGCTGACCGCCCGGCTGGCGCCCAGCCTGGGCGGCCTGATCGGTCTGGACGACGGTCAGGCGGTGATCCGCGCCGAGCTGCGCGAGCTCAGGCGCGCGATCGCCGCCCAGGCCGGCAGCGGCGACGCGTCGCGGCGCGCCCACCTGACGGCGCTGGCCGACAGCATCGACAAGGCCCTGGATCCGAAGTTCGCGCCCGCCGTCAATCCGCTGGCGGCGCTGCTGCGCATCGGCTTCGCGCAGCCCGGCGACGGCGCGGACCTGGGGGCGCATGCGCACTGCTGGCCCGGACACCTCCATCTGCCCGAGCTGCCGGCGCTGCCGGCGCCTTGAGGGCGGGGACGATGCGCGGCGCTGCGACGGCAGCGGCCGCGCCCGCGCTGCAGGGCCCGACTCCGCCCACCTGCGTCAGCCCGTGACGGCCTTCGCCTGGCGGAAGAGGTTCGTCGGGTCGTAGGCCTGCTTGAGCGTAGCCAGCCGGTCGAGATTGGCCCGACCGTAGGCCGCCTCGATGCGATCGCTGCCGTCATCCTCGGTGAGGAAGTTGACGTAGGTGCCGCCGGTGGAGAAGCCGCGCGTGGCCTCGAAGCAGTCGCGCGCCCAGCGCATGTTGGCGGCGTCATCCTCGGGGCGCTCCCAGGCGCCGGCGATGTTCAGCACGTAGGCGGCGTCGCGATTGCCGACCGGCGAATGGGACGCCGGCAGCTCGTTGAGCGCGCCCTCGATCTGGAACATCAGGATGGCTGAATGCGGCGAGGCGAACCGGGCCGCGTGCGCCAACGCGGTCGTGATCAGCCCGTCGCTGATGCCGGCCAGGTAGTGCGACTTCCAGTAGTAGCGCCGCCCCTTGGGCTGGGTGGCGTCGAGCAGGCTTTGCATCTGCACGTAGGGACGGCGGGTGACGATGTCGGCGATCGGCTTTCCGGTCGCGCGCAGCGGGGCCAGCAGCGCCTCGCCGTCCTCGACCTTGCCCGAGTGGCAGACGAACACCGCGACGATCGGCTTGCCATGCACCTCCTTGGGCAGCCAGGGTGCCGGCGGCGCGATGCGCAGCACGGCGACGCTGGTCAGCTCGCGCGGCGCCGCCGCGCTGAGCTCGCGATAGGCCGCCAGCACCTGCGCGGCATCGTCGCCGTGCCAGGCGATCGCGCCGCCGAGGATCTCCGGACCGACCGGATGGAGTCGGTACTCGAAGCAGGTGACGATGCCGAAGTTGCCGCCGCCGCCGCGCAGCGCCCAGAACAGCTCGGCGTTCTCATCCAAGGCGGCACGCTGCACCTGGCCATCGGCCGTCACCACCTCCATGGCGATCAGGTTGTCGCAGGTCCAGCCATGGCGCCGCGTCAGGTACCCGAAGCCGCCACCGACGGTGAGGCCGGCGATGCCGGTCGCCGAGACAAAGCCGCGCACCGCCGCGAGCCCGTGCAGCTGGGTCTCGCGATCGACGTCGGCGAGCAGGCAGCCGGCCTGCGCCAGCGCCGACCGCTGCTTGGGGTCGACCCAGACGCCACGCAGCAGCGACAGGTCGATCATCAGTCCGCCCTCGCAGACCGCCAGGCCGGCGATGTTGTGGCCACCGCCGCGCACCGAGCTCAGCAGGCCATGCCGGCGTGCGAAGCGCACCGCCTGCACGACGTCCACGGTGCCGGTGCAGCGCGCGATCAGGCCGGGGCGGCGATCGATCATCGCGTTCCAGACCGTGCGCTTCTCTTCGTACCCCGGGTCGTCGGCGCCGAGCAGCTGGCCCTTGAAGGCGGCCCTGAAGGACTGCAGGTCCTCCGCCGAGAGCTCCACGCTCCCGCCCTCCACACGTGTCAGCTTGATGGCCATCATGGGTTCCAGGTGATTGAAGAAGACGTGGACAGCATGCGCGCTGGGCCTCAGGATGACCAGTTCTGAATCTGAAGCGTTTGCGCTCGAGAGGCGAGACCATGGAAAGCAGCTACGGGCAGTTCTGCACCGTCGCCCGCGGTGCCGAAGCGCTGTGCGAACGCTGGACGCCGCTGGTGCTGCGCGAGCTGCTGTGCGGCAGCAGGCGCTTCAACGACCTGCACCGCGGCGTGCCGCGCATGTCCACCAGCCTGCTGGCGCGGCGGCTCAGGCGTCTCGAGGAGTTCGGCATCGTGCGCCGCACCGCGGCCGGCAAGGTCTGGGAGTACAGCTTGACCGCGGCCGGCGAGGAGCTTCGCCCGATCGTCATGGCGCTCGGTCACTGGGGCGCGCGCTGGATCGGCAGCCGGCTGCGCGACGAGGAGCTGGATGCCGGTCTGCTGATGTGGGACATCCGGCGCTTCGCGCGCATCGCGGAGTTCCCGTCCCGGACCGTCGTGATCCATTTCCGGTTCCGCGACGCGCGCACCGGCGAGCGCGTGTGGTGGCTGGTGGTCGAGGACGGCGCGGCCGATCTCTGCCGTGACGATCCCGGCCGCGAGCTGACCTTGGTCGTCGACGCCACGGTGCGCGCGCTGACCGAGATCTGGGCCGGCGAGCGCACGCCGCAGCAGGCGCTGCAGGCCCGCGAGCTGCGCGTTGATGGCGCCAGCCCCGACGCGCAGGACCTGTGGCGTTGGCTGGGCACCAGCGCGTTCGCGCCGACGCGGCGCGAAAGCCGGGCACTGTCGCTTCGCTGAGCCGTCGCGACGCCGGCGTCTGCCGGCTCAGGGGCGCTCGAAACCGCCGGCGATCCAGGCCTCGGCGGCGTCCTTGCTGAGCTTGAAGTGGGCCGGCACGCGCACCTGCGCCAGCCGGGTGCCGGCGCCATCCTCGGCGCTGAGCAATGCGTACGGCTCGTCGTCGGACGGCACGATGTCCAGGTTGATCTTCAGCCAGGCGCCGTCCTGCGCCACGTACAGCGACTTGTGAAGCTGCGCCTTCAGCTGCTGCTCGTGGCGGCTGATGACCTCGGTTGCGGTCTTCACCAGGGTGTTGAACGCACTGCCGTCCAGCGGCTTCGGGTTTTTCTTGTCGCGGCCCATGGTCCAGGGGCCGACCAGCGCGGGCTCGGCCTGGCCGTCCAGGTACATGGCCACCGCCCAGCCTTCATCGTCCTCGTTCTTGATGACCTGCGCGGTCCAGCCTTTGTCGCGCCAGCGGCGCGGCTCCTGCACCAGATCGGGTTCGCCGGCGTCGCCGCTCATGCGCGCTCCTTCGGCGGCAACGCGGCCGGTCGGGCCAGGACGATGGTCTTCATGCACATGGCGGTCTGCCCGGGGAGGGCGCTTCAGGGCGCTGCATTGTCGGCGGGCCGGCAGCGGCGGCCGCGGCTCGTCGTCAGGATCGGTCCGACTGTCGCCGCCGCTCGCGCAGCATGAACAGGTAAAGCCCCTCGACCTTCTCGCGCGCCCAGGGCGTCTTGCGCAGCACCTTGAGGCTGGAGGCGATGCTGGGTTCGTTGACGAAGCAGCGCAGCTGGACGCGCTCGCCGAGCCCGACCCAGCCGTAGTGCTCGACCAGCTCGGTCAGGATCTTCTCCAGGGTCATGCCGTGCAGCGGGTCCTTCGGCGGCGGCTTCGGGCTGGCGGCGGGGCGGGTGTCACTCATCCCCGCATGCTGCCTCAAAGCGGCGGCGGCACGCGGCGCCGCGTCGCCTGTTCGAAGGCGTAGGCCAGCGCCAGCAGCCGCGGCTCGCTGCAGGCGCCACCGGCCAGGCTGATGCCGAACGGCGACTGCGGCGGCGCGAAGCCGGCCGGCCAGGGCGGCGTCGGTTCCAGGCGCACGAAGCCGAAGGGCAGGGTCACGCTCGGGTAGCCGGGGCGGGCGCTGAGGCCGGCACCGGTGGCGCCGGGGAACAGCAGCGCGTCGAGGCGGTGCTGCTGCATCACCGCGTCGATGCCCTGCGTCGCCGCCAGCCGCAGGTCCCTGGCGCGATCGGCCTCGTAGCGTGCGCGGTCGGCGTCCAGGTCGATCTCGTCGGAGATGTCGAGCAGGCCCTGGCCGTACTTCAGCGCGCCGCGCGCCAGCTGCTGCTGGTTGAAGCGGCGCAGCTCGCTCAGCGAGCGCAGCGGCGCCGCGCTGCCCAGGCTGGCCAGCCAGGCGTTGAAGTCGCGCTTCATGCCGTACTTGAGCACGCTGGAGCAGGGGCCGTCCTGGTCCTTGCCGGTGACGCAGGTGCCCCAGCGCAGGATGTTGTCCTGCAGGCCGGCGGCACTCACGCTGGGGATGTCGGCCGGATCGACGACCTCGGCGCCCTCGCGGCGCAGCACCGCGATGACCTCGTCCATCAGCCTCGCCTGCTCGGCCGCCAGTCCGCCGCGCGCCCGGCTGTCGCCGGGTAGCCGGATGGCGTCGACGTAGAAGGCCCGCGGGATGCCGATGCGGGCGCCGCGCAGGGCCTGGCGCTGCAGCAGCGGTCGGTAGTCGTGGCCGGGGGCGGGGCGCAGCGCGGCGCGGGTCCGCCCGGGGTCTGGGTCACCGAGCGCTCGAGCTCGCCGAGCAGGATCGCCGCATCGGTGACGGTGCGCGCCATCGGTCCGGCGGTGTCCATGTCGGCGGTGATCGGCACGATGCCGTGGCCGCTGATGCGGCCGACGGTCGGCTTGATGCCGACCAGCATGGTCTGGTTGGCGGGGCTGAGGATCGACCCCGAGGTCTCGGTGCCGACGCTGGCGGCCCACAGGCTGGCGGCGGTGCCGATGCCGGAACTGGAGCCGCCGGGGCTGAGCACGCCGCGGCCGTCGTTGAAGCCGGGGCGCGGGTCGCGCCGCGTGTCGTAGGGGTTGAGCCCGTAGCCGAACAGCGCGCTGTAGTTGCCCGGCATCGGCGTCGGTGGCGCGGCGACCCAGTTCGCCAGCTCGGTGAGCACGGTCTTGGCCAGGATGATGGCGCCGCGCTCGCGCAGGGTCCGCGCCAGTGCGGCCTCGTCGGGCGTCTGCAGGCCTTCGAAGGCCAGTGTTCCCGCCGTGGTCGGCATCTCGAGGGTCTGGATGTTGTCCTTCAGTGCGATCGGAATACCGTGCAGCGGCCCGCGCAACCGTCCCTGCGCGCGCTCGCGATCGAGCTGGTCGGCCTGCTCCAGCGCACGCGGGTTCACGCTCGCCGCCGCCTGCAGCCGTCCCTGCAGCAGCGCGATGCGCGCCAGGTACTCGAGCACCAGCTGGCGCGAGCTCAGGCGGCCGTCCGCCATGGCCTGCTGCAACGCCGGGATGCCGGCCTCGACGACGTCGAAGCGCGGCGTCGGTGGATGCGCGCATCCGCTCAACAGGGCCAGGCCCAGCAGCGATATCGTTTTCTTGACCATGGGGAAGCTCCTGAGCTGGCGGGCGCCTGCACACCAGGCAGCCGACCGCCACGATGCACCGGAGTTTGCGCGCCGACAAGGCGCGCCGTCGCGATTCGGCGATGCTGGGCGCTGGTGCAGCAGCTGAAGGGCGGGCATGGCGACGCTGACGATCCGGGTTGACGGCGAGGACTGCCGAGCCGAGGCCGGCGAATCGCTGCTCGACGTGCTGGAGCGCCTTGGGCGCGCGCCACCGGCGCTCTGCCACGAGCCGCGGTTGCCGGCGGCACCGCGCTGCCGGCTGTGTGCCGTCGAGCTCGAGGGGCATGCCGACCCGGTCAACAGCTGCAGCACGACGGTGGCCGACGGCATGGTGCTGCGCAGCGACAGCGTGGCCTTGCAGCGCTACCGCCGCCAATGGCTGGAGCGCCTGGCCACGCATTGCCGCCCCGAGGACCTGGCGACCTTCCCCGACAAGCCGCTGCACCGCGCGCTGCGGCAGGCCGGCGTCGCGCCGACCGGTGCGGGCTGCGCGGTCGACGACTCGCATCCGCTGATCCACGTCGACATGGCCCGCTGCATCAGCTGCCAGCGCTGTGTCCGCGTCTGCAGCGAGATTCAGGGCCAGGACGTCTGGCATGTGCTGGGCCGCGGCGAGGGCGTGCAACTGGTGCCGGATTCCGGCGCGCGGCTCGGCGACAGCCATTGCGTCGCCTGCGGCGCCTGCGTCGACGCCTGTCCGACCGCGGCCTTGACCGACCGCACGGCGCCGACGGCGTTGGCGGTCGAGCGCTGGACGCGCACCGTCTGCTCCTACTGCGGGGTCGGCTGCGAGCTCGAGATCGGCAGCGCCGGCCAGCAGCTGGTGGCGGTCAGGCCGGCGCCCGACGCGCCGGTCAACCACGGTCATCTCTGCGTCAAGGGGCGTTTCGGTCAGGGCTACACGCAGTCGCCGCAGCGCCAGACGCAGCCGATGCGGCGCGTCAACGGGCAATGGCTGCGCTGCAGCTGGGACGAGGCGATCGGCTTCGTCGCCGAGCGCCTGCAGGCGATCAAGGCGCGGCACGGCGCCGACGCCATCGGTCTGCTCGGCTCGGCGCGCGCACCCAACGAGGACAACTACCTGGTGCAGAAGCTGGCGCGCCAGGTCATCGGCACGCACAACGTCGACTGCTGCGCGCGCGTCTGCCACGCGCCGTCGGCGGCGGCGCTGAAGGCGATGCTGGGCACCGGCGCGGCGACCAGTTCCTACGACGACATCGAGCGCACCCGGCTGTTCCTGATCGCCGGCGCCAACCCCTGCGAGAACCACCCGGTGATCGGCGCCCGCATCCGGCAGCGGCTGCGGCGCGGGCTGGCGCAGGCGATCGTGATCGACCCGCGCCGCACCGAGCTGGCGGCGCTCGCCAGCGTGCACCTGGCACTGCAACCGGGCAGCAATGTCGCGCTGTTCAACGCCATGGCCCAGGTGGTGCTCGCCGAGGGCCTGCAGGACCGCGACTTCGTCGATGCCCGCGTCGACGGCGTGGACGCGTTCGCCGCCGCCGTGCAGGCCTGGACGCCTGAGCGCGCCGCCGCCGTCTGCGACGTGCCGGCCGATGACATCCGTCGCGCCGCGCGGCTGTACGCCGGCAGCCGGCCGGCGCTGAGCTTCCACGGCCTCGGCCTGACCGAGCACAGCCAGGGCAGCGAGGCGGTGATGAGCCTGGTCAACCTGGCGCTGCTCTGCGGTCAGATCGGCCGGCCAGGTGCCGGCGTGAATCCGCTGCGCGGGCAGAACAACGTGCAGGGCTCGGCGCACATGGGCTGCGAGCCCGGCTCGCTGCCCGGCGGCATCGCGCTGGCCGTCGGTCGCGAGCGCGTCGAGGCGCTCTGGGGCACGCCGCTGCCGACGACGCCCGGGCTGAACCTGATGCAGATGATCGACGCCGCCGCCGCCGGTCAGCTGAAGGCGATGCTGGTGCAGGGCTACGACCTCGCGCACAGCCTGCCCGACAGCGGCTCGAGCTGGGCGGCGCTGGCACGGCTGGAGCTGCTGGTGGTGCAGGACCTGTTCCTGACCCAGACGGCGGCGCAGTTCGGCCATGTCTTCCTGCCGGCGGCGAGCAGCCTGGAGCGCGACGGCACCTTCATGAACGCCGAGCGCCGCGTGCAGCGCGTGCGGGCGGTGGTCGATCCGCCGGGCGGGGCCCGGCCCGACTGGCAGATCAGCTGTGACCTCGCGCGCGCGATGGGTGCCGGCGCCGGCTTCGCGTTCGAGTGCGTCGAGGCGATTTGGGACGAGGTGCGCAGGCTCTGGCCCGGCGGCGCCGGGCTCAGCTACGCGCGGCTCGAGCAGGGGGGACTGCAGTGGCCCTGCCGCAGCGAGCAGGACCCGGGCACGCGCCTGCTGCATGCCGAGCGCTTCGGCGTCGGCCCGCGCGCCAGCCTGCGCGCGATCGAGCCGCAGCCGCCGCTGGAACGCTGCGATGCCGAGTTCGACCTGCTGCTGGTGACCGGCCGCAACCTCTACCAGTTCAACGCCGGCACGATGAGCCGCGCCAGCGCGGTGCAGGCGCTGCGGCCGACCGACACGCTGGACTGCCACCCGTCCGACGCCGCGCGCCGGGGCCTGCGCGACGGTCAGCAAGTGCGGCTGCGCAGCCGCTACGGCGAGGCGCAGCTGCCGCTGCGCCTCGACGCCCGCGTGCAGCCCGGCCAGCTGTTCGCCAGCTTCCACGACCCGGCGGTGCAGCTGAACCGGGTCACCGGTCCGCACCGCGATGCGCTGGTGATGGCGCCCGAGTACAAGCGCACCGCGGTCTGCGTCGAGGGCATCAGCCCTGGCGCGGCACGATGAGGATCTTGCCGCTGCGCTCGCCGGCGGCGGCCGCCGCCACGGCCTCCTGGATCTGCTCGACGCCGTAGGTGGCCTGGATCGGCGTGCTCAGCTTGCTGGCAGCGATCAGCCCGGCCAGTTCGCTGAGCAGCGCGATCTGCTTGGCCGGCGGCGTGACGCGGAACCAGCGTGCCAGCCAGAAGCCCTTCAGGCTCACGTCCTTGAAGATCAGCTCGCGCGGCGTGACGATGCAGGGCTCGCCGCTGAGTGCGCCGTAATTGACGATGGAACCGCCTTCGGCCAGCGTCGCCGCCAGGCGCATCGTCGCCTTGCCGCCGACGGCGTCGATGCCGAGCTTGATCGCCGCGCCGCCGGTCGCCGCCTTCACGCGCTCGGCCAGGTCGTCACCGTCGACGAGCACGACGTCGCCGCCTTGCGCCAGCACGCCGGCGACCGCCGATTCGCGGCGCACGATGTTGACGGTCTTGAAGCCGCGCAGCTGAGCCAGCTGCACCACGTAGCTGCCGACGCCGGAGTTGGCGCCGTTCTGGATCAGCCAGTCGCCCGGCTGCAGATCGGCGAACTCGCTGAGCAGCAGCGACGCCGTCGGCGGGTTCACGGTCAGCATCGCCAGCTGCTGCGGGTCGGCCTCGTTGGGCAGCGGCAGCAGGCGGGCGGCAGGCACCACGACCTGCGTGGCCCAGGTGCCGGCACCGGCCGGCAGCAGCACGGTCTGGCCGATGGCCGGGCCGGGGGTGTCGGGGCCGAGCTCGACGACGCGGCCGACGCCCTCGCTGCCGCCCACCGCCGGCAGCGGCGGCAGCATGCCGTACTGGCCGGTCAGCATCAGCACGTCGCTGGGGTTGATCGGCGCGGCCAGCACGGCGACCAGGGCCTGGCCAGTGGCGAGCGTCGGCCGCTCGAAGGGGATCGCCGCGATGACGGCCTGCGGCACCGGGCCGCGTTGGCTGTACTGGGCTTTGAGCAGGGGGGACATGGTGTTTCCTTGGCGGCCCGCGGGCCTGGCTGGATCGAGGAAACGGATGCTAGGGACTCGAGCTTCAAGACGGAATCCCGTGTAGTCTGCAAATTCTTTTGTCTTAATGGCAATGGTGAGCCGAGATGGACAAGCTGCGAGCGCTGCACTACCTGCTGAAGGTCGCCGACACCCTGAGCTTCTCGCGCGCCGCCAGGCCTTTGGCGTGCCGGCGTCGTCGATCTCGCGGCGCATCGCCGACCTGGAGGCGTCGCTCGGCGTGCAGCTGCTGCACCGCACGACGCGCACCGTGCGTCTGACCGAAATCGGCGCGCA
>Ga0164290_1001408_pt1 | contig 35904 bp, 37 predicted proteins | sample Micstemetagenome_FD_108782 | JGI IMG/M metagenome (GOLD analysis project Ga0164290, IMG submission 108782) | Contaminated culture microbial community from soil near Moab, Utah, USA - Microcoleus steenstrupii SON62 (Illumina Assembly) | ecosystem: Environmental > Terrestrial > Soil > Soil crust...
GAAGTAGATGTTCGCGCCGGTGCCGATCTGCTTGACCTGGCTGAGCGAGGCGGTGCGCTTGGCGGCTTCCTTCGCCTGGGCGAAGACCGGGAACAGGATGGCGGCGAGGATCGCGATGATGGCAATAACAACGAGAAGTTCAATGAGCGTAAAAGCGCGCTTCATGGGAGCCTCCAAAAATTCAACAGAGCAGGATGGCGTCTCAGAATAGAGACGCGGGTGCATTCTATCGCACATTTTCATGCTGTGCAGAACATTTTCTCGGCGATGTACAACGGGATTCCCGGTAGATAGTGTGCGGTACTCCAGTGGCAAATAGGGCCTTAGCGGCGGCGTAAAGACGCCGTTTACAAGTGAGATTCATCGGGCGAAAGGGCAAGCCAGCCCTCAGGATTGGTTATCCAATTAGAGCCACTGGCACTAACGGCCGGTCGGCAAAAAAATTTTTGCGCGATTGCCGAAGTTGTGATCTAACCCCGGTAGAAGTCTGGTGAGCGTTCAGCAGAACTCCAGGTAGCGTTCAGATGAACGCTACTCATTACACTATCGGATCTACGGTTGACGTCCCACATCCCCCGCGCACTCGCTAGATTCGCGACAGCGCATGGAGCGCCGACTGGTAGATGTCCGCCAGCGGTTCAAGGCTCGAGATGGCGATGCGTTCGTTCGCCGCGTGAATCGTGTCGTTCAAGGGGCCGAACTCGGCCACGGGAATTCGGTGAGCAGCGAAGAACCGGGCATCCGAGGTACCGCCTCCGGTGGAGAGTGCCGGGCGGGTGCCGGTTACGGACTCAACTGCCTCCCCGAGAGCTTGGAGGAGCCGTCCGGGGCGCTCCAGAAAGGGCAGCGCCGAGACGTCGAACTCGATGTCGCCCACCGGACGTCGATCGAGGGCAGACTGAATCCGTTTCTGGATGCGCTCGGCGGTCCAGTCGGTGCCGAAGCGAACGTTAAATCGAATCTCCGCGGATCCCGGAATGACGTTGCCCGCTCCCGTTCCAGCCGATAGGTGCGTTACTTGAAGACTCGTCGCAGGGAACTCGCCCTCTCCATCGCCCCATTCGATTTCGAGCAGCGAAGCGAGGACGTCGTTGAGCCGGTGCGCGGCGTTGTCGGCAAGGTGAGGGTAAGCGGTGTGCCCTTGAATGCCTCTCACCGGAATCCGTCCATGGAGCGAGCCGCGCCGACCGGCCTTGATCGTGTCTCCGAAAACGCTTTCGCAGGTTGGCTCACCGACGATGGCTGCCTCGATGCGAACGCTTCGCTCGGACAGGTTATCCAGCACCCGCCGGGTTCCGTCGACGCCCGGCCCCTCTTCGTCGCTCGTGAGAAGCAGAGCGATTTGAGCGTCGTGGCCCTGGGCGGACAAGCGCTCGAGCGCGACGACCATGGCGGCGACCGACGCCTTCATGTCGGAAGCTCCACGGCCGACGACCATGCCGTCGCGCACCGTGGCCTCGAAAGGATCGCTGGACCACGCTTCACGTGGCCCAGCGGGAACGACGTCCGTGTGCCCGGCGAGGCAAACGATGGGACCGGACTCCCCATGAACCGCCCATAGGTTGTCAACGTGGCCGAATCGCATCCTCTCGACCCGGAAACCGGCCCGACCGAGTCGCTCGGCGATCAGGTCCTGACAGCCGGCGTCGTTCGGCGTGACGCTCTCCCGGGCGATTAGCTCCGTCAGAAGCTCGAGGACTTCGGCCATGGCTCGCCTTCCTACGCTTCGCGAAGGAGCTCGTTCAAACTCGTCTTCGCGCGGGTCTGCGCGTCGACGCGCTTGACGATGACGGCGCAGTAAAGGCTGTGGGTGCCATCGGCGGCGGGCAGCGAGCCGGGCACGACGACCGATCCGGCCGGCACTCGGCCCTGAAGGATCTCTCCGGTGGTGCGGTCGTAGATGCGGGTGCTCTGGCCCAGGAAGACGCCCATCGAGATGACGGAATTCTCCTCGACAACGACGCCTTCGACGACCTCACTGCGGGCTCCGATGAAGCAGTTGTCCTCGATGATTGTGGGATTGGCCTGGATCGGCTCGAGCACGCCGCCGATGCCGACGCCTCCGCTCAGGTGAACGTTCTTTCCGATCTGGGCGCAGGAGCCGACGGTCGCCCAGGTGTCCACCATGGTTCCCTCGTCGACGTAGGCGCCGATGTTCACGTAGCTCGGCATCAGGACCACGTTTCGGGCGATGAACGCTCCGCGGCGGACGGGGGCGGGCGGGACGGCGCGGTAGCTGCCATCGGGATCCTTAAGCGGCACCTTGTCCCAAAACTTGAGATCGCCGGCCGCCATCGCTTCGTTGTCCGCGAGTCGGAACGACAGCAGGACCGCCTTCTTGATCCACTGGTGCGTCACCCAGCCTCCATCCGTCTTCTCCGCCACGCGCAGGGTGCCCCGGTCGAGCCCCGAGAGCACTTCCTGAACGGCTTCGCGAACGTCCGCCGGAGCGTCGGAAGGGGACAGCTGGGCGCGGTTTTCCCACGCGGTGTCGAGAGTCTGGATCAGGTCAGCCATGGTTCTGCTTGAGGAGGTCTCGGAGACGGCAAAGGGCTTCGGTGCACACTTCGACTTCGGGGACGAGAGCGACGCGCAGGTGTCCCCGGCCCGGGTTGCGACCATCGACGTCGCGCGCAAGGTATTGGCCCGGAAGGACCGTGAGGCCCGCTTGGGTGTACAAATCGGCGGCGAGCTGTTCGTCGTCGTCGCACGGAAGCCAGAGGAAGAACCCGCCCGCAGGAATCGGCGCGTCGGGAAGGATCTCCATAACCCGGACGAACTTGGCCTGGTATTTGGCCCGGTTCTGCTCCACGTGCGTCTCGTCGTTCCAGGCCGGCACGCTCGCCGCTTGAGTCAGCGCGCTCGGGGCCGCGCCGTGGTAGGTGCGGTACAGGAGGTACGGCTCGAGGATGCTCGCGTCTCCCGCGACGAAACCAGACCGAAGCCCGGGTGCGCTCGAGCGCTTCGAGAGCGAGTTGAAGGCCACGATACGCTCGTTGCCACGGCCGATCCGGTGCGAAGCTTGGAGCGCCCCGGTCGGCGGAGCGCCGTTGTAGATCTCGGAATAGCACTCGTCGGCCGCGATGACGAAGCCGTATCGATCAGCTAGCTCAAACAGCTCAGCCCACTGCTCGTCCTCCATCACGGCGCCCGCGGGATTGCCCGGCGAGCAGACGTAGGCGAGACGGACGCGTGGCCAGACCTCGGGAGGGACCGCGCTCCAGTCCGGGAGGTAATCGCGCTCACGCGGCGTCGGCACGTAGATTGGCTCGGCTCCCGCCATGGTGGCCGCGCCCTCGTAGATCTGATAGAACGGGTTTGGCAGGAGCACGGCCGGGCGATCGGCGGAGTCGAGCAGGGCCTGCGCGAAGGCGAACAGCGCTTCCCGGGTGCCGGCTACGGGGATGACCTCCCGCGCGGGGTCCGGTTCCGGAATCCCATACCGTCGCCCGATCCATCCGGAGATGGCACCGCGAAGCTCTGGGCTGCCTGCGGTCGGCGGGTACTTGCCCAAGAGGTGCATGTTCTGCTGGAGCGCCTCGGTGATGAGGGTCGGCGTCGCGTGCTGCGGCTCACCGATGCCGAGATTGATCGGCTTGAGATCTGCCGGAGGATTCTTCCCCTCGAACAACCGGCGAAGTCGCTCGAAGGGATAGGGATGGAGGCCCTGCAGGCGAGGGTTCACTCGCCCGAGTTTGCCGGCGTCGGTCGCTCCTCGCGGCGGAGGTGGCAGTTCACGACCTCGGTGGAATAGCGCACGACCGTGGACTCCGGGGTGTTGCGGAGCCGCTCGATCAGCGCGTCCAGCTTGGAGATGTCCAGGGGGCCGATGTACTCGTCGGCGACCTGCATCACCGGGGCGCGGTCACAGGCGTTGAGGCACTCGACCTCTTCGAAGGTGAACATTCCGTCCTCGCTCGTCTCGCCGTGGCGAATCCCGAGCTTGTTGACGATGTGATCGCGCAACTCCCAGGTGCCATTGACGTGGCAGCTGAGGCAGGTGCAGAGCTCGAGCTTGTGCTTGCCGGGCTGGTGCGCCGTGTTGTAGAGCGAGTAGAAGGTCGCGACGCCCTCGATCTCGGCGTAGCTGCGCTTCAGGCGGTACGCCACTTCGGCCAGCGCCTCGCCCGAGAGGAAGCCGTCGTACTCGCGTTGGGCGATCCAGAGGGCAGGCAGGATGCACGCCTTTACTTCCGGATAGTGCGTCTTCAGCGCCTCGAGCTCCGCAATGGCGGCCTCGGAGAAGCGGAGGGTCAGCTCCTCTGCGCGCGGCGGCCGCGGGCGCTCGTTTGGACTGCCGAGGTTGATCAGTTCGCTCATGGGTCGGGACGGCTGCACGGAGCCATTCCGATTATGGCCCGCGCTCCCGGTCGCTCGCTCGAACTGCGCCCAGACTGCGGCGAATCGGGTATCCCCAACCCTCCCGTGCCCCCACCTTCTCACGACTCGTACGCCGCGTTGCGAATCCCCGAAGTCCGCCGACTTCTCGCCGCTAATGGACTCGCAGGCCTCGCGGGCCAAGGCTTGGCCGTGGTCATCGGGCTTCAGGTGTACGCCATTACGAAGAATCCCTTCGCGTTGGGCATCCTCGGATTGGTCGAGGCGATCCCCGCGGTGACGCTAGCCCTGTTCGGGGGGCACGTGGCCGACCGCAGCGATCGGAGACGAATCGTTCTCACGACGCAGGCGATCGCCATCCTTTGTGCGGTCGCCTTTGCCGTCGTCTCTTCGATGGAGAAGGCGCCGCCGCTCGAAGCTCTGTATGGCATCGTGTTCGTCGCCGGTCTGGCCCGCGGCTTTCTCAATCCGGCGGCGACCGCGTTCGAAGCGCAAGTGGTGCCGCGGGAGCACTTCGTGAACGCCGCGGCCTGGTCGAGCTCGATCTGGCAGTTCTGCGCCATCGGCGGCCCGGCGCTCGCCGGATTCGCCTACGCCGGATTTGGAGCCGCTACCACCTACGCGATCATCGCGGGGTTCCTCGCGATCGCATGGACGTGCGTCTCCCGGATCGCACCTCGCCCGGTGCCTCAACCAAACGAGCACGAATCGATCTTTGAGAGCATCCGGACCGGCTTGCGCTTTGTGTTCCGGAGCCAGCCGCTGGTGGGATCGATGGCGCTGGACCTGTTCGCCGTTCTATTCGGTGGCGCGATGGCGTTGCTTCCGGTGTTCGGCACCGAGATCCTCAAGGTCGGTCCAGTTGGAGTGGGCATTCTCCGGGCGGCACCTTCCGTAGGCGCTCTCGTCATCATGCTCTGGTCCACGCGTCGACCTCCTATCGCGCACGCGGGTCGAAACCTGCTCTTCAGCGTCGCCGGGTTCGGCGTGAGCATGATCGTTTTCGGGCTTTCAAAAAACTTGTTGCTCTCGGCGGTCGCCCTCGCCTTCAGCGGCGCGTTCGACGGAGTGAGCATGGTGATTCGCGGCGCGATTTTGCGATTGCTGACACCGGATCACCTTCGGGGCCGCGTCTCGTCCGTGAGTTGGGTTTTCATCGGATCGTCGAACGAAATCGGCGCTTTCGAGAGTGGATTGGCGGCAAGCTGGCTTGGAACTGCTCGATCGGTCTACCTCGGAGGCATCGTGACTCTGATCGTCGTGGCCTCCACCGCGATCTTCGCTCCCGGGCTGCGGAAGTTGCAATTTGATCCGTACGCGCTGAAAGAGGTCGGCCCGCCCGACGGTGAGGACGAGGTCATGCCGGACCTCATCTGACCGCCGGGCGACTCGGCTTCGCCATACAAGAAGAACGGCTCCATCTCGGAGAGATGGAGCCGTTCTTGATTTGTGCTGGACTCTGAGCCGAACGGTCATTCCCCGGCTTTCGGCCGGCGGAAGCCGGCAGTCCTGGTTAGCGGTCGATCTCGCCGAGGACGATATCGATGGAGCCGATAATCGCGACGACGTCCGCGAGGAGGCGGCCGACGGCGAGTACCTCGAGCGACTTGAGGTTCATGAAGCTGCTCGGGCGCTCGTGCCAGCGGTACGGGCGGTTGCTTCCGTCGCTGATCACGTAGAAACCGAGCTCACCCTTCGAGCCTTCCACGCTCGCGAACGCCTCGCCCACCGGCGGGTGGAACCCTTCGGTGAACAGCTTGAAGTGGTGGATGAGCGACTCCATCGAGTTGTCGAGCTCCGCGCGGGGCGGCGGCGCGATCTTTCGGTCGGAGGTGCTCCACGGACCCTCGGGGAGTCCGTCCATCGCCTGCCGCAGGATCTTGCACGACTCCTTCATCTCCGCGATGCGGACGAGGAAGCGGTCGTAGACGTCGCCGCGGGTGCCGACGGGGATCTGGAAGTCGAAGTCCTCGTAGCTGCTGTACGGGTTGCTCTTGCGCAGGTCCCAAGCGACGCCGCTGGCGCGAGCGATGGGACCGGAGCACCCGATCTCGAGCGCCTGGCGCGCGCTGAGGATGCCCACGTCGATCGTCCGCTCCTTCCAGATCGGGTTCTCGACCAGGAGGTTTTCCACGATCTCGAGCTCCCCAGGGAACTCGGCGAGGAAGGCATCCAGGCGAGCAGGGAAGCCCTCAGGCATATCCCCCCGCAGGCCGCCGGGAACGATCCAGCTCGGCATCATGCGCACGCCGGAGAACATCTCGAACATGTCGAGGATCTTCTCGCGCTGCTGCATGACGTAGAAGTAGGGCGTCATCGCGCCGAGGTCGAGCGCGTGCGTGCCGAGCCAGACGAGGTGGCTCGCGACGCGGCTGAGCTCGGCGAGGATCACCCGCAGGTACTGGCCACGCTTCGGAATCTCGCAGCCGAGAAGCTTCTCGATGGCCAACGCGTGGGCGAGGTTGTTGCCGTTCGCATTGAGGTAGTCCATGCGGTCCGTCATCACGACGCACTTGTGGTACTGCTGGTACTCCGCCTCCTTCTCCATCCCCGTGTGGAGATAGCCGATGACGCAGCGGCAGCTGACGATGGTCTCGCCCTCGAGCTCACAGATCACCCGGAGGACGCCGTGCGTCGACGGGTGCTGCGGCCCCATGTTGACGATCATCGTGTTCTCGCCAGCACGCTGGAACACGGTCTCGGTGGACGGCATGAAGGTGTTGCTCATGGCCTGTGCTCTGAGGATACCGTGGGCGGCTTCTGGACGTTGGCCGCGACGGGACGTAAAAGGCCCGCCGGACAGAGAGCCGGATGGCCAACGAACGGCCCTAAACGGTCCGAAGGGACGCTGATTCATGACGAGGCCCCCGTGGACGCCGTCCACGGGGGCCCTACCCAGCTCGGAAGCTAGCGGCCGCTGATGTCTTCGGACCCAGTCTTGCCCTCAAAGCTCTCTCCCGCGTGGGGAAGCTGGACGTCCTCGACAGCCGGGCCGCGGTGGCCTCGATCGAACAGCACGTCCTCGCCGCCGAGGGGGTACTCCTTGCGCAAGGGATAGCCCACCCAGTCGTCGGGAAGCAGGAATCGCGTTTCGGCGAGCAGCTCGTTGCCGTCGAACTTGACCCCGAACATGTCCATGATCTCGCGCTCGGGGAACTCCGCGCCCAAGAAGATGTTTCGGATGGACGGGACGGCCTGACCGTCGTCCACGCCGACCTTCACGAAGATTCGCGAAGCGTGCTTGAGCGACATCAGGTTGTAGATGACCTCGAACCGCTCCGTGAGGTCGCGAGGGTGCTCCCACTGACTGTAGTCCGCGCCGAGGCACTCCGAGAAGTAGTCGTACTGAAGCTCCGGATCTTCCTTCAGGAAGCGAATCACCTCGGCTATCGACTCCCGGCGGACGCAGAGGTAAGTCTCCCCGCGAAACTCCTTGACCTTCAGCAGCGCGTCTCCGAGCTGCTCCCGGACGCGGACGACCTCAAGCCGCTCTTCGCCGACCATTGGGTACGCCACTACTTCGTACCTCCGCCGACGCCCACGAGCGAGTGCTCGAGCGGCACGACCTCGGCCGCTCCGCGCTCACCCGCTCCGAGCTTCTCGGTCGCGAGGGCCGTGGTCTCGTCCCAGTCGATCGCGCCGACGCGGATCGCGTAGACGTAGCCGAGAATCCAGGTGGCCATGTAGGCGAGAAATTCAAAGAACGCGAAGACGACGAACGTCGTGTCCGGCGAGTTCTTGAACGCGGTGTAGAAGCCCCACAAGAAAACGGCCTCGATGTCGAACAGGATGAAGACGATCGCCACCAAGTAGAACTTGATCGGGAACCGCTCTCGGCTATCACCGACCGGGGCGACGCCGCATTCGTACGGCGCCGACTTGTAGGGCGTGTTCTTCTTCGGTCCGAGGAACCAGCTCGCCGTCACCAGAAGGCCGCTGATCGCCGCCGCGACCCCCATGAGCACAAGGATGCCCAGGTATCCGCTCGTCATGCCGCGAGATTACCCGCCCTCCGGTACGCTCCGGGAGAGATGACCTTCGCCGATCTCGTCCAGCCGCTTCTTCAGCGCCGAGACATGTCCAACGAGCAAGCCGGTGCGCTCATGACCCACCTCGTGAGTGGCGAGGCGACCGAAGCCCAGATTGGGGGCGTTCTGCTCGCTCTCCGTGTCAAGGGTTGCACCACCCGAGAGCTCGCCGCGTTCGCCACGGTGCTCCGCGAGCGTGCCGCCTCGCTCTCGCACAACTACGACGACCTCGTCGACACGTGCGGGACCGGCGGCGGCGAGCCGTCGTTCAACATCTCGACCGCCGCGGCGATCGTGGCCGCGGCCGCGGGCGTGCGGATCGCCAAGCACGGCAACCGATCGATCTCCGGCATGGGGAGCGCGGACGTGTTGGAGCAGCTGGGCGTCCGGATCGGAGGTGAGCCCGAGCGGCTGATGCACCTCCTCGAAAATCTCGGGATCGTCTTCTTGTTCGCCCCCGCGCACCATCCGGCGATGCGCCACGTAGCGAAGGCCCGAAAGGAGCTCGGGCTTCGCACCGTCTTCAACCAGCTTGGACCGCTCGCCAACCCAGCCGGGGCCTCTCGGCAGCTCATCGGCGTGTACGACACGGGGCTCATGCGCAGCATGGGCGAGGCGCTGAGGGAGCTCGGCACGCAGCGCGCGCTGATCGTCCACGGGCGGGATGGACTAGACGAGCTGTCGCCCGTCGCCGAGACGGAGTACGTCCGCGTCTGGGACGGCCGCGTGAGCGCGGGCATCATGTCCCCGAGCGACTTCGGTCTTGAGCCGGTGCCAGCTCAAGCGGTCCTTCCCGGTGACACCCTCGCCGATTCCGCCGAGATCCTGCGCGAAGCGGTCGGCGACGTGACATCGGACCGCGCCCGCGCGGTTCTTCCGAGCGCCGCCGCCGCCATCTGGCTGGCCGGCATGGAAGAGACGCTTCCCGAAGCGGCGGAGAGGGCACGTACTGCGATCTCGTCCGGGCGGGCGACCCAGAAGCTGGAGGAGCTGGTGCAGGCCGGGGGTGGCGAGTGAGCGTCCTCGATCGCATCTTTGCGTACAAGGCGGAGGAAGTGGCCGAGGCGAAGCGCCTTATGCCGTTGGCCGATGTTCGATCGAAGGCGGCCGAGTCCGACACTCCTCGCGGCTTTCTCAGTGCACTGGAGCGGGGCAGCGAAACCGACGTCGCTCTAATCGCCGAGGTGAAGAAGGCGAGTCCGAGCAAGGGGACGATTCGGCCGGACTTCGATCCCGCGGCCATCGCCCGCGCCTACGAAGCGAGCGGTGCGAGTGCGCTGAGCGTCCTGACCGATACTCGATCCTTCCAGGGTTCGGCGGAGAACCTGCGCCTAGCGCGGGGTGCGACGTCGTTGCCGGCACTTCGAAAAGACTTTATCGCCGATCCGTACCAAGTCTACGAGGCCCGCGCCTGGGGCGCGGATGCGATCCTCCTGATCGTCGCTTCGCTCGACGATGCTCAGCTTCGTGACCTCCACGGACTCGCGACTGAGTTGGGCATGGACGTATTGGTAGAGGTCCATTCGCTGCCCGAGACGGAGAGGGCCATCGCCCTCGGATTCCCGTTGATCGGCGTGAACAACCGAGACCTGGGTGACTTCACGACCGACTTGGGCATCAGCGACCGGCTCATTCCGCTGATCGCTCCCCACGCGTTGGCGGTCAGCGAGAGCGCCCTGGAAACGCGAGCGGACCTAGACCGCGTTAAGGCCGCAGGAGCTCGCGCTGTTCTAATCGGCACGACTTTTTGCGCCGCTCCCGACATCGGCGGAAAGGTGCGCGAGGTTCTGGGCCGCTAGCCAGCGGAGGGGGCGCCTTCTCGTAGCGGCACCGCGCGCTCTACGAGGGCCCCCTATCTAGCGCATCCGTGGTCGCGGGCTTCAGACCGCGGGCTGCCGTCGTTCTACACGTCGGGAACGGCGCGTCAGAGGCCCTCCGCAGCCTGGAGCCTGCGACTACAGGTGACCGGCTGATTGGGTGGTGACTTCTATCGAGCTCCGCTCGATCCGCGGCAGGAATGCCGCAGCCACGGGTGCTTGCTTTTGAGTCGACTTGACCTGCAGCGAACAGAGCCTATTTGTCAGCACCTTGCGCGCCTCTCAGGATGATCACGGGTGCGGATGAGGATGCGAACACCTTTGGTTCAACTCAAGCTACTTGGTCAATCGTCGGCTGGGAAGGCTGGTCGGCCACCCACCCGGCGGCGGTTTTGGCGTAGAACGGTCCTGTGACGAGAATCAAGATTTGCGGGCTGACGCGTCCGCAGGACGCCAGTCTCGCGATCGATCTGGGAGCGGACGCGGTGGGCTTCGTTCACGAGCCGACGAGTCCGCGATACATCGGCGGAGAGGGCGAGCTCAAGTGGATCGAGCGGCTGCCGCCGTTCGCCATCAAGGTGGCGGTGTTCGGTCGCGTCGATCGCACTGTGCCCCTTGGCGTGTTCGACCTCGTGCAAGGCGTCGAATGGGATGTCTACCCGGTGCCATTTCCCAAGCGAATTCATGCGCTTCGGCTTCGCAAGGAGCAGCGACCCGGCGATCTGGTGAATCAGACCGTCAACGCGTCCGCCCTGCTGCTGGATGCGTATCGAGACGGCCAGTACGGCGGCACCGGGCACACGGTGGACTGGGATATGGCGGCGGAGATCGTCCAGCGGTCGGAGCGGCCGGTGATCCTTGCCGGTGGGCTCACGCCGGAGAACGTCGGCGACGCGGTGCGAAGGGTAAGACCCTACGCCGTGGACGTGAGCAGTGGAATCGAGTCGAGCCCAGGAATGAAGGACCCGGTAAAGCTACGCGACTTTATTCAAGCCGTGAGAAGTGCCTAGGTCGGCACAAAAAATGCGGGAACGCTGAAAGGAGAGCAAAGCACGTTCCCGCGAGGCTTAACCAAGACTTGGTTCTTCATGTAACTCGGGAACCGAGCGGTGAGAACTTCGGTTTCTTGGCAGTGTTTGCAATTATAGTCGGCTTTCATCACACCGATGCCATTCGCGCTGTTGCGGGTCCGGTCGCAATACCTGGTCCGCTCCCAGCCTAGCGCGCCACTCCGGCGCACTCTTGCGTTGGTTTAAGGTGGCGGTAAGAGCCGTCGACGGAACACCGACCGCTCAATGGGGGCGTAGGTATAATCCGAACCCAACCCACCTTTTAGGGAGGTGCGCAGCCCTTGGCCGCCGCCATCGAAACGAAGAAGCTCACCAAAAGCTATAAATCCCGCCAGTACGGCAAGATCAACGTCGTCGACACTCTCGATCTCCACGTAGAGGAGGGCGAGATTTTCGGCTTCCTCGGACCGAACGGAGCGGGGAAGACCACCACGATCAAGATGTTGCTCGGCATCATCTACCCGACCTCCGGAGAAGGCTATGTCCTCGGCAAGGAGATCGGCGACATGGCGGTCCACCGGCTGATCAGCTACCTGCCCGAGCGCCCGTACTACTACGAGCACATGACGGGCCCGGAGATTCTGCGGTTCTACGGATCTCTGTTCGGAATCTCTGACGAGTCGAAGTTCCAGGCCCTCCTGGAGAAGGTCAACCTCCACCGAGACACGACCAAGACGATCTCGCAGTACTCCAAGGGAATGCAGCAGCGGATCGGACTGGCCCAGAGTCTGATCAACGATCCGCGTCTGTTGTTCCTGGACGAGCCGACGGGCGGTCTCGACCCGATCGCGCACCGTGAGATCCGCGACCTCATCCTCTCGTTCCGGGACGAAGGCCGCACGGTCTTCATCTCGAGCCACGAGCTGAGCGAGGTCGAGCTGATCTGCGACCGGGTCGCGATCATCAACCGCGGCGTCATCGCGCGTCAGGGCAAGCTCACGGACCTGCTCCGTGGCGGCCGAATCGAGATCACCGTGGAGAACGTCGAGGAGCGATTCGTGCAGGAGATGGCGGTCCGCGAGGCCAACATCCGCACCCTTCCCAACGGATTCCTGATCGACATGCCGGAGGAGAACGACCCGAACAGCGTCATCGACGCCATTCGCGGCAACCGCGGCACCATCGTCAGCATCGTCCCGCGCAAGAAGCGGCTGGAGGACCTGTTCGTGGAGACGGTCACCAGCAAGCCCAAGGCCACGGTCGAGGAGACCACCGGAGCCAACACGTGAGACCGATTCTTTCCATTGCCCAGACAACTATCGGCGAGGCGATTCGTCGCCGCGTCCTGCTGATCATCCTCCTGATCGGCGTCCTCTTCCTCGTCGTGGCCCCGGGCCTCGGCGTGCTCTCCGCTCGGTCCGAGACGACCGTGCTCCGTGGAATGATGCTCGGCATCATTCAGCTCACGAGCGCGGTGATTGCCATCGTCCTGACCGTCTACATGATCCCGAACGAGATCGAGCGGCGGACCATCTACACGATCCTGTCGAAGCCCGTACAGCGCTGGCAGTTCCTCGTGGGCAAGTACCTCGGTGCCGTCGGAGCCCTGCTCGTGATGATGGCGCTCATGTCCTCGGTCATGGCGTTCACCTTCTGGCTGCAGCAGCGCGACCTGTCGGCCGTCGCCGAGCTCATCAAGGCTCCGGCGATGTACTTCATCCAGATGAGCCTGCTCGCGGCGGTCGCGATCTTCTTCTCGACCTTCGTGGCGCCCCTGGTGAACTTCTTCCTCACGGGCGGCATGTACCTTCTGGGTTCGCTGTTCAACCCGTTCTTCCAGACGCTGCAGGACAACTCGAACACCCCGGGTGCCGCCAAATTCTTCGCGACGGTCGTGAACACGCTTCTCCCGAACTTCGCGAACTACAACGTCCAGAACCCAATCATCAACCCGCAGCAGACGATCCAGAACGAGGGGACCTACTACCTCCAGATCACGGTGTACGGACTTTTCTACATCGCGATTCTGCTCGTAGGCGGAATCCTGGTGTTCGATCGTAGAGAGGTTTAAGCCTCATGAAGAGCCGCATCTCTACTCTCGCACTCGGTATCTTGGCCGTCTCGTTCGCCGGCCAAGCCGCGCTGCAGCGTGGCTTGATCTTCCCCAAGTGGCGTAAGGATTACAGCCTCGTCGGTAGCCAGGGCTTGGTCGGCGGCGGCATGTCTCCAGACCAGATGCTGTTCGCCCTCGCGGGCTTCCGCGAGATGATCGCGGGCATCCTCTGGGTTCGCGCCGACTCGTTCTTCGACTCCGGCAACTACGACGCGATCCTGCCGGTCATTCGCCTGGTCACGCTCCTCGATCCGAACCAGATCGACGTGTATGCGACCGGCATGTGGCACATCGGCTACAACTTCACCGACGAGGAGCAGCGCTCCGACCGTCGGTACATTCCCTCGGCGCTGGCGCTCGGCACGGAAGGGGCGAACAAGAACCCCAACACGTACGAGATGTTCTTCGAAACGGGGTGGATGTGGTACCACAAGATCGACGACGACTACGACAAGGCGGTCGAGTGGTTCGAGAAGGCTCACAAGAAGCCCGACATGATCGCCGCTCGTAAGAACCTCCTCGGCATGGCGTATCAGCGCGCCGGCCGGGTGGAAGACGGCCTCGGCATCTACCAGAGCCTCTACCAGGCGGCGGCGGACAACTTCGCCAAGAATCCGAAGGACTACTCGGCGAAGCAGAACCGCAACACCATCGAGAACAACGTCGACACGACGCTCGTTCGAATGGTCCAGCGCGGCTACATCGCCGGCAAGGAAGGCCGACCGCTCACGGGCTACGACGTGGCTCCGCCGTTCGACGTCGGATTCAGCGCCAAAGCCACGGTGATCGAGCCTCGCGTGATTCGCTTCGAGGGCACTTGGAACGTTCTTCCTGTCGGCACCCGCGTTCGCGTGGTGCTGCGCGACGAGGAGTACACCACCGACATCGACGGCAAGTCGGTCGATATCGGACGCCCCGCCGGTCTCCAGTGGGATCACTCGAACTCGGTCAATCTCGATCCGCCTCGCGATCGAACCTACATGCAGGACCAGCTCTTCGTCCGGAACCGGCGGTTCAACCGCAAGGTGGACATGAGCAAGGACCCGACCATGTATCCGTTCACGAGCGAGAACTACGTTCTGGAGTTCTACTACAATCCGCGCAGCGCTCCTCCGCACATCCAGGACAAGTTCTCCTGGAACGGCGAGGGCATGACGGACAAGAACTTCCTGAACACCGAGATCCGCAAGGGTCAGCGCGTCGTCTTCGCCCGAATGAAGGTCTCCCGAGACCAGATTCTGCGACGCGGTGAGTGGCAAGACCGGACCCCGGTCCTCAAGACCGTTAACTTCAAGGAGACTCAGCGCTCCAACAACAAGGACGACGTCGAGGTGGCGATCCCGTCGCTGCTCGCCGACGAGAAGAAGTAGTCCCAGTTGTCCGGCCACTCCCCGTGGCTCGGTGAACAAGATCCGGGTGGCGATCCGCCACCCGGATCTTGTTATTTGCGGCTCTCTAAGAACGCGTAGAGGCCGTAGATCATGAACCCAAACGCGACGATTCCGAGGATCCAGAGTCCCGCCATCGACGCGGTAAGGACGGCTTGGTCCTTCCAAGTGAACGGCTTGACCGTCTCGGCAACATCGGGCTCAGAAGGGCGAGTGTCGACTTCCGCGAGCACGATCGAGGCATCGATGCCGAGATACGTGAGCCTGTCGTTGGACTCTTGACCTGCATTCCCCGAAGGCACCAGGGCGGCCCGACAGATCTCAACCCCGAGTCGCAGCAGGCCGTTTTGATTGCCAGCGACCCTAGCCGAGTACTCATGCATCTCCAGCAGATCGCACGACCAACCCTCTGAGTCCGCGATTCGCGCCTCCCAAAGCTCGGCTCCCTGTGTTGTGACGAGACGATTCAAACTCTCGACCAACTCGCTGACCTTCGCTAAATCCACTGCATCCGGCACGACGCCTGATTATGGCAACGGGCCAGAACCGACGGCACGCCATGGCCGCGTTCTGCTACACTTCGTGAGCCGGGAACCGTGCGGCAGCAGGTTGGTGAACTCCGCCAGGGCCGGAAGGCAGCAACGGTAAGTCGATTCTCTGTGCGACGCGTCATTCCCGGCACTCCAAGGCGCCGCGCGTCGGAATCTCCTGGCCCCGCGCCCCTCGCCTTGAACTCCGCGCCGTGGCCCACCTCTCCCTCTACCGCAAGTATCGCAGCCAGACCTTCGGCGATCTGATTGGTCAGGATCACGTCGTTCGAACGATTCAGAACGGCATCGCGAGCGGCCGGATCGCCCACGCATTTCTCTTTACGGGTCCGCGCGGAACGGGGAAGACCTCGACCGCACGCCTCCTCTCGAAGGCGTTGTGCTGCGAGAATGGGCCCACCCCCGAGCCGGACAACACCTGCGAGATCTGCCGCAGCATCACCATCGGCAACTGCGTCGACGTGATCGAGATGGACGCCGCTTCCGAGTCGGGCGTCGATGACATTCGCGAGCGGATCGTTGAAGTGGCCGAGTACCAGCCGATGATGTGCCGGTACAAGGTCTTCATCATCGACGAGGTCCACGACCTGTCGGGCAAGGCGTTCGACGCGCTGCTGAAGACGATCGAAGAGCCGCCGGCGCACCTGATCTTCATCCTCGCGACCACCGAGTTCAACAAGGTGCCGCCGACCATCCGGTCCCGCTGCCAGAAGTACGAGTTCCATCGGGCGAGCCTCCAAGACCTCGTCGGCCGCCTCACGTACGTAGTGCAGGAGGAGAGACTCGAGGCCGAGCCCGCCGCCCTGACCGCGATCGCGCGAATGGCCGATGGCGGTTACCGAGACGCCCTCACGCTGCTGGAGCAGGCGATGCTCACCAGCGAAGACGGCCGCATCACGCTTCAGCAGGTCTACGATCAGCTCGGGCTCGTCTCCGAGGACACGATCGACTCCCTGCTGGTCGCGATCAAAGACGGCGATGTCCCAAGCATCATGAACACGCTTGCGGAAGTCGCCCGGCTCGGGCGGGATCCGCGGGCGATCTTGGAGTCGATGCTGTTCCGGCTCGCGGATCTCACCCGAGCCTCCTACCAACTCGAGATCGGAGCTGCGGACGCATCGCGAGAGGCGGCGCTGCACGAGACCGCCGCGCGACTCGGGCGCGAAACCGTCCTGCGGCTGCGCGGAGATTTAGCGGAGGCGCACCGCGTCATTCGCGACATCTCGCTCCCACGTCTTTGGCTCGAGAGCGAGTTGGTTCGTTTGTCGCAGCCACGAGTCGGAGTTCCCGCCGCGGCGGCCGTCGCGCCACGCGTCGCCCCGGCGCAGCAGGCCGCCGCTGCACGCCCGACGCCACCTCCCGTCGCCGAGAAGCCGATTGCCGCTCCCACCGCCTCCGTCCCCATCGCCACGCCGGTGGAAGCGCCGGTACCCGCTGAAGTCACGCCGGTAACGGAGCAGGAGGCTGCCCCCGTCGCCGCTGCGAGCGGCGACGAGGCGACTTGGCTTTCCATTATCGAGCAGCTCACCGGACTCTCGAAGACGCTGGGGGCTCGGCTGGCCGGCACTCGGTTCGCAGGTCGGAACGAGGGACGCGTCAAGATCGAGTTCGAGCGCATGCTCGACTACGAGTGGGTCGTCGAGCGCCCCAAACCCCGCGCTGCGCTCGTCCAGGCAATCAAAGAGCGGTTCGCTACCGATCAAGAACCCGAGTTCGTGGTCGGTCGGAAGGAGATCGTTTCCGACGAGCCGGCGGTGGTGGAGCTGCCTGCGGAGGGTGCGCGCCTCGAGCAACTCGCAAAGGAAGTGTTCGGCGTCTAAGCCGAACCGACGGTAGAATTCGCGTAATCCTTCAGGACTCACTGACATGAAACTTCCCAAGAACTTCGGACCCCAGGGCTTCGGCGGCATGATGAAGCAGATGCAGGACGCGATGGCGCGTGCTCAGGATCTGGAGACCGAGCTGCAGAACGAGCGCATCGGCGTCGACAAGGGCCCGGTCAAGGCGCTCTTCGCCGGCACCGGCGAGATCCTCAAGATCAGCATCGATCCCTCGGTGGTTGATCCTGAAGACGTGGAGGCGCTCGAAGACCTTATCGTGAGCGCGGTCCGCGACGGCTTCCACGCCGCCACCGAGCTCCGAAATGGCAAGGTGCAGGGCATCATGCCGAACATTCCCGACCTCGGTATCTAAGGTCAGGAAAGCCACGCGGCGTGAGGCGCGAGGGGTCGCTCAGACGTAGAAAAGAGTGCCCCCTCGCGTCTCTTCGTGTCCGCTGATTTTCCCTAAAGCATGCTCTTCGCCCGACCCCTTGCCGAATTGATCGCCGAGCTCGAGAAGCTCCCTGGTGTGGGCCCCAAGTCCGCCCAGCGCCTCGCTTATCACCTCCTCCGCGTGCCCGAGCACGAGGCGAACAGTCTCGCCTCCGCGATTCGGAATGCGAAGCAGCGCCTGAGGTTCTGCGCTCAGTGCCAGAACATCTCGGAGGCGGAGTTGTGTGAGATCTGTCGGGACGGACGACGCGACCGGTCGACGATCGCGATCGTCGCCGAGCCGCGCGACATCGCGGCGCTCGAGCGAGTGCACGAGTATCGAGGCGCCTACCACGTTCTGCACGGGCTCCTGAATCCGATGGAGGGAGTCGGCCCGGAGCAGCTTCGGGTGAAGGAGTTGCTCACGCGTCTCGGCGACGGCGAGGTGCACGAGGTGATCCTCGCTACCAATCCGACCATCGAAGGAGACGCCACGGCGCTCTACCTCGCCAAGCTCCTCAAGCCGATCGGCATCAAAGTCACCCGCCTGGCCCACGGCATGCCCATCGGCGGTGAACTCGACTACGCCGACTCAGCGACCCTTCTCAGCGCGCTCGAGTATCGGCGCGAGATGTAGTCCCCTAGGCCGTTCTGCGCCTGCGGCTACGCCACTGCCTCCGGACTTCATCGACGACCCATCGGATGAAGATCACGACGGCGTGGATGCTCACGGTGTAGACGGCGAGGGACAGAGTCCAGAGGAACGCTTGATCGATCCCTCGAGGGATCTCTTGCCAGGCGGGTTGAGCGATCCTCGACTCTGCCAGCTTGAGCGCGGCGAGTGCCTCGCGCGAGTGTGCAGCCCGTTCGTCGGACGCCTCAGCGATCGCCGCGTAGGTTCGGCGCGCTTCCTCGGCGCTGCGAGCCAGCTTGAAGCCGAGTTCGCCGCTCTCCGGAACGAGGTTTCGAGGAACGAGAGTTCCGCCATGCCGCTGGTATCTCGCTAGGGCCCGGTCAAGGCTGCCGTTCTGGCTAACCACTGTCCGGGTGCTCGCTCGAAGGCTAGCCAGGAACGTCGGAGCATGGTCCCGATCGATTCCCACCAAGCCATCCGCGAGACTGACGGATCGAGTCGGCACGCCGATCAGAGTTGAGATCAGGAAAGCCGTCAGGAAAGCGAGGCCAAGCGACCTCCACTGAACGCGGCGGGCACTCCAACTGGTCAGGACGATCGCAGCAATCCCGGAGAGGAGCCATATCGTGAGCCAGGTTGGTACCGAACCGCCGACCATCATGGAGCCGATCCCGCCGACCGTCGCGAACAGGAGGGCGATTCCAAATGGACGGTGCGTTCGCGAGGTCGTGCGATGGACCGCGGCCACTCTGGACACCATCGGAGCCACCGGTCCGACCGCCTCGACGGCCTCATTTTCCGCCACGTCAAGAGGCGTTCCCAGTTCCACCCGAGCTCGGACGCTTGACTCCAGATGGGTGGCTAACTCGTGCCGCAACGCCTCGCGGTCGAGCGGCTGAAGGCTACGAGCGCAGCCATCGAATTCATGGAAGAACCGTTCGATCGGGGTCATCGTGTGATCATCCTTCGTCGTTGGCGACGGGTGATGGCACCGACTCCGACGCCGACCGCGTTGAGGAGGAGGAGGGCCGCGGCGGCGCCGGCGGCAACGGTCACTTTGTAGGGCAGGTCCGAACGGACGGTCGAGAGCCAAGAGGAATCTCTAACCGAGAGAGCGGATGCGTGCCATTCAACCTGGTTCCTCAGTTGCTCGTCGAGCGATGCCAAGGTAGCGGGACCTCGCACGGCCCACGCTCTTCGAGCGACTTCGAACGACGGCACGTGATCGAGGCTCATGACGGCGGTATCCGGAGTTCGTCGAATGACGGAGTCCATCACGTAGCGGCCGTCGGGTGGCAGGGGATACCCCTGAATGGTTGACAGACCCGCTGCGCGGACGGCCGCCTCGCCGTTCCGATAAGCGGTATCCATCTGCCTCACCTGATTGGCGACCGAGTCGAGAACCCGGTCGGGTCCCGCCGCCGCGCGTCGCGCTTGAGTGCCGCGGGCCTGGGTGTTGCTCCAGCTAACTCCACTGACGCCCCGGGTCCATCCGCCAGCGACGACGCTGACTAGCAGTGTGCCCGCGACGAGCCGAAGGAGAGGGGCCGCCATCACCCTCCGAACGCGGAGGCAAGACCGAAGGAAGAGCCCGGCAAGCACCGCCGTTGGCACCGCCATGACCGGGAGATTGTGGTCGCTGCCGGTCAGCCAACTCGAAGCGTCCATCAGTAAGTCGCTCCACACCGGGAGGAGGAGAGCCCCGAGCGCAAGTCCCAGAGCCGGCCGCTCCCACCGACGACCGTGCTCACGCGCTAGGTCGCGAATGGTGCGATGCGCCTCACCGAAGGCGAGCACGGTTTCGGCTTCCGCATCCCGCTCGCTCATGCCGAGCTCCAGGCGCGCTTGTCGGGCCTCTTCAATGTGGCTCCTCAGCTCGAGGAGCGTTTCGCGAGCGACGGCCGGTGGGAGTTCGACCGTCGCTTCGTCCGCAAGGCGACCCAGCAGCCCGTGAATGGAGTCAGCCATGGCTCGTCCCCGGCTTCAGGTCGCGAGGTGCGAGAATCGCCGCGACGCCCTCGGCAAACTTGCTCCACTCCCGCTGGTGCCTCGCGAGCTCGCCATTACCGTCGTCCGTCAGCCGGTACACCTTCCGCGGCGGTTTGCCCTCCTGCGGAACCCAGGTCGCGGCGACCATGCCGTCTCGCTCCAAGCGGTGCAAGGCAGGGTAGAGCTGCCCCTCGCCGACGGCTAAGGCCGTGTCGCTCAGCTCCCGGATCCGCTTGGAAATCTCATAGCCGTGCAGCTCCCCCGCCTGCAGGACACCTAGGATCAGTGCTTCGAGATCGCCTTTGAATGCCAATTCAAGCCACCTCCAAAGCCCGCGCTCGCCTCTGCGAGCGAAGTCTTCCGACCGCGGCTCCCAAGTTCGCGCACAGCAGCAGCAGCGTCCCCCAAGCGAGTGCGAGGACCCCGAGTCCTGGGATCAGGGCGAGCATCGGGAGGAGCGGCGATCGCCTCGCTTCTGCGACGCGCGCGGGCGCCGTGTCGAGGTACGACGCGTGATTCAACATCGTGCCCGCCATGCTCGCATCACGAACGCGATGGGACTCGGAACGCAGCCACGTCGCCTGCTCGGATCGCTCGACAAGGTATCCCTTGGTGCTCCAGCGGGCGATCAAATGCGGCTCGTCGGAGTTCGGGACCAAGAGCCAGCCGCAACTAAGCACGATCCAGGTAAGCGATGCGCAGACGAGCGTCGCCTTTAGCGAGGTGCCCAGCTTGGCGCACCGCGCGCGGTAACTCGTCACGGCCACTCCCGCCAAGGGCAGCATCACGAGAGCGAACCGCCAGAGCGGTGGGTCCATTTGACCTGCGCTCGGGGCCATCGCCCAGAGGGCATGACGAATTTCGGTGAGCGGTGACTGAAGAATCGTGGCGACGAAAACGGCCGCGGCGAAAGCGGTCGATCCCCAAACCCACTGTGAGGCGACTCGCCGTACGCGGACCCGGTTTTCGTGCGCGTCCAAAATCTGCGCGACGAACCGCTCCGCCGGGCCGAAGAGGTCCACGGCGGCACGCTCGGCTTCGGTGACCTCGTACTCGAGCTCCAAGTGGGCTTGAACGCACTCCGACAAGTGGCCGTCCGCCTCTCGAAGAATCTGCACGAGGAGCGCTTCATCGCCAAGATCGCGACGCAACTCGTGCTCGATCTCTCTAAGAAGCAGCGAAACGGGTCCTCTTTCTGGATTCACCATGGCTCTGAAACGACTATACATCGAAAACAGAGGTATGCCCAGTGAGCACCGAAAAAAGGTCCGTGCGTCGGCAGTTCTTCCGCGCGTGTGATCCTGGATCGAATGGTCGCAGACCGTGGCTGAAGAATACGACCTAGATCAGCAGGTTGCCGATCAGGTCATCGTGCCCGAAGTAGAAGTGTTGCGAGAACTCGCCGGGCCTGAGCCAGATGAGGGCGGTGGGCAGCCCCCGCAGGACGAATCCTGCGACCTGCTGGCCGTCTTGCGCCAAGACCTCGCCGCCGTCCTGCGCCGTGACGATCAGGTGGAGCAAGTCCTCCTCGCCCTCGAACTGGTAGCGAAATCGTCCGACGGTGCCGGAGTACGCGTTCTGCTCGATCCCAACCGACAGCAAGGCATACCGATCGCTTGGGCGATCGAGGGAGGGATCGAAGGGGGGAAGCTTGATGGTGCGGTTCTCCCGCACGTCGTCGAGGATAAGCCGCATCACGGCATCGCGCCGCGCCTGCTCCTCTTGGGTTGGCTCCAGTCCGATCTTCAATCTAAAATCACCAATCTTAAATCGAGGAAAGGATGGCGGAGTAGGTGGGATTCGAACCCACGACCCGTTTTACCGAGTACGAGCTTTCCAGGCCCGCTCCTTAGACCACTCGGACACCACTCCGCGCCAGGATCTATTATGACAGATCCACACGCCCGTATACTCGGGCGATGAGATCCTTGTTCGCCTTGGCGGCGCTAATGCTGCCACTGGCCTCCCACGCGCAGGCCAGCGAGGCCGACGTTGACCGTTTGGTGCTCTCGCACGCGGAGAAGACCGGCACGCCGTCCTTCTCCGTCGCCGTCGTTCAAGACGGCCGCGTCGTGTTCGCCAAGGGTTATGGACTCGCGAACGTCGAGACCAAGACCTCGGCGGATGAGGCGACGATCTACCGCATCGGATCGCTGACGAAGCAGTTCACGGCCGCCCTCGTGATGTCGCTCGTCGAGCGTGGCAAGATCGCTCTCGACGACCCGGTGACGAAGCACCTGAAAGAGTTGCCCAAAGCGTTCGAGGGGATCACGATTCGTCAGCTCTTGAACCACACGTCGGGCGTCGCCAGCTACACGGGCTCGCCGGAGTTCGGCAAGCGGCTTCGTGAATCCACGACTCCCATGGGCATCCTCCAGTTCGCCGGCACGCTCAAGCCCGACTTCAAGCCGGGCGCGGCTTGGAACTACAACAACACGGGCTACGTCACGCTCGGTCTGCTGGTGGAGCAACTCGAGGGGAAGCCGTTCTCCAAGGTGCTCGAGCAGCGCATCACGGGTCCGATCAGCATGTCGTCCACCCGCATGAGCGACCCTCGCCGCATCACGCCCAAGCGCGCTGCCGGCTACACCAGCGAGAAGGGAGAGCTTACGAACGCGGCATACGTCAACCTCGACTGGCCGTACGCGGCGGGCGCGATGGAGAGCACGGTGCTCGACCTCGCGAAATGGGACGTAGCCTTGTATACGGACCTCATCGTCAAGCAGGCCACGCTCCAAGAGATGTGGAAGCCGACGCCGCTCCCGGGCAAGCCACCGATGCCGTACGGCTTCGCTTGGGCGGTGCCGACCGTCAACGGCGTCCAGATCGTGGAGCACGACGGAGCGATCGACGGGTTCAACGGCTACATCGGCCGCATTCCTTCGAAGCGAACCAGCGTCATCGTGCTGGCCAATCTCGACAGCGGGGACGCCGAGAGTTTGGGACGCCAGATCTTGGGGACGTACGTCCCCGAAGTGAAGCCGAAGGCGGCGGTCGCCATCGAAGACAGGGACCCGGCGCTCACGGCGTTCCTCAAGGGCAAGCTCGAGGCGCTGCTCAAGGGCGAGCTCAAGTCGGAGGACCTTACGCCCGAGTTCGCCAAAATCCTGACGCCACAGCTGATCCAGGACACCAAGACCACCCTCGGGGCGCTGGGAGCGCTCGAGCAGTTCCTGCTGATCGACTCCAAGGAGGCGAGCGGCACCACCGTTAGAACCTATTCCGTTCGAATCGGCCCGGCCGATCTCACGGGAACGTTCAGCGTCACCAAGGATCGAAAGATCTCGGGCATCGTCCTGCGCGCCAAGTAGGGCAGTCGACGCCGTGCCGGTTCGACCCGGCACGGCGTCGCTAAGCCTTCAGGATCTCGGCGCCGAGGGACCGAAGCTCCCGATAAGTGAAGCACCGGTCGGAAACTCGAACCGGCCGCGTCGCCTTGAGGGCGAGCCGAATCAGGCCCTCCATCGTGCCGCCCTCCGCCACCTGGACGAAGTCGAGGCGTCGCGACAGGCACGCCACGAGCCGGTCTCGTACCCGGTTGTTCACTCCGATGAAGTCGGCCTCCGGACGAAACGGGCTGACGACGAGGTCGGTGTTCGGGTCGAACTCGTAGCGCCACAGTCGGGCCGCCCGAAACGCCTCGTCCCGAAGGTCGTCGCCGAGAACTTTGAACAGTCCTCGGTCGAGGCACAGGATGCGGGGAGCCCCCCACCTTAGGGGAACCACCGCCGACCGCTGGTACTCGGGCCGATCGTGGCCGGTCACCAGCACCTCACCCTCTAACACCCCCTCTTCCGTCAGTCGCTCGATGAGCTCGAGGTCGGCGGGCTTGGTGTTGCGCGAGCTGAGGACGCAGAACGTCCTTGCCTCCAACAGCTTGGAGTTGCCGTAGAGGAAGAGGACGCCGGGTGAGTCTGGATCCATCTCCTCGATCAGCGTGGGATAGTGGGCGTCCGCAGCGGTGACGAGGGTGACTCCGAGTCCGGCAAGCCGCTGCTCCAAGTCCTGCGTGCGTCGGACAATCTCGTCCCGATTGCCGCCGAGCGCGTCCACCGCCTTCTTGGTGAGCTTGTACTCCTCCCTGAGCGCTTCTGGGCTCAGCCGGAGGAACTCGGCGTTGTCCCGGCCGAGCAGCTCGTTGCGGGCGAGCACGCGCACGACTGAGCGGCCACCCATTCCGGGCGTCATCGCCAGCAGAAGCGCGAAGGTGCGGCGGGGAAGTGTCACGCCGTCCCGGCAACGCGCCGCGCCGCGTTCAGCAGGATGCGAACCGCCGTCTCGCCCGAGCGCTTCATCTCATCCACCACTTCCTGATGGTCGAGCGGCGTCTCGGAAATCCCGGCGGCAAGGTTCGTGACGATGGCCAGGCAGCCGTAGTCGACCTCGGCCTCGCGCATGAGGATCGCCTCGGATGCTGCCGTCATTCCGACGAGGTCTGCCCCGAGCTGCCGATACAGCTGAATCTCCTTCGGCGTCTCGTACCTCGGGCCGTTTCCGCACAGGTACAAACCCTCCCGCTCGACGTGCGCGCCCTCCGCCGCCCCTGCCTCGAGCAGCGCTCGGCGCGCACGCACTCCGAATGGATCGGTGAAGTCGCGATGGATGACCTTCGCGTCGAAGAGCGTGAGATTGCGGTAGGTGAGATCGAAGAAGTCGGAGCACGCGACAAAGGTGCCCGGTCCCCATTCTCGTCTCAGCGAACCGACGGCTGCGGTCGCCAGGCACGCCTTCACGCCGAGTTCTCTCATGCCGTACGCCATGGCGGCGTAGTTCACGCGGTGCGGCGGAACCTTGTGTCCCGAGGAGTGCCGGCTGCAGAGGAAGACGCTCGTGCCGTCGACGTCCAGCACCCTACCCCGAAGAATTCCCGCGGCCGTTGGAACGTGCAGCGGAGTGCCGCCGCGCTCCAAAAGTCGCTCGCCGATTCCCGTTCCGCCGATGATCCCCACGTCAACGCGCATCGGACGCAAGTATAGCGGCCACAATCACGGTCACGATGACGTTGCGCGAGGTCCTGCACGCTCATATTCCGACCCTGACCGAAGAGAGCACGGTCCGGGACGCGGTCGACAAGATGGATGTCTACCAATTCCCGGCGCTCGTGGTGGTGAACAAGGACATGGTTCCGCTCGGCGTCATCACAGAAGGGGACGTCTGCCGGGCCGCGTCGACGCGCGACAGCGTCACCGGGCTGGCGACGGAGCCGGCGCTGATCCACGCGAGCAAAGACCCGACCACCGCCCCGGCCGACACGGAGATCGGCGACGCCTTCCATCGGATGCTCAGCAGCGGCCTGACGATCCTGCCGGTGATGGACGACGACCGCCTCGCGGGAGTGGTGCTGCGCGTCGATCTGATGCAGGCGATGATGATGGACGCCAAGCCTGCTAACGGCTAAGCGACAATCGCGCTAGTTACTCACGTGGCGCGCCGTTGCGTCGGCCACGAGGCGAAACCACCATGATCGAAGAGGGCTCCCCGTTTCCGAATTTTTCTCTGCAGGACCAAGACGGCAACTTCGTGACGCAGGATGATCTCAAAGGTCAGCGCACGATCGTCTACTTCTATCCGAAGGACGACACCACCGGCTGCACGGCCGAAGCTTGCGGATTTCGCGACGCGATGCCCAACTTCTCCGGTGCTCGCGTCGTGGGCATCAGCCCCGATGGCGTGAAGTCCCACCGTAAGTTCGTGGACAAGTACTCCCTAAACTTCACGCTCCTTGCCGACGTGGACCACGCGCTTAGCGATGCGTTGGGAATCTGGGTAGAGAAGTCGATGTACGGCAAGACGTACATGGGCGTGGAGCGCTCAACCTTCATCCTCGACGAGAACGCGAACGTCGTTAAGATTTTCCGGAAGGTGAAGCCCCAGGGTCACGCCGAGGAAGTCTTGACGGCTCTCGCGGTCCCGGCGTAGGCCGTCGTTCCGCCGGGCGAAGGGATCGCCGTCCCGGGTCCGGCGGTACACTGCCGCTCATGGCCGACAAGGTAACCGCACCCCGTGTTCGCGCGATGCGAACTCGCGGTGAGCGTGTCGTCTGCGTTACCGCTTACGATGCCGCTTTCGGTGCGATGGCAGACGCCGCCGGGGTGGACGTCGTTCTCGTCGGTGACAGCGTCGGCAACGTAATGCTCGGCTATCCGAGTACCGTGCCGGTAACTCTGGAGGACATGGTCCACCACACGCGAGCGACCCGCGCCGGGGTCGAGCGCGCTCTGCTCGTCAGCGACCTACCTTTTGGCACCTACCAGAGTTCGGTCGCCCAAGCGGTCGATTCAGCCGTGGCCCTCATGCGAGCCGGCGGAGAGGCGGTGAAACTGGAAGGGGACTACGCCGAGCAGGCCTCCGCGATCGTCCGAGCAGGCATCCCGGTGATGGGGCACGTAGGCATGACGCCTCAGTCCGTTAACGCCTTCGGTGGCCACCGAGTTCAGGGTCGGGGCGAGCGTGGCGACACCGTGCTGGACGCCGCCAAGCGAATGGAGGACGCCGGTGTGTTCGGCATCGTCCTGGAACTCATTCCGGCGGAACTCGCCGCGCGGATCACCGAGGCGCTCGCGATTCCGACGATCGGAATCGGCGCCGGCAGTGGCTGCTCGGGTCAGATTCAAGTTCTGCACGATGTGCTCGGCCTCACGACCAAGCAGTTCCGGCACGCAAAGGCTTACGTCGCGGGCTGGCAGTCCATGGTGGACGGTTTGAGCGAGTACACCCGCGAGGTGCGCGAAGGCACCTTTCCCACGCCGGAGAACAGCTTTTGAGAATCGTACGGACCATCGCGGAGCTGCGGGCGACCCGATCGGGCACGATCGGTTTCGTGCCTACTATGGGGGCCCTTCACGAAGGTCACCTCCAATTGATGCGTCGCGCGCGGGAGGAGAACGATCAGGTCGTCGTCTCGATCTTCGTGAACCCCACGCAATTCGGTCCGACGGAGGACTTCACTCGCTACCCAAGGAACTTGGAAAGGGACGCCGAAATGGCGGAGTCGGTCGGCGTCGATTTGGTGTTCGCGCCGGAAGTGGATGAGATCTATCCGCGTGCGGTGGCAACCACGGTCCGAGTACCGGAGGTCACCGAGACGTACGAAGGCGCTCACCGGCCGGGCCACTTCGATGGAGTAGCGACGGTGGTTTGCAAGCTATTCAATATCGTTCAGCCGACCGTTGCGTACTTTGGCCTTAAAGACTTGCAACAGTGTCAGGTTGTCCGGCGCATGGTGCAAGATCTCGACATGCCTGTGAGGCTATCGCTTGAGCCGACGGTCCGCGAGTCGGACGGCTTGGCGATGTCGAGCCGCAACGTGTACCTGTCGCCGGAAGAGCGCGCCGTCGCCCCCCTGATTAACACCGAGCTGCGCAGGTGCCGCGAAGCGTTTCAAGATAACTCGCTTTCCCCGGAACAAATTGCGGCGCACCTGGACCTGAGCCGCAGCCGCCTGGCTGAGGCTAATTTCATAACTGATTACCTCGATCTCATCAGTTTGGAAACCATGAGTCCGATCGACAATCTTCACGGTGAGCGCGCGATTGTCTTTGCCGCAAAGCTCGGAAGAACTCGTTTGATCGACAACGTAGTCGTGTAGCGACGTCGGTAAATGAGCTATCGTATGAGTCATTGGTGAGGGACTAACCGTCTGAACAGTGGTAAGTCCGTTTAACCGAGGGCACTCGATGAACAAAACCGTCCAGAACGTAAAGAACTCGCTCAAGTTTAAGGCGCAAGAGAAGGATGGGGTCCTGTCCATCAAGGTCGGCGTTAGAAAGTTTGCTGTACCGGTCAAGGCCCGCATGATCAGCGGATCGGACTACCTCTTCCTTTCGTTCCCGGCGTCCTCCGAGCTGTATCGAGTCGACAAGAACGAGCTCCAGCCCCTCCCGAAGGACGCGGACGCGACCGAGGCGTTCGACGCCCTGAATCCCGGCAAGAAGCGGACCCGCCGTCGCGCCGGCGGCGTGAGCATGCCCCCGGAGCTTGCCGAGGCGCTGAAGAGCCTCCCCGCGGGATACAAGCTGGGTTACGGCGCCGACGGCACGCCGAAGCTCGTGCGATCGCGCCGCCGCGGCAAGAAAGGCGAACAGGACGAAGCTTGAAACGTAAGGTCCCCATGGTTCACCATGGGGACCGAGTCGCCGCCTTAGCTCAGCGGTAGAGCACCCGCCTTGTAAGCGGACGGTCAACGGTTCGATTCCGTTAGGCGGCTCCATTTTAGATGCGTCGTGAAAGGCGCGAGCTTGCCGCCTTGCTGGCCACTAGTGGCGAAGGAACCGATCCCCCTGGAGCCAGAGCACCTGTGGGACGAGGCTTAGGCACAAGCCAGGTCAACGGCGGTGGATCAACGCGGCTGATCGCTGGCGTCACCACGTTCTGTGCGACCATCTCCGCAACGGACCGTCCTAGGTCCCGCGGGTGCAGCCTGGTATCTTTATCAACGGATCAACGCTGACTCCTCTCGTTACGGACACCGCCTGAAGTCCGCCCGTTGCACGGGGAACGTGCAGCGACCTAGGAGGTCAATATGATCGTTCCGATCCGACAGTGGACGCTTCTGCGCCCGGCGCGCCGCGTCATCCAGGCCATCAAGGCCCAGCCGACCACCGCTAAGGTGGAGAAGACCGAAGCCAAGCAGGGCTTCATGTCGCAGTTCCAGAGCATGCTGGAGCACAATGCGGATCTAATGCTCCGCAGCTAAGGGTTCGCAGACGAACCGAGACGGCCCGTCCCATTGGGACGGGCCGTCTTTCTTTTCGTGGGTCTACAATTCGACACATGCTCGCGTCGGTTGCCTACCTTGCGCTCGTCGGCTCCAAGGATCCTAATCTCTCCGCCCTCAAGACTCGCCTCGATGCCGCCTGCGCGCCCTTCCGCGGCCGAATCGGATACTCGCTGACCCTGCTAAACACTGGCAAGCAGATCAACCTACGCGGAAATGAGCGGTTCCCGACCGCGAGCACGATCAAGACGGCTCTGGCGCTCGAGGCAATCCGGCAAGTCGACGAAGGGAAGCTGAAATGGACTGACAAGCGGCGCGTGCCTCCCATGGAGGGACGGCAGGCGAGCATGTGGAGCTACCACTTCAAGGAAGGCACGGAGCTCGACGTCGACGGGTGGGTGAACCTCACCCTTACGGTGAGCGACAACACCGCAACCATGCTCCTTCGCGACTGGCTCTCGCCTGAGTCCGTGAATCGCCGAATGGAGGGCATGGGGCTGCCGAACACGAAGATTCTGTGGAGCAACTTCGCGCCGAATCAGCCCGACTTGCTGAAACTGCGGCGAACCTACGGCCTGGGCGTCACCACTCCAAACGAGATGAACCGGCTCTTGGTGATGCTGCACCAAGGACGCGCCGCTTCGGCCGCTGGCTCGGACCGGCTCATCCGCATTCTTGGTAAGCAGTACTGGGACGACGCCATTGGCTCGTCGGTACCCGTGGACGTGAGGGTCGCCAGCAAGTCTGGCGCCATCGACCGGAGCCGGTCGGACACGGCGATCGTCTACTCGCGCACTCAGCCGTACGTCCTGACGATCTACACCGACGCCCAGAAGGACCAGCGGTGGAGCTCCGACAACGAGGGGGATCTCAAGTTGCGCGAACTGGCGTTCATCGTCTGGAACGCGCTGCACCCCCAGCGCCCTCACAAGCTGCCGAAGAACTGGGAGCGGTTCGCCCCGACGGGCGGCGGGGTCTAGCGCGCCGGGAGCGCTAGCGCGTGAGCTGATCGAGCAGGGCGAACACGAACACGCCCATGCTCACCATGCCGTTGAGCGTGAAGAACGCCATGTCGACCCGCGAGAGGTCGTCGGGCTTGACGAGGCTCTGCTCGTAAGTCAGCAAAGCGGCCGCGAACGCGACGCCGATCCACCAGAACACGCCCGCGCCGACCATCACGCCTCCGGTGACGAGGAACGTGATCGCAAGTACGTGGGCAAGTCGAGATACGGCTAGTGCCCGTGCCTTGCCGAGCGTCTGCGGCAACGACCGAAGTCCGTGCTCTCGGTCGAATTCCTCGTCTTGCAAGGCGTAGATGATGTCGAACCCGGCCGTCCAGAACAGCACCGCCGCCGTGATCGGGCCAATCGCCCAGTCGAGCCGACCGGTTGAGCCGATCCACGCGGCGGAGGGCGCAATGCCGAGCGACAGCCCAAGGACGAAGTGGCAGAGCGGGGTGAACCGCTTCGTCACCGAGTAGAAGAGCGTCACGCCAAGTGCCACTGGGCTGAGCGCCAAGGCGAGCGGGTTGAGCATCCCCGCGGCGATAAAGAAGATTGCGCAACTCGCGAAGAAGAACAGGTTCACCTGCCGAAGCTGAAGCAGTCCGGCCGGAATCGCCCGCATCTTCGTGCGGGGGTTTTTCGCATCGATGTCTCGATCCGCGATGCGATTGAACGCCATCGCGGCGCTGCGGCAAGACACCATGGCGACGACGATCCAGAAAAGTGCCCAACCGCCGGGCCAGGCCGTGCCGAACGCGGCGCGAGAACCCCACATCATCCCGATCATCGCAAACGGTAGAGCGAAGATCGAGTGCTCGAACTTAATCATTTCGAGGAAGGCGCGCAAGGCGTGCGTTCCGCGTGCGGTTTGGACGGCCACGTTGCTATTCTACTCCTTTCAATAATCTTTGAAAGCAAGGTCCTGCGGCGCAACGCCATCCCGCAACGTCTTCTCTCACGAATGAAGCGAGTCCTGTTCGTGAACCGTCCCGACGCGGACGAACGCCCTGGCGGCGACACCGTGCAGATGCGCGAGACGGCACGGGCGCTGCGGTCACTCGGCCTGGATGTCGAGGAGCGGCTTGGACCGCAAGACGAGGGCACCTACCGCCAGTTCGACCTGGTGCACCTGTTCAACCTTCAGACGCCGGCGTTTACCGTGGTGGAGGCGGAGAAGGCGAAGCGCGCGGAGCGTCCGCTTGCGGTCTCGACCATCTTCTGGGACTTCGGGGCGGAGCTCCTCATCTCCGAGTCCCGGCTGTGGGGACGCCTCGCGACGCTTACCGGGCGTCCTCTCGCGTTGCGACTGGCGCAGCGCCGGGTCGATGCTGTCGCGGTCGCCGATCGGGACCAGATGCGACGGATCCTGGCTTTGGCCGACGTCTGCCTTCCGAACAGTGAGGCGGAGATCCCGCACCTCCGTCACCTCACGCGCGACCTGCGTGGCGTGAGGGTGGTTCCCAACGGCATCGATGCCAAGCGTTTCGATCCGAGCCGATCATTGCCGCTGCCGGCGTGGGCGAGCCAGCGCGGAATGGCCAGCCGCGGATACGTGTTGGTCGCGGCCAGGGTCGATCCTCACAAGAACCAGGTCGGTTTCTGCCGCGCCATGCAAGGTTATGAGCACCCCATTGTCATCGGTGGTCAGGCGGAGAATCCCTCCCTCGTGGAACAGTGCGAACGCCTCGGTGCGATCTACGTTGGTCGGTTGACGGGCGACGATCTCGTCGCCGCCTACGGTCACGCAAAGGTCCACGCGCTTCCCAGCTTCCGTGAGACGCCCGGGCTCTCGTCGCTTGAGGCCGCGGCGATGGGCTGCGCCGTCGTCAGCACGAACGCCGGCTCCGCGCGCGAGTTCTTCGCCAATGACGCGGAGTACTGCGACCCGCGCTCGGCCGTCTCAATGCGAGAATCCGTGGAGCGGGCTTGGAAGTCCGGCCCCAAGCCGACGCTGGCCGCGCGCGTCCGAAGGGAGTACACGTGGGAGGCCGCCGCGCGCGCGACGCTCGCCGCGTACGAGACCATCGCCTAACCCCTGAAGTCTGCAGTCTCAGGAGAGACTAGAGGTGGAGGGGAGGCAGGTCTTCGCGCGGGTTCTCGAAGGTCGTCTCATCCTTTGGCCAGAGCCTTCGGCGGGCTTTGACCGGGGGTAGCAGGGTCGCGGCGAGACGTCGGAGGGCGAGCCGGCGATCGGGCATGAGCCGGACGGCTTTGAGGGCGGCCGAGCGCGCTTCGGCGGTGCGGCCGCGCAGGACCTCCAGAGCGGCGAGATTCATCGCGCACCGTCCCAAGCCTTCGAGGATCTGGGTGTCGCGAATGCGCGGCGTTCGCCATCCATCGCTGCGCGCGAGGATCGCTCGCCGAACGCGGATCTCTTCCCGCACCTGCTTCTCGCTGCGTCGGTAGGTGTTGTGGGTGTGCTGACGCCAAAACGTCAGGTCGTCCGGCACGCAGGCCACGGGCGAGGCGTTGGCGGGCCCAAGGAGCGCTACCCAGTCGCCGGAGTAGCGCAGAGACGGGTCGAACCGCGCCGTCTCTCGGCGGAACAGGACGCTGGAGGCGAGCACACGGTTCTCGTACAGGAGCCGGGGGAGGATCTCCTGAATCGGCTCTCGTGGCCAGTCAGCGTGAACGTCCTCAACGGTGTCGATGCGCTCCGTTTCGTCCACCATCCGGCCGAGGGTGTAGGCGAGGGGCAGAGAAGGGGTTGCTTCCAGGGCATCGACCTGCCGCTCTAGCTTGGTGGGTGCCCACAGGTCGTCCGAGTTCAGAATCGCGACATACCGGCCGGTCGAGAGTTCGAGCGCGCGCTTCTCGGTGCCGTAGGTGCCGAGGTTCTGCTCGTTTACGTAGACACGCACGCGGGCGTCGCCGTACTCCCGGGCGATCTTCACCGAATCGTCGGTGCTTCCGTCGTCAACGAGCACGACCTCCCAGTCGGTAAGAGTCTGCGCCACGATCCGGTCGAGACATGCCCTAAGGAACCGGCCGTGGTTGTAGCTCGGGATCAGGACCGAGACGGTCGGTTGGGCAGACACGGGCTCAGTTTATCAGTTCGCGAGGGCGCCCCAGTTTCGCTGGCTCTGCTGAAGGATCGGGGTTGAGGAAGACCGAGAGCAAGTCTTTGATCTGGGACCGCGCGAACGTCGTTTGTCCAGTCCGGGCGGTGCGAAGACCGCCCGGACTGCGGCGGGCTAGACGCCCGCGAGTGCCCGGCTGTGCTCGTAGTGCTCGCTCGCGGCTTGGGTCACGGTGGTGAAGTGCGCGCCGCGATCGCGGAACCAGCGGATGAGACGCTGCAGGTTGTCCACGCTGTCGTGGTAGTCGCGCATGCCGAGGGTGATCACTTCCTGGTTGAGGTTCGCCTCGCACAGTTCGATCACGTCGTCGAAGTTGCCGTCGATGTAGCCATGCCGTCCGGCGTGAGTCGCGATCGGCAGGTGCAGAATTCGGTTATCTCCCTCCTTCTTCAGGTCTTCGCGATGGCTGTGGTAGGGATGGTGCGGGGCACCTTGCCAGTCGCGGAACATGCGGTACTCCGCATCCGGAACGACGGAGCTGTCCACCAGGATTCCGCAGTCTTCGAGGAACGGAATGTCGGAGGCCTCGAGAGCGAAGGCACCCGCGCGGAACGCGGTGCACTTGATCTGGTGGGACTTAAGCGTGTCGCGGGCCATCCAGATGATGTTGCCGCGCTCCTTCGGGTCTTCCACATACCCGCGCTCGTTCTCGAAGTTCACTTTCATTCCGATCTCGTGCCAGGACGGGATCTTGTGGATGAACTCACGATAGTAGAGGTTGGTGTTCGCGCTGGGGTCGCGTAACGAGACGTGCACGAGCCATGTACAGGGGACGAACTCCTCTTCGAGGACCTTTACGTAGTCGCCGGTGAAACACCGGTCGTGCATTGCGCCTTCGCAATCGACCGTCAGTACGACATTCGGCATAGGGATCACTCTCCTGGAACCACGCGCACGGCGCTCGGAGTTGCGGTCAGGGTGTAGCGCCGGTTCTGCACCGTGAAGTTCCTGAACTTCACAGACTTCCAACTACGGGGAAGGTTCGGCTTTATGCTCAACCAGGCGTCTCCATCGAGCTTCGTTGACCAGACCGCGTCGGGTTCCTCCTTCCAGTCTAAGCGAAAACCGAGGAATCCGAACAAAACGGTTTGCAAACTGCCGCCGGCTCCCGTCGTGAAGTAAGACGTCGCCTTCTTCCGCTTCTCGCTGAACAGCATCAGCGGCTGGTCGGTGAACTCCACCCAGCTCTTGCGCCAAGTCTCGTACGCCTTGTCGCGCTCGCCCAGCCGCGCCCAGATGAGCGCGTGGACCGAGTCGCTCATCGCGGGCCCGTTGGGCGTCACCTTGTCGGCGAACCGCTCCATCATCGTTCGCGCCTGCCGCTCGGCTTCTGGGAACTGAAGTGGATAGATCGCGAGCACGGCCGCCGCCTGCTTGTAGCCGCGGATCGGGTCGTTGTCGTACGTGAGGAATGAATCTGCGTCCTTGGGCAGCCTGAACCGCAACGGCTCGCTCGCTGGAACCTCGCCCGCAAGCGACTGGGCGAGGAGGTTCGTGTACAAGTCGTTGTCGCCGATGTGATTCTCGTCCGGACTCATCAAGTCTCGAATCTCGCGACCTGCCGAGCCCGGCTGGCTACGCGCGGCGAAGAACGTCGCGGCGCCGCGACGGATCGCCGGCACCTGGGTCGCCGGAGCCAAGGCCAGCGCGGAAGCCTGACGCAGCATGAAGGCGACCGACCCGGTGATGTGGTCCTCGAAGCGAGAGGGCCCGGGCACCGTCTCCTTGCCCGACACGCTCGATTCCCACGGATACTTCACGCCGCCATTGAGCCCCGAAAGCGTCCCGAGCTTGCCGGAGTGCGTCGGCCGCCCGGCGGCGAGCCACTCGTTGAAATTTGTTCCGGCTTGTCGAGCCGTTCGAAGTCGGTAGTCAGGAATCTCCCGGGCGGCCGCCGGGTCGACCAACGCAAGGGCGGGGAAGACCCAGATGTCCGCGTCCCAGAAGACGTGGCCGTTGTACTGCTGGCTGCTGAGGGCGAACGGTGAGACTGCCATGTCCCCTTCTGGGTGGATGGCGGACCGCAGGTAGAAGAGAAAGGAGCGAACCGCCTGCTGGTCGGCCACCGGCCCGTCGATCTCGATGTCGGTCTTCCAGCGCTCCTTCCAGACGGCGGCCGCGTTCCGAGCCACGTCGTCGTAAGTCGGAGGCCGAGGCGGTTCCTTTGCGGCCTTGGTCACGCGGTTCGAGCCGACACCGAAGCTGGCCACCATCTCCACCGAGGCACCGCCCCCCGCGGGCTGGAGCTGAGCCAGCACGCCATCGTCCGCCACGGCCTCGGCGCCCCGCACCGCCAGGCGCATCTTCGTCCTCCCCGGGCCGACTTCGAAGCGCCACTCGCCATCCGCTCCCTTTCCCACGGGAGTCGGCCCGCCGCGCTCCAGAATGGCTCGCACGGCGACGTCCCCGGCAAACGACCACCGAGTCGCAACGACGCGGGCGTTCGGGTCGATCACGGCCTCGGCGGTCACCTGGAGGGGTTTGGATTCGACGCGTTGCGTCCAGGAGGTCCGGAGGATCCCTGTGCGCATGTCGATCTGCTGTCGGTAGTCCGCCGCGCCGCTGGGATCCAGCAGCGTCTCCTGGCCCGCGACCCACCTTTGGGCAAGTGGATTCGGAAGGGTGCGGATCTTCTCCTCGCCGGAAGTCTCGTACTCGTCGATCATGAAGAAGCCGAGCGGCTTGCCATCGGCCGCCAGCCCGCTTCCGTTGCGCGCCAAGCGCACGCCGATGAGCCCGTTCCACAGCAGGGCCGGCTCATCCGCACTCGGATCCAGCGTCGCCAGGACCCAGGGATCCACGGGAGCGGGCTTTGGAGGTGCCTTGGCGGCGGGGGCGGAGGATCGGTTGCACCCGGCGACGGCGAGGAGGCAGACGAACAGCGAAACAGCCCTCACGCGCATGCCAACAAGGTTAGCGCGAGGGCCGTTCCAAACTGTTCCGCGGACGATCCGTGTCCGAAGGCCTTCCGTGGTGTGATGGCTTAC